>OFGE01003215.1_pt1 | contig 11021 bp, 8 predicted proteins | sample 1521681 | NCBI WGS metagenome assembly OFGE01 (sample SAMEA3504093, study PRJEB24116) | mouse gut metagenome | biome: mouse gut; feature: mouse-associated habitat; material: faeces | place: Denmark | collected 2011 | reverse complement strand
ATAAGGAGAAAGACACAAAAAAGTGGTCGGCGCAATGGTTTGAAACAACGGCAAAAGGAGAGAAGAAAAAGCGGAGAAAGAGGGGATTTGAAACAAAAAGAGAAGCGTTAGAGTATGAGCGGCAAAAGAAATTGAGCAGTAGCCGAAGCATGGATATGAAGTTAAGTGAATTTGTGGAGGTCTATTTTGAGGATAAGCAGAATGAATTAAAAGACCGCACCATGAAGAATAAACGGTATATGATGGAGCAACACATTATTCCGTACTTTGGCGAACAGATGTTAAGTGAGATTACCGCTTCACAAATTATACAGTGGCAGAACGAAATGCAGACAAAGGGATTTTCGGAAAGCTATTTGAGAATGATACAAAATCAGTTGACTTGTATATTTACTCATGCGTCACGCATTTATGATTTGCACACAAATCCATGTAAGAAAGTGAAGCGCATGGGAAATTCCGATTCAAGAAGTTTGGACTTTTGGACAACAGAGGAATATCAGAGATTTATTCAGACGATAGAGCCGGGAACACGATACTATTTAATCTTTGAAATCCTCTTTTGGACGGGCTGTAGGATTGGCGAATTATTAGCTTTGACAAAAGGCGATATAAGTATTGAAAATAACCAAATCAGCATTACCAAAACTTATTATCGCACTGGCAGGCAGGACGTTATTACAGAACCGAAAACAAAGCAGTCGGTAAGGACAGTTGAAATCCCGGAGTTTTTGAAAAAGGAAATTAAAGATTTTGTTGACGGTCACTATGGTATGCCGGACGATGAAAGACTTTTCCCAATCGTGCAGGAAGCGGTACAGCATAAGATGAAACGCCAAATAGCAAAAGCCGGAGTGAAGAATATCCGGGTACATGACCTTAGACATTCTCATGTGGCGTACTTAATCAATAAGGGTATAGAACCGCTGTTGATAAAAGAGAGGGTAGGACACAAGGATATTCGCATTACATTGAATACCTACGGACATTTATATCCTAATCAGCAACGGAGAGTGGCAGACTTACTTGACAACGAAAAAGGAAATAGCCCCGACAGCGGCAACTGTTAGGGCTGTGATAACTGGAAAACCTCTGTTATCAACCTCACAATATCAGTATAGCAGAGGTTTCTTCCAGTGGCAACGATTTTTCAGAAATGGAGGGCATTATGGAAGAAACAAAAATCGAATTACAGTTGATTAAATTGTCGGAGATACAGTCGCAGGAAGTTTCTTGGCTGTGGTTTCCATTTATCCCCTATGGCAAGCTGACAATTATTCAAGGCGACCCGGGCGACGGAAAGACAACATTTATTCTGAATATAGCGGCGAAACTGTCTAAGGGAGAAAGTTTAGACAGTGGAATGAATTTTACAGAGCCTTTGAATGTAATCTATCAGAGTGCGGAGGACGGTCTTGCCGATACGGTAAAGCCCCGATTGGAACAGGCAGGGGCAGACTGTGAGAAAATCTCGGTCATTGATGAAAAGATAAAATCCCTTTCCATGATAGATGAACGCTTGGAAGAAGCTGTTATAAAGACAGGCGCAAGGCTGTTGATTTTAGACCCGATACAAGCCTATTTGGGCGGCGGCATGGATATGAACCGGGCAAACGAAGCAAGGGATATGACAAAGAAATTAGCGGCACTTGCAGAGAAATACCAGTGTGCGATTGTCCTTGTCGGTCACATGAATAAAGCGGCGGGAAATAAGGCGGCATACCGGGGAATGGGTTCGATTGATTTTTTTGCAGTCGCAAGAAGCGTTCTCTTAGTCGGCAGGGTTGAGGGGGAAGAAAATATAAGGGCTATGGTGCAGATTAAAAACAACCTTGCGGCGTTCGGACACCCAAAAGCGTTTGCACTGTCGGAGGACGGTTTTCAATGGCTAGGGGATTATGAGATTACCGCTGATGAAGTCTTAGGCGGCATTGCTCCCAAAGCAAATAAAATGGAACAAGCGAAACGGTTACTCCGGGAACTGACAGAAACAAACAATGCCATGCAGAGCAATGAGATTTTCAGTCTTGCGGACGAACAGGGCATATCGAAGCGTACATTGCAGGAAAAAGTGTCTGATTTGGGGCGTTTGGAGTGTCATTTAGGCAGAGAGCAGGTGCAGGCGATAGTGGAACGGTCAAAGGCGTTAGCACAGGCAGAAAGGGCAATTAAACGTCCGAAACGTGCCTTTGAAATGAGCTGATAGGAAAGGGGGATTGATAGATATGACCGATATGGAAAAGAAAGTTATGATACGGCTGTGTGCTAAAATCGTAGCAGATACAGACCTTTACGAAACAGATAAGGAAGTGCAAAATCTGATAGACTGGGTGTGCCTGTCGGAGCAGATAAAAGAAAACAATAATACAATCCGTAATCTGACCAGGGAATATAAAAAGATAGAGCCGGATTGCCGGGAGGGAGTACGGGCGCAGTTGGAGCGCATGAAAGAACTCTGCAAGGAGCGTAATAATCTGTATGAGAAGCAGAATGACTTGAAGGGGCAGAAACAGATGATAGAGAGAGCGTTGGAACGATAAAAAATAGGGGGGGTGTGGTGGTTGCCATGCCCTATATTTTATGGTGGAAAATAATGTGAAAAGGTGTTATAATTCTTAAGGAAAGTATCAGATTCAGGGCAGACAAAGAGAGCAGTTCTATACAAAAGATAAAACTGCCCTGAATGTGATTCTTTCGAATTGTACCAAGTCGCGGACGGGTGGCCATTATGTATATGGGGATAGTATTCTTCTTTCTTGGCAAAAATGCTGAAATTCTGACGGGAGATTAGGCATACGGAAAACATTTTTAGGCTGACTGCATAAGCATATCCCATAAAAGGGCATGCTTCGCAGACCTTCTTGCGGAGGCCTTTAAAAAATACTATTCAGTAGAAACGCTCTTTATCAAGAACTGCCATACGTCTTTCCGATATGCTGCATGTTGCAGCATCCACATTCCGGGCAGATGTGGATATCTATGTTCCAGACTGCTTTCAAAAGTTCTGCCATTGACAAATTTGTATATTTTTCTTTGAAGCGCTGGTGCCCCTGGATTGTAAATATCAGCTTCAGGTTTCTGGTCTTATATCGGTTATTCAGGAATCCATAGTAGCGGATCTTCTGGAAACCGAATGGCAGCACATGCATCAGGTAACGCCGGATGAATTCCACATTGTTCAGGGTAACCGTCCTGCGCGGCTCGTTAGGTTTTCTTCCCCTGGCAGAAAAAGAGACCCGCTGTCCATCCATAGACAGGATGCGGCTGTTTGATATGGCGACCTTATGGGTATACCTGCCCAGATATTCAATCGCATTGCCAAAGCCGTTGAAAGTTTCTTTGATATAAGGGCACCAGTCTTTCTGATAAAAGGAATCCCGGAATTCGGACCATTCATAAGAATTCCGAAGTCTTTCACAGGAAGCTGAAAAGACCAGCTGGCTGTTTTGAAAGAATGACTGGAGGCCCGCAAGAAACTTACCCTTGAATTTATCCCGGAGGACCTCCACCCGGAGAAAGAAGTTTTTCTTTACTTTCCGTATGTTATGGTCAGGAGTAAGACCGCCGCCTGAAACAATACAGTGCATATGTACATGGTAGTTAATTTCCTGATCCCAGGTGTGGAGGACCTGAATAATACCGGGTGTTGCGCCGAGATGCTTTTTATCAGCGGAAAGTTCTAAAAGCGTTTCGGCACAGCATCTATGGAAGAATCCGTATAGGAGTTTCTGGTTACAGTAGATGAGGGGATTCAGCTCATGAGGAAGTGTAAATACCACATGAAAGTAAGGGGAATCCATCACTTCCGCCCTGCGTTTGTCTACCCAGATTTCTTTCTTGACTGCCTGACAGTTGGGACAGTTGCGGTTGCGGCAGGAATTATTGTGGACCTCGATATGCCCGCAATCAGGACACCGGGAAATATTCACCCCCAGTTTCCCGGATTTACAGTCCAGGATCGCCAGTGAAGCTTTTCTCTGTATATCGGATTGGAAATAACCGGAAGACTGAAAATCAGCGTAAGAATTCAGCCAGACCTGCCGGATCATCAGATCAGTCAAGGAGCATCCCTCCCATCCGGTCAAAAGGACTCTGTACTGCATGAAATACGCGGGAAGAAAGATGGACGTAGACAGCAGTGGAATTGATGGAGCGGTGCCCCATCAGTGCTTTTAAAGTAAGCAGATCGGTTCCGTCCTCATAGTGATAGGTGGCAAAAGCATGGCGGAAGGTATGGCAGGGAAAGCAGTGTTCCCATCCCAGAGCCTTTTCGTGTGCAAGGATAAAATCGGGAACCCGTTGATGGTCAATCGGTTTGGAAGGATCTCTTTTCTGGGTAAAGAGCCAGTTCCGCGGGCGTTGTCCGGAGGGGAAAGAATACCAGTACTGGAGAATAAGCAGCCAAGCCTGTTCGGAAAGCTGCGCGTATCTGGAAGAACGGTTTTTAGAGGCGCGGACGAGAATCCTGCCTTTGGAGTGTTCGATATCAGAGCATTTTAAATGGCGGACTTCGCCGATGCGCAGCCCGGAAGAAAACATCAAACAGAGAAGGGCCTTAAACTTTAAATCTGTGATAGAAGAAAGAAAAATGCGCATTTCTTCCCTTGTAGGGACAAAAGGAAGATAAGTATCGAACTTACGGGTGGGGAGCTGTGTAGAGTTCCATGGCTGGTGGAGGACAAACAGGGTAAAAGCGCGGAGCTGGGAGATACAGGCATTCATAGTCCTGTCGGACAGGTGTTTATCAGCTTGGAGCCAGCGGATAAAGCCCCGGAGTTCCTGCCAGGAAACATCTTCAGGCATCTTGTGAAGGAAATCAGAAAGATACTGAAGGTAAGCCCGGATATAAGTGGAATAAGATGTTACGGTATGGTCAGTAAGCCCACGAAGGGAGAGCATCTCCCTGAATTGTTTTAAATAATCGTCCATAAAAGAACCTCCTGAAAAATAAAATGATGTGATAAGAGAAAAAACACCAATGAAAGCAGGGGGCGGACGATAAAAATTTTCAGATATGTAGTTGCTGAGATTAAAAATCCATGGTAACATAAGCATAGCAGTTTTTGGTATGTGTAAAGTTGCGATAGGGGTATCTCAACAATACAACATATATTCAAAAACTGCTATCTTTTTATGAAAAAAAGTAGCGGTTTCACGTATCTGGGGCTAGCCGTCGCGCTAGCGACTTGGTACAATTTAACCAATATTAGATAATCTCATGACAGAAAAAGAATTGAGACGAATGATGATAAAATTTGATTGATTAAATAAATATTTTTCTCTTAATAATTACATTAACATGGTGCTAGCACCATGTGGGTAGGACAATTAGGAGAAAAGCAGTGAGGCGTTGTATGAAATTACGTTTTAGTGTGTTTAAGTTTTGGTGAAAAGGGAAGAAAAATGTTAGATTATATTATTGAGCGCACAAATCAATATATTGACAGTATGCCCAAAAAGGAGCGCAAAGCATACGGTCAGTTTTTTACGAGCAAGGAAACAGCGCGTTTTATGGTCGGTTTGTATCACATTCCCGAAAATATGTCTAAAATTTGTATTTTAGATGCAGGGGCAGGTTCGGGTATTTTGGCGTGTGCATTTTTAGAACGATTAGAGCAGATGGACTTTGTTCAGACAATAGAACTGACTTGTTATGAGAATGATGGTAATATTTTAGAACTGTTAAAGGAAAACTTGCGAGTTTTCCAAGAACATTCGCAAAAGGATATTCAGATAGAGATTATTACAGATAATTATATCACAAGCCAATACTTAGATTTTAATCATATGTTGGGTGGTAATCCTAATCCTAAGAAATATGATTTTGTAATCGGAAATCCTCCATATATGAAAATACCAAAAGATGCACCGGAAGCAACCGCAATGCCGGAGGTTTGCTATGGTGCGCCAAATTTGTATTTCCTTTTTGCGGCAATGGGACTGTATAATCTTACTGATTATGGAGAAATGGTGTATATTATTCCCCGTTCTTGGACATCGGGAGCATATTTTAAGCATTTTCGTCAATATTTTCTGACCAAGGGTAAATTGAAGCATATTCATTTATTTGTAAGCAGGAATAAGGTGTTTGATAAAGAAGATGTTTTACAGGAAACGATTATTATAAAAGTGAAAAAGACAGATAAAGTACCAGAAAAAGTAACAATTACTTCTTCACAGTCAAATGGTGATTTTGACAATCTGACTTCTTTAACTGTGCCGTACAGCCTTGTTGTATCGGGGAATGATTATTATGTATATTTAGTGACGGACGAAAAGGAAGTTTCTGTATTAGAACGCTTACATAAGTTTGATAAAACACTGCCGGACATTGGCTTGAAAATGAAAACAGGGCTGACGGTTGATTTTCGCAACCGAGAGATACTTCGTGATAATATGGAAGAAGGTGCAATTCCACTCTTTTATTCTCAACATATCAAACAGGGGGAAGTGCAGTTTCCTATTCAAAAAGAACATGAATATGTTGTGACAGATCAAAAGGGGTTAGTGCAGGATAATCGGAATTATCTGTTTGTGAAGCGTTTTACAGCGAAGGAAGAACGCCGTAGGCTACAGTGTGGAGTATATTTATCGAAGAAATATCCGCAATATAAGAAAATTAGTACGCAAAATAAGATAAATTTTGTAGATGGGTTGATGATGGAAATGTCGGAGTGTCTTGTATATGGATTGTATGTAATTTTTAATTCTACGCTTTATGATGAATACTATCGAATTTTGAATGGCTCTACACAGGTAAATTCGACTGAAATTAATGCTATGCCTGTGCCGGATTTGGAAAGCATACAAGAAATGGGAAGAATGCTGATGAAAAGCAGGGATATGTCTGAAAACAACTGTAATATGATATTGGAGGGATATTGTGGATAAAATCGATGAGGCAAGAGAAATACTGAAAATGCTTGGAATGCCAAAAGCGCAGCAAGCGGATATTTGCTGTTATGTATTGTTGGCAATGGCGGGAATAAAACAGGATATGGCATGGTCGAGCGCAGGAAATGAGTGGATTCGTATTCATGATATAATTCAATTTGCAAACGCACATTATGGAACGACATATGCAGAAAACAGCAGGGAAACATTTCGTAAGCAAGCATTACATCATTTTCGTAATGCGGCACTTGTAGAAGATAATGGGAAAGCAACAAACAGCCCTAATTATAGATATAGGCTTACAGAAGAAACTTTGCAGATGGTGAGGACCTTTAAAACGCCGAAGTGGCAAAAATCCATGAATCGTTTTTTAACCTATCACGAAAAATTGGTTGATATTTATGCTTCTAAAAAGAAAATGACGATGATGCCAGTACATATTAATGGGAGCGATTTTCAATTTTCTACGGGCAAACATAATGAATTGCAAAAAGCTATTATTGAAGAATTTGCTCCGCGATTTGCGCCAAATTCGGAATGCTTGTATGTGGGCGATACCATAGAGAAGGATTTAGTGAAAAATACCAGCAAACTGACAGAGTTAGGATTTGAAATAACTTTACATGATAAGATGCCGGATGTGGTTTTGTATAGAGAAGATAACAAATGGATATATTTTGTGGAATCAGTGACTTCTGTAGGACCGATGGATTCTAAAAGGATATTGGAAATAGCGGAGATGACGAAGAATGTGACAGCAGGAAAAATCTTTGTGACGGCATTTCTTGATTTTAAGACGTACAAGAAATTTTCCGAGGATTTGGCATGGGAAACGGAAGTCTGGATTGCGGAGATGCCAGAGCATATGATACATTTGAATGGAGATAAGTTTCTGGGACCGAGATAGGAGAAGGCGTATGGGATTGAAAGAAGAAATTGTAGATAAAAGAAAAGAAATTATAGTAGATTCTTATCCTATGTCAATAGGGGAAATGATGAATTTGTACCGAGATGGTGAATTAGATGTGCATCCAGAATTTCAGCGATTTTATAGATGGGATGAAGAACAAAAGTCTAAACTTATTGAATCAATACTTTTGGGGATTCCTATCCCCCCCATTTTTGTTTCGCAAAAAGTAAACGGGAAATGGGATGTTATTGATGGACAACAGAGGCTATCTACTATTTTACAGTTTTTGCAGGTTTTGAAAAAAGAAAATGGAGAAAAGTATGATCCACTAGTGTTACAGGCGACAAAATTTTTACCTGCGTTAGAAGGAGTCCGTTGGGATAACAATGATTTGTTTCCAGAAGATCAAAAAATTACATTTAAAAGAGAAAAATTGAATTTTACTATTATAAAAGAGACAGGGGATAAGGATACGTCTAAGTATGAAATGTTTCAGCGTTTAAATACCGGGGGAACACATTTGTCTCCACAGGAGATTAGAAATTGCTTGTTAATTATGACTAATAAAGATTTGTACGAAACTATTAGTGATTTATATAAAGATACATATTATAAAAAATGTACTCCGATGACAGAGGCACAAACGGAGGAAAGGCATGATATGGAGTGGATTGTACGATATATAGTTTATACATCATTATCAAACAATCAGCTTAAATATATTGATAAAAGTAGAAATATGGATGCTTTTTTGACGGAAAAAATTGAGGAAATAGCAATAGAGAATAATAAAAAAGTAATGCTTGAATATTCAGATAAATTTTCTAGAATTTTTAAACTCCTATCAAATTTATTAGGGGAAAATGCATTTAAGAAATTCAAGAATGATAGATTTAAAGGGTCTATGTTAATTAGTGCATATGAGTCTATTATTCCCGGCGTTTATAGTAATATAGACTATTGGGAAACTAATAAGGAGTTGCTAAAAAAGAAAGTAGTTCAGATATACAATCAACCACAATATGAGAGTGCGACCAAGAGAGGGGTTAGACCACTTGACAGAATGTGTCAGTTGATTGAATTTAGCAGGATATGGTTTTCGAATGAAAATAAAAACGGTTGAAAAATTGCAGGATAGATTAAATGAGGATTTTGCATGGCGGAAAAAGGAATTAATTGATTTTCAAATGATGATACATTCTACAAAGAATAGGACTATATGCAGAATGGGGTTAGCGTTACTGTGTGCACATTTTGAGGGATTTTTAAAAAGGGCTGCAAACTATTATATTGTATTTGTGTCTTCGCAAAATTTACGAATATCCGAATTGAGAATAAATTTTGCAGCAATATACTTTCAAGGAAATTTTGATTCTTGTAATGAGACTGATAAAATATCAGTTTATAGCAATGTTTTACATACTTTTTTGGATTGTTATGAAAATCTTAGCTTTAGAGTGCATTATTCACAAGATAAACCCTTAATCAAAACAGGTGGGAATCCGTCTTCTTTGGTATTTAAGGAAATAGTGAATAGTATAGGTCTGGATTTTACCTTATATGAAACAAAACAAAAGTATATTGACACTGATCTCTTGAGCAATAGGCATGGGATTGTACATGGAGAAAAAGTATATATTACTGAAACTGAATTTGATGAAACATTGAAGAATATTTTAGAAATTATGGAGTTGTTTAAGGAACAAATTCTGGATGCAGCAATTAATGAGAAGTACCTTAAGGCTAAATGAAATAATGTGCTATGGAAGATGATAATGGTGCCAAAACGGTGCCAAGAAATCAGACAAATAAAAATACGCCACGCAAAAACAACGATTTTATGCTGTTTTCAACAATAAAAAGCATAGAAAATACCACAAAAAACGCTATTCAAATACCGTGAGGGTGGTAGGACTGTAGGTTCTGGTAGGGTTGCTACTATCGTTGAGTAATCTTGAGATTAGAGCCAAATAATAAAAATAAGCACCGCAATCCTTTGAGAAATCAAGGGGTTGCGGTTTCTTAATGCCTGAAAATAACAGCAAATAAAAGGAAAGCCACCTGCTGGGATTTCATTGAAAAAGCCTGCGGTTCTAAAATAGCTCTGTTTTTCCAGATATCAAACATATCCTTTGGCGTAAAGCAGAATTCAAAACTTTTCCGGCTCTCATTCAGTGAAGCAGGGAATCCATATTCTGAAACAGCAGGCGGAAACACTGACAGAGGATAAAGCATGGACCGATTGCAGGAAAAAGCAGTTGATTTGGGACATTTGGAGCGTCATTCCGGCAGAGAGAGCAGGTGCAGTCGATATTAGACAGTTAAAGGCATTGGAATGGGCAGAAAAGCAAGTAAACGCCCAATGTTAATAACCATAATATCTGTCACAAGTACTGTTTATCAGTGAACCGTCATGTGATATGGTGGGATAAGGTGGGAAACCCCGAATTATCAAGGGTTTAAGCGAATTTAATAGAGAAAAAATGAAGCATCTTTGACAGCAATTTTGAGAATGGAGAAAATTGTCTGATAATTGGTTGAAATAATAAAAGAAAAAGGAAATAGGATAGGGAAACCTTTTATTTTAAGGGGTTTCTTTTTTTACACAATTATTAAAGAAGGAAAAACACCAGATAAAGAGTGTTGCAATTTAAGGTGTATTTTTCAAAACGTTATAACGTAGCGTTAATGTGTCATTTTTTTGATTTACTTTTCGTTATTCAAGTGGGAAAAGTCTTATAAAATGGGCGTTATAGGAAATAACGTTTTATAAAGCTAGCGTTATTTTTTTACAGAAAGAAAGGGCAAATATCTTTTTTTCAAATGGACAAAATGACACTTTGAAAATAGTATGTCCTATTGCCCTTTTTTCAAGGGTTTAAGCCACTTTTCAAGAATATATGTTCGTATAAAGCAAAGCGACAATTTAGGGTTATAAGTAATCCATACAAAATAGCAAATATTCATTTTTATGTATAAAGTGATTTGCTATTTGGGTTATAAATAATCCATAATAATGAATATTTATTTTAAGGGAAATACTTTCCCTAAAAATTTCCGTGATTATTTTCTATAATGATATTATACCAAATGAAGCGGAGGTAAATCATTATGGAAAGACCATTAAGAAATGAACAGTTTTTATTGAATCTTTTAGGGCAGAAGGTGTCCATTTTCCCTATTGCCAAAGGTGAAACAGTTGAAAAGGGTGATTTGG
>OFGE01003213.1_pt1 | contig 11024 bp, 7 predicted proteins | sample 1521681 | NCBI WGS metagenome assembly OFGE01 (sample SAMEA3504093, study PRJEB24116) | mouse gut metagenome | biome: mouse gut; feature: mouse-associated habitat; material: faeces | place: Denmark | collected 2011 | reverse complement strand
TCACAAGGCCCCAGTCTCATACCCTGCCCTCTGCCTGACTACGGTTTTGGCTGGCCCGCAGAGGGTTTCTTATTTTCGCAATTTGGTTTATTTGTTGGCGGGTAAGTATTTAGTATCATAATCATGGTTGTATGGCCAATTAGCTTTTTTTCTTGACAATAAAAGGTATGCGTGTTAATCTTATGAAAATGCGAGGAAAAAGAGAGTACACAAAAGGGAAGTCGGCAGAGAAATCCCTACTGCATTAGTTATGTTTTGGCAGGGCTGCGAGGGGATGGCGGAAGCTTTGTGGAAGATGGCTTTGGAGCAGATGGGATGAACTGGCGTTTATGTATCAGATAATTCCATACAGGTTCGCCTGTTACAGCGAAGGCGTATAGTAGAAGTACGCGCAGAGGCCTATATCGTGAGGTATGGGTGAAAGGAAGTGGTAACACGGGGATATTCCCGTCTTCATGTAAATGGGGGCGGGATTTTTTGCGTACAGGGGTTTTGTGGAAACTGGCCGCTGGCGGGACGGGTGGGGTATTCCCAGACTATTTTAAGTGAAAAAGGAGGAAATGAATAATGGCAGACAAAGGTAAATTTTACATGACAACGGCGATTGCCTATACATCTGGCAAGCCGCATATTGGAAATACTTATGAGATCGTTTTGGCAGACGCAATTGCGCGTTATCGCAGAAAACAGGGGTTTGATGTCTATTTCCAGACTGGGACGGATGAGCATGGCCAGAAGATTCAGGAAAAAGCGGAATCAGAAGGTATAACGCCAAAGGCGCATGTAGATAAAATCGCAGGCGAGGTAAAGCGCATTTGGGATTTGATGGACACTTCATATGATGGTTTCGTGCGTACTACGGATGCGGATCATGAAAAGCAGGTACAGAAGATTTTTAAAAAATTATATGATAAGGGAGATATTTATAAAGGGGCATATGAGGGGTTGTATTGTACGCCCTGTGAATCGTTTTGGACTGAATCGCAGCTTGTGGACGGTAAATGCCCTGACTGTGGGCGGGAAGTAAAACCTGCAAAGGAAGAGGCTTACTTTTTTAAAATGAGTAAATATGCCGATCGCCTGATTGCGCATATTAATGAACATCCGGAGTTTATTCAGCCTGTTTCTCGTAAGAATGAAATGATGAATAACTTTTTGCTGCCAGGGCTTCAGGATCTGTGCGTATCAAGGACGTCATTCCAATGGGGGATTCCGGTGGATTTTGATCCGAAGCATGTCGTATACGTTTGGCTGGATGCTTTGACGAATTATATTACCAAAATTGGTTATGACGCAGAGGGGGATTCTAGTGCGCTATTTCAAAAAAACTGGCCGGCTGAGCTGCATTTAATTGGGAAGGATATTATCCGTTTTCATACGATTTACTGGCCTATCTTTTTGATGGCGTTGGATCTTCCTTTGCCCAAGCAGGTTTTTGGGCATCCATGGCTTTTACAGGGCAGCGGAAAGATGAGTAAATCGAAAGGAAACGTTTTATACGCGGATGAGCTGGTAGAATTTTTTGGAGTGGATGCCGTACGGTATTTTGTATTACATGAAATGCCGTTTGATAACGATGGTGTAATCACCTGGGAGCTTATGGTAGAGCGTATTAATTCCGATCTTGCCAATACGCTTGGCAATTTGGTTAACCGCACTGTTTCTATGAGCAACAAATATTTTGGCGGCGTTGTGTCTAACAGCGGCGTTTCGGAAGGCGTGGATGAGGATTTAAAGGCTGTAGTCACAAGCGCTGTGAAAAAAGTGGATGCCAAAATGGAAGGGCTTCGGGTGGCGGATGCCATTACAGAGGTATTTAACTTGTTTAAACGCTGCAATAAGTATATTGATGAGACTACACCATGGATTCTGGCAAAAGATAGTTCTACCCATCCGCGCTTGGCAACGGTTCTTTATAATCTGACGGAAGGTATAACGATCGGGGCAACGTTGCTTAAGAGCTTTATGCCAAAGACGGCAGACAAGATTCTGGCCCAGCTAAATGCTGGGGAAGTTGCATATGATGCGCTTTCTACATTTGGCAATTATGAAAGCGGGAAGAAAGTAACTGATCATCCGGAGATTTTATTTGCAAGGCTGGATTTAGAGGAGGTCTTGAAGAAAGTGGAAGAGCGTTATCCGTCTGTCCCTGTGGAAGCTGCAAACTTGGAAAAGGAAGAGGAGGCCGTGATGGACGTTGAGCCAAAAGAGGAGGTCACTTTTGACGATTTTATGAAGATGCAGTTTCAGGTGGGTGAAATTATAGAGTGCAGGGCAGTGGAAAAATCCAAGAAGCTGCTTTGCTCTCAAGTGAAAATTGGAAGCCGGGTGAAACAAATTGTGTCTGGTATCCGCAAGTATTATACGCCTGAAGAGATGGTAGGTAAAAAGGTTATGGTGCTTGTAAATCTTAAGCCTGCGAAGCTGGCAGGAGTACTTTCTGAGGGGATGCTGCTCTGCGCAGAGGATGCAAATGGGGAGTTGGCGCTTATGAAGCCGGAGAAAGATTTAATGGCGGGGTCAGAGATTTGTTAGGGTAGGTTGTAAGGGCGGATGGCTTGTAGGGGGTGGACGGCCCTTTCGCCACCCACACGCATAGTCCGCCAAAAATCCCCATCTAAAAAAGCAAGCATACACATCCCCCAAAATATGCTATAATATCAAAATATAAAGGGGGAAAAGCATGGACGGGATTACAGACAAAACCATACTGCTTGGATTTTGCTGCCTATTATTAAACGGAAAAGGCTCAGAGGCAGTTATAACATTTTTAATTGCTGTAATTGCAGGGACGCTTGGCACGTATATTGAAGAAAAGAGGATATTATACCCCCTGTTTTTGGCTGTTTTGCTTATGGCAGCAGCATGGCCTGGTATACTTTTCTTTTTCCCGGTTTTTCTGTATGACATAGTTTTCAAAAAAGCCTATATTGCGGCACTCCCCCTGCTCTTAGCTTTTTTTGAACCCGCCAGAAGAGAACCAGGGCAAGGTAATTTGGGCGCTTGCTGCAGCACTTGCTATAATCCTAGCTTATAAAAACGAAAAAAAGGCGTTTTTAGCAGGGAAATTGATCCGTATACGGGACAATAGCGTGGAATTAAATCTTATGCTGGAAGAAAAGAACAAGCACCTTTTGGAAAAACAGGATTATGAGATTCATCTGGCGACATTAAAGGAGAGGAATAGTAAGGGAAATCCATGATAATGTCGGGCATATGCTTTCAAAGTCACTTCTTTTGACGGGCGCACTGCTTACAGTTGAAAAAGAAGGCGCGGTTTATAAGCAGCTTTTAAATATCCGGGAAACGCTGGATTTAGCGATGGACAGCATACGTGAGAGTGTACATGGGCTTCATGAGGATTCTGTGGATTTAAAGCATACTCTGGAAGAATTGCTGCAGCCAATGAAAAAGGATTATTGTACTGCATTGGATTATGATATGGCAGGAACGGTTCCCGGCCAGGTAAAATATTGTTTTATTGCTGTTACAAAAGAAGCTATGTCTAATATCATGAAACACAGTAACGGCAACCAGGTGCAGATCAGGTGCCGGGATCATCCTGGATTTTACCAATTGTTTATTGAAGATAATGGGACGGTAATGCAGGCTATTAATGGCAGGGGCCTTGGGATTCAGAATATGAGGGACCGGGTAGGGGCGCTTGGCGGGACGTTTCATATACATACGGATATGGGATTTGGTATTTTTATCTCGACTCCAAAAACGGAGGGGAATTTATGCGGGTAGTTGTAATAGATGATGACAGGCTGGTAGCTGCAAGCCAGATCTTGAAACAGGAACCGGACGCAAAGATTCTTTTTTTGACAACATTTTCTGATGACGAATATCTTATCAGGGCGCTGAGGATGGGCGCAAAGGGATATATATTAACAGGATTTTGAAGGGATTGTGCCTGCGCTTAAGGCGGTTTTGGGCGGCCAGGCTGTATTTTACTACCGGAATATATGATTGATAAAAGGAGTGGAAGCATGATATTTGAATCACATGCGCATTATGACGACAGGCAATTTGATAAAGACAGGGATATACTGCTGGAGAAGCTGTTGGGGAAAGAGATCTGCAATATTATTAATATAGGCGCTTCGCTGGAAAGTACAAAGGCATCTATTGCCCTTGCCGAAAAATATGAGCGGATATATGCAGCTGCAGGCGTGCATCCAAGTGAAATCCATGAATTGGATGAAGCGCGATTTGCATGGTTAAAAGGACAGGCAGCTAATCCAAATGTTGTTGCAATTGGTGAAATTGGCCTGGATTATTATTGGGAAAAGGATCCAGCCGTGCAAAAGGCGCAGCGGGATTGGTTTGCCCGTCAGATGCAGCTGGCGCGTCAGATGGGGCTTCCGGCAGTTATCCATTCCAGGGATGCTGCGGAGGATACCATGCAGGTTATGAAAGAGGTGTGTGCCTGGGAGATCCCTGGTGTCGTGCACTGCTATTCTTATTCCCCAGAGTTGGCAAAAGAATTTGTAAAGATGGGATATTATATTGGTGTGGGAGGTGTCGTTACCTTTAAAAATTCCAGGAAATTAAAGGAAACTGTAAAGCAGATCCCGCTGGGGCATATACTGCTTGAAACGGATGCACCATATCTGGCCCCTGAGCCGCACAGGGGAAAGAGGAACCATTCGGGATACCTGGGGCTTGTGGCAGCGGAAATTGCGCGGATAAAAGAAGTTACGCCGGAAGAAGTTGCAGAGATAACCAAAAAAAATGCAATAGAATTGTTTCGTCTGTAAAAGTTTGTAAGAAGTGTTGACATCCTGTATTTTAAGTAGTAGTATTGAATAAAATAGAACATAGTATTTAATACTACATAATAAAGAGGAAAAAACAGGAGGATGGAATATGCAGATTACAATTCGGGAACCGGGCAGTGCAATTACACATTATATTGGAATGATGTTATCATTAGTTGCAGCAGTGCCGCTATTGATGAAAGCAGAGATCAGCAGCGTGCCATCTGCAATTGCGGCAATGGGGATTTTTATATTGACGATGATTTTGTTATACGCAGCTTCTACTTTATACCATTCCTTAAATGTAGGGGATCGTATTTTAAAGGTACTGCGTAAGCTGGATCATATGATGATTTTTGTGCTGATTGCAGGGACGTATACGCCGATTTGCCTGTTGGTTTTAAGGGGTAGGACAGGGATGCTGCTGCTTTGTGCTATATGGGGGATTGCTGTCGTGGGGATGCTTTTGAAGGCTTTTTGGATTAATTGCCCTAAGTGGTTCTCGTCTGTGATTTACATTGCAATGGGTTGGGTATGCCTGTTTGTATTCCCGGTTTTGCTTAAAACGCTTCCAGTGTAGGCGTTTGTCTGGCTATTGGCGGGGGGGATTTTGTATACGGTCGGAGGCGTGGTGTATGCGCTAAAGCTGAAAGGGTTTAACGGGCTTCATAAGTATTTCGGAAGCCATGAGATTTTCCATTTGTTTGTGATGGGTGGGAGCTTTTGCCATTTTGTTGTAATGTATTTTTATGTGTTATAGGAAATAGATACGGCATCTAATCCAGTAGCTGGTTAGATGCCGTATCTGTTTTGCCTATTTCATAACAATTTTTATGTTCTTGGCTGTTTTTGCTTTTTTGAGCAATTGCTGATAAGCTTTGAATTTCTTTTTGGGAACTGTGATTTTAGCATTTTTCTTTATTCCCTTGAATGCATTATTTTCTATTTTATTGAGTACCTTGGATTTTATGGTTATCTGTTTTAAATTCTTGCAGCCGTTAAATGCATTTTTTCCAATCTTTCGTATATTTTTGCTAATCACAGCTTGTTTTAGCTTTTTATTGTTCCGGAAGGCATTTGTGGCTATCTCCGTTACCTGATAGGAATACCCGTTTATTTTTATTGATTGTGGGATAGTAATTTTGGTACTCTTTTTGTCTGTAAACTTAGTAATGGCCACAGTTTTTTTGGAAGCCGTAGATGCCGTGATGCGGAACTGGTATTTTTTTATTTTTACGGATGTTCCTTTTTGGGGCAATGGCTTAGGTTGCGGCGTCTGGGCTCCCTCCGGCTTTTTGGAGACTGTAAATGTGATGGCTGCAGTTGCGTTGCTGCCGTCTTTGGCAGCTGCCGTAACCGTTGCGGTACCTTCTGCTTGTGCTGTTGCCAGCCCATTGGCATCAACAGATACTACGGCTGGGTTACTGGATGTAAAGGACAGGGATTTGTCTTTTGCATCCCCTGGCAGGACTACAGAGCTAATCTGTACTGTTTCACCAACCTGGAGTGATGTTTTTGGTGCGGACAGCTGGATGCTTTTTACCAGTACAGGCCGGATTGTAAGGGAAATAGATCCGGATATACCGCTGCCGTCGTTTGCCATGGCTGTGATGATTGCCGTACCTTCTGCTTTTGCGGTTACTAAGCCCTTTTCATTTACCGTTGCAACGGTTGTGTCTGAAGACGTCCAGGTAAGTGATTTATCTTGTGCGTCATCAGGGAGGACACTAGCTTTCAGAAGCAGGGTTTCACCTATGGTTAATGCCGTCTTGTCGGAAGTAACCTGGATGCCCTCTACCAATCTGGGAGGAACGGTAAGCCTGATTTCTGCTGCGCTTGAAAAAACGTGCTCTGTTTCGCCTGAACGCGCCGAAACAGTTGAAAATTTAACGTATTTTGCCCTTTTTGCCTCGTCAAAAGCCGCTATCTTCCAGGATGAGTCTGCTGCCCATGTGCCTTCTGCGGCGAGTTCATAGTTAATGTTGTCCGTACTTACATAAATCCGGTATCCGGTGATAATGCCGTTAATACCCCCTTCCTGTCTGGGAAGGTAGCGCAGGCCGGCCAGCTCTGTTTCTTCATCCAATTCAAATATGATATAATGTTTGTCATAGGATGCTTTATCCTCAGCCTTACTCCAACTTGTATGCCAGATGGTGCTGATGTTGCCGTCCAGTACATTTGATGCAGGGTTATTGTCTTCGGATGTTTCCTCGCTCCCGGCTTCTGCGATACGTGTCTTTTCGGCCGGATAGTCGTTCTGGCTGCTTTTAGCAGGATCATAGGAATTATAATTTTTTAAAATATCTTCGGAAAGGGCTTTTAAGTTCGTATCCTGGGAAGCTTCCGTTGTATATGACTTGTTGGATCTTGCCCATTCCCATTCAAAGGCGAACCAGTTGACAGCTTTTGGGGTATTTCCTGCAAGGACTTCTTTTTGATAATCAATCCACATGCTCCAGCGCACTTTATAATAATCCTTTGTAAGCCCGGCCCACTGGCGGTTGGAATAATCTTTCAGCCCGCCTGATATAGCCTGTGGGTATGCGCCCCAGGTTGTAACAAGGGCTTTTGCGTTAAATTCATATAAATCCCTTGAAAAATCGTCTGCGCCGTCTGCCAGGGCTTTGGCTTTTTCTACCCATGTTCCAAGTAAAAATTCTTCCCTTGTACCAAGGACTTCTTCTACCTTGTCAATTAATTGAAGGAATTTGTCCGAAGCTGCTGTAAATTCTTCCAGGTTTTCTTCTGCCAGTGCGTTTACCATCTTACTGTGGTAGCCTTGGGAAGAATTGGATAATATCTGTTTTAAGATATCTGCTACATCGTAGAGGTAACCGTCGCTTTGCTTTAATATATCATAATCTTTAAGGAGCAGCCCGGCTGCCCTTTCCAGTTCCTGCATATCATAGCTGATAATGGCATTTCCCCAGGTGGATGCAGCAGATATGCTGGTTGCGGGCCGTGCATTGATAAATGATTCTGGCGCGCCCTGGCCAAGCATATTTAAGGATGCTTTATATACGGTATTTTCTAATATCCGCATGGCCTGGTATGCATTTTCGCTTTCTGCGCCATAACGCCTGGTTACATAGCTTTTTAACCACTCTTCTGTATTAATTTTTTCAAGCGGTTCATCTGCGTCGTCGCACCAGACGGTTTCAAACAATAGATCGTATAATACCGGGTTATTTTGCGAACCCTCTGGTGTAATTCCGATTCCGGCCAGCTTCTCGGCTGTATTTGCTGCATCGGCTACGCCGTTAACCAGGTTATCCATGTGCCCGTGAAGGCCCATGCGGCCGCCAAAGTTATTTAACATACAATAAACCCAAGGGGTAGACTGGAACTCTTTTCCGCCGGAATAATTAGAATCATTCCAATGGGGCGTTTTGTCTGCATATAAATCTAAAACCAGGGCATGCTCTTTGCGCCCTGCCAGCCCATTGACGAGAGCCGTGGAAGGGTTCCCCTGCCAAGCCTGGATAACCCATACGGAATCTGCATCAAATTTAATCATAGAATCAAGTACTTTAGAACTGATATCCGCGGGGTTCATGCCTCCAGTATTCCCGCCTTCGTGGAATGGATCGGTTGCATAATAATCTGTTACATCGCCAAAGACATTCTTCTGGCACTGATAAAACAGCTCTGCATATTTTTGGTATGCAGCGGTTGTTGTTTTGAGCATGTATGGGCGCTGGAAAGAGCACCAGCTGCCTTGTGCGATTACATCGCCGCTGCCAAGTGCGTATTCCCCTTTGGCCTTGCTGGCAATATCTACTGGGACCATACCGCTGTAGCCTTGTAAAATAGGCTGCATTCCAAGCTTTCTCATAATAAGCTGGTTTTTGCGCGCAAGCTCTGTACGGCTTGCAAACCATGAATCGTGTACCGGCCCCCCGTAGCCTGACAGGTTTGCCATATACGCCCATGCGTAATAGGCTGGTCCGGCAATGTAATCTTTGGCTTCCTGATGGGTATAGCCAAGTTCATTTAAAAACTGTCTCCAAACCTCTTCCTGCGCAGTAACATCCAAAACAATATTTACACCGTTTAAAGCCAGCCAGTCCAGTTCCTTACGCCATTCCTGTTCTCCCCAGAATGGCATAGAATATGACATCGTACAGTAGTTATACGCATAGCGTACCGGGACTTTGCAGTCTTTATGTATTTTTTGGCTGACAGGGGCTGCCTTCTGGGGCATTTGTACCTGGCTGCCAACTTGTGTTATGGATACGTTGCAGTAATATTTCAGATAGTAATTTAGGCCGCTTGCAAGGGAAATCCCGTCATTTCCGGTAATATGTATTTTGCCGTTTGCGCCGTTTTCAATTTCGTAATAGTCATATTTGCCTTCCGGGCCGATTTCAAAGGTAAACCAGTCCTCATATTCTTTTCCAATATTCCGGTTGATAATACCCTTGACTTCATTTATAGTATCCTGTTCTGTTACAGGTACGTTATATGCCGAATCTTCATAGGAAACAGGCGGTATAAACGCAGTTTTTGACTGATTCCCAGTCCGGCTGCCTTTAATGCGTACTTCGTTTAAAACGGCTTTTTCATTTTCGGAATGGTATTCCAGTAAAATGCGTACGCTGCTTGCTTTTACGCCGTTTGCCTGGTAAGTCTCCCCGCTTTCCGGGCAGGATGCCGTGGATGTTTTTTCGGCCAGTTTTGTATAATTTACGCTGTCGTTACTGTAATACAGTGAATACTGGGAATAGCCTGCGGAGGGGGTAAACACCTCAATTTCAGATAGGCTGTATTCACCGCCTAAGCCGATATCTACATATGCAGGGTACTGTGTGGCTGTCCAGGTGTTTTTGGTATTTCCGTCTACTACCCGGCTAATGGTGCTTTGGCTGGTATTGGAATGGAGATCTTTGCTCCCCCACGCAATGTTGCTTTCATCCGGAGTTACAATGGCTGCTTTGACTGCCATGGCCTGGAATTCTGCAAGCTGTGGGATAGTGCCCTTTGCCGCATCGTTTTTGGCTGTAAATACCGTTTTTAAGTATTTATATTCTGGATCGCTAACCTCAATTTCTGCTTTGTTTTGGCCGGATGCTGTTTTGATGCTTCCGGATGCGGCTTCTTCATAGGACGTGCCCCATTTGGACTGGCCGTAAATGGTATACTGGTACTCGGCGCCTGAAGTATCTTCCTTCATTGCCAGTACAAACTGCCGTATTTTCTGATCGGTGTCCAGTTCTACTTCGACAAATGGCAAAGTACCGTTTTCTTGTGCAATTTGGTTGAAATTTTTTGTATGAAGCGGTGCAGATGTCGTAAAATTATTATCTGCCACATTTCCTTTGGCACTGGAGCTGTCGACGCTTTCTTCCATACTAAGCCGCATTGCCCGGCTTACAGCCAGGTTTTCCAGCTCAATGACTTCCTGGGACCCTTCGTCGACAAAAATCTGTATTTCTGCAATTGCTGGCCAGAACAGTCCGGCAGCGCCATCGGTAAGCGGGCTGTCAAGCGTTACATACAGATGGGACATAGACTGCGCTTCCTGGAATACATATTCGTACCCTTCGCTTAGCACAGCCGTTTTCTGGGAGCCTTCTACAGAAACCGGATCACTTGTGACGTTATTTAGGGCATACTGTAGTGTTACATCCATACTGCGGTTTGTATGGTTTTCAAATTGAATGGCTACCTTTTTGACGCTTTTGGTATTGGCTGCAGGAAGCGCAAACTCTATCGTACATGGCCAGTTGCCCCCATTGTTAATCCACATGGTATCCTGCCTGCCGTCTACCATTTTTTCCGGCCCGTTGGCGCCTTCTGAAGAAGGGGGTGTGATCTCGCATTCCCCTGCGATATCCCGCAATTTGCCGCTGGAATTTTCTTCTGCAAATGCAGTTACAGGAATAGCGGATAGTACCAGCAACGCAGCTAAAAGCAAGTTAGCAGCCCGCTTCCAAAAAAATTTTTTCATTCTTTCATTCCTCCTTTTTTGTGAAAGTTATATTATTTATTGTAACAATATAAGAGGTATTGTTCAAGTTTTTTGGGAAGGCGATTTTTGCATCTTTAAAGTTTGTTTAAATTGCTGTGCAGAATGAGGGGTATGTGGAGGAGGTGTTGTTGATGTTGTATAATTTTTGTGGTTTTTAGCTGGCAAGCATTTTACAAACATGGTTTAATATTACGGCGGACTATAGGGAGTGGATGGCAAAGGGGCCGTCAGTCAGAGGGCAGGGTATGCGTCTGGGTCTGTGTTCAGGGGCTAAGGGGCTCTAAAGC
>OFGE01003209.1_pt1 | contig 11033 bp, 15 predicted proteins | sample 1521681 | NCBI WGS metagenome assembly OFGE01 (sample SAMEA3504093, study PRJEB24116) | mouse gut metagenome | biome: mouse gut; feature: mouse-associated habitat; material: faeces | place: Denmark | collected 2011 | reverse complement strand
AATAATTACTGACCGAAAAACCTATAAACATCTCTTTCTACTCTCTTTCTACTATTCTATTTGCATCAATATGTTTTCTATTATATTGTGAATAATTCTCTCGTGTCAATAGTTTTATACACATTCCCCTCTATATATTAATTCATATAAGAGTTTTTTTCTCTTATTATATCTTGACAAATAACATCCCCTATGTTATTTTTTACTTACAGGAGCATTAGCACTCACTTTGTATAAGTGCTAATAAAGGTAAAAAGATGGCCTTTCGACCATCTTTCAAACTGAATCTGCATTGTGCAAATTCAACGTAGCACTTGAATCCTACCACATAAACGCAGAGAGTTCAACAGTTTTGTATTGCATTTAAGCAATTTACCTTTCCCAGTTATATGAGGAAGGAGGAAAAAATATGTCATTTGATGGTGCTCTCATTAAAGAACAAGGGGTTACCTTTGCAATTGCTGTTGTAAAACCATATGTTCTAACCAGCCCTAAAAAAGAAGCTATTCGATTTGGTTTTATGCGTTATTTTGGAAATATCCCTATAATTCTTATGGCGCAGAACCAAAAAGGTATTCCAACATACGATGGCCGCAAGGATATTGTACGCTTTCTGGCAAATATACACCCATCCAGAATACCTTGGAAACACTACACAGCGACTTAATGTAAAGGAGATGTTTTATATGGCAAATCAACATGTAGTTCCGAATAATGGGAAATGGCAATTAAAACGAGAAAAAGCAGCCCGAGCAACAAAAACTTTTGATACACAAAAAGAGGCAATTGCTTACGGCAGAGATATTGCGATACGCCAACAATCAGAACTTGTAATTCATAATCGTCATGGCCGTATTCGCGATAAGGATAGCTATGGCAATGATCCTTGTCCACCCAAAGATACCAAATTTTAAATCTCAAAAGGAGATTAGGTTGACCGGTTGAAAAACCTTATTGCTTTGTGAAATGTTATGTAAAGAAACAGCCATCACAAAACTAAATATTCCAAGCTTGAGATGGCTGGCTTTACATAACTATTCAGATTAAATTGGTTATTCCATGCCAAAGGATCCAGATCTTTCTGTGAATAGACTTTGCCAGGTTTCCTAATAAAGCCGACGGTTCACAGAACAGATCCCCCTTACTTTCGCTTAGTTACTCCCACTTTGAGTAACATGATGCACAGCAAAAGATAAGTGACTCTCACTCTTGCATTGGTGGATCCCCCAGCGTGAAATATTCATAGTTAGCATTCTTCAATATAACACACGATTTTCCATATGGAAAAGATTCCTCATATGGGAAACTCTCACTTTGCCGAACTTATTCAATCTGCCTCAATGCCATTCTTAGAAGTTATATACAAAGCAGTTTGCCGCTGTTATGCCGCTTTCTGCAAGTGTATCTGTATTGCATTTCCTTCCCGGAATGGGTGTATGCAGAGAAAGTCCAAAATAACGCAGGGAATCAGCAAAAGTTGATTCACATTTGCGTCGCTGCGAGCCTCCATATAAGCAAGTTCTAATTGCTCCATTGCCTTTGGTGTTTCATCTGCGGATGTAGGACGAAAGCGAACCTGTCTATTGCCGTCAGCGTCTATTTCTAAAATCACATTGTCATCCGTTTTGTACTGACCACCATATTCATAACCAGCAAAGGACATTATCATTTCATGCAAACGCAGAATATCACGTTCTCTGAAATCAATATATTCAAAGCCTGAATGAATTTCATTTAATGCGTCCCTATAGCCTGCAATCTCTGCCTCATTATGATTAAGGGGAGCGCTATTCTGATTTACAATGGCAGCGATACGCTCGTCACTTGTGACAATTCCTTCAATCGCATTAGAACTCTTAATAGATTGTATCTTTGCAACGGCTTCAAGTTCACTAAAAATCTGCGTGTATTCGCCTTTTCGTACACCTGCCATGGTCTTAAGAGCAGATATGTTTGCGGTTAAATTCACAAGATTAGCAGGCAACAAGCCATTGTTCAAAAAGGAATAATCAAATTTTCTCATATAGTCCCACCCTTTCTGCACATAATACTACTATATTATATGCAGAAAAACAAGATGCTAACGGGGTTTTCTGCATATAAATTACAAAAAGAGTATGCAGATAGTATATGCTATAATGCAGGAAAAACGATACCGCAAAGAAAAAGGGCGTCAAGGCATCAAAACAGATTTTTATACCGCAGCCTGGTCAGCCCTGGCTTGAGTGCTTATTGTCCTCCCCCTTAGATCCCCTGTGGCACCGGCTGATATTTATAATTACTGTTACATACAGACCATTTCTGCGTTTTAAAATGATATCCTCTGTCGCTGTTATCTGGCTATCCTCCCAGCCATGTGCGGGCATGCGACACACTACGCCGGTATCCAAAATCTTCTCCCTTTTCGGGAAAGTGTTCCCGATGCATAAGTCTCGAAATATAAAGTATATTTCTACACAGACCACATAATATTCAACAATCTAACAGTTCTATAACCTGGAAATTGATTATATGGTTAATTCGCATTTATATCGGATAACAGTTTCATCGTCATAGGTTTTGGGGAACTCTGTAATGCTAAAACCGTTTTTCCGATAAAAACCAACGGCATCATTATCTGTTTCTGCAGATACATAAAGCAAACCGTAATCCTTTATCACCTGATTTATCATATAGGAACCGATGCCCTTGTCACGAGCGGACAAATCAACCGCAATGCCTACGACTTCCATTTTATGTTGTTCAGCAAAGAAAACAACGATAACACCCTCTATCATGTTTTGATTGCAACAAGCAAAGATTTTTACAGCGTTATCGTCAAGAAGTTGATCTGCTTTTATGCTGAATTTTTCCTCAGTAGGCATAAACATACAGTGCTTGTAAATCTCGTATGTCTGGCAAACCTCGTTCTTATGGGTTAATTCTATTAGTTTAAGTTCCATTGCACATACCTTCAAATCCCAATTTATATATTTATTATAAAATCTTTATTTGCCATTTACAATGTATATTTATAAGTTATTTCCCACTGGGTACACAATTCCGAAAAGGGAGAAATACATAAGACATCCCTAAATACTTTTAGACACCCCTCTTTCTCTCCTGATGCAAATTCCTTTAGGTATGCTGCAGCAAAAAAGGCACCGGATAAACCAACATCTCACATGCGGAACGAATGCCTTATTATAAATTGTATATTAGGCAATTCTGATCGAAAACTGCATATTCTTTGTTATCCTAAATTATTAATTGCAAATCAAAAAATTTATCCCGCCCTCTCAGCCAAATACAATTGTACCCTGCTCTGGATCACCCGACAGGTATCTTCCAGCTCTTTTGCTCCTGCAAAATAGCCTGATGCCTCTTCACAAATGATATAACGGACAGCCTGATTATCCAGCGTGTCTGCCTGCGCATACGCAAGCATGGCCAATTGCTTATCCCGCTGTTCTTCGGTCATACGGGATATCCACTCAAGCCCCTCTGCCTCCGCAGTTTCGGGCGGCATCTCCGACAATTTTCGATATTTCATCTTTCCATCTTCTGTAAAGGCATACTGCTCATCTGCAATACGGAACATACTATCAGCATAATCCTCCCGGTGGGTATAATATGCATCGCCGCCCCCGGAACGATGCAATAAATAAAATTCCCAGAAAGCATAAGCCCCTTCCTTGCAGGTACTTCTACTGAGAATTCCAAGTCCGCCGCTGACATAATAGTAACAGGGAGTTCCGTCTTTACTGGGATATCCCTTATACACCAAGGGTTCACCATACATATTTTCCCATGCGTTGCAGCTTGAAAAACCGCTTATCCTAACCTGTTCCAGAACAGGTTTTTTCTCCTCCAGCTGCTTTTCCCAATCGTCCCAGTGAGGGGAACCGTCCATTGTCAGCTCCTGGACCTGGCCCATCAACTCCCGAAAATCTTCCCCTTCAAAATCACACTGACCGGACTCCCAGTTCAAGTAATCATTCATAGTACCCATCAGACAGAATTCCAACACATTTTCTCTGGATATCCCCTCTTTGGTCACAGCATCCGAATGCTGTGAAAGCCAATCCAAAAATTCTTTCACAGTCCAACCCGGTTCCGCTCCCAATTCGGACTCCTTCCCGATCAAGGTATCAATCCCAAAAGAAGGCGGAATACTGTAAAGAGCGTTTCCTCTGGAGTAACATGCCAGTACCTGTCCTAGATAGTCCTCCCGGTTTACCTGCTCGGACTGTGCGATATACGGTATCAAATCTTCCAGATATCCCTTCGAAAGATAGCGCTCCATATCCTGATAATTTAGAAAAGAAAGCAGATCGGCGCTTTCTCTGGCCAGCAGACGGGTATTGACACACATATAAATACCTGCGTCAAGATCGTACTGTCTATCTCCCAGAGTAGATGTCAATCCTTTTAATGAGACCTGCTCCACTACCACTTTATAGTGTTTATTCTGTCGGTTAAATGCCGCCGCCACCTGTTCCTCTTCTGACAACTCTGCACCTACCACAAGCCAGGTAATGATCCGCCTGCCATTCTCTGCCACTTGTCCTTCCTGCGCCGCCTTAAGTGTGGTGATCCATGCAGGGCTGTCATACGCACACATCTCCCAGGTGATTAGCCGGATCTCTCCTGATGGGGTCTCTCCCAAGGCATGTAATTCTTCTCCGACCAGATCATACTCGCTGAGATCCAATAGCCTTTCTGCTTTTTGTGTCTGGAAAACACATGCATATATATCGTTCCCATCTTGAAACAGCAATCTTTCCTCCCGGCCTGTTCCCAGGCGGCCACTCCCCACTATAGGCAATTCTCCCTCCGCCCGGTTCCCCTGTTGCTGCAGTCTGGTCAGCAGCGTCTTTCCCGTATCCCCGTCATGATAAGACGCATAGACAATGCCGCCAGCAGCACAGAGATCTATATAACTTTTTCCCGGACAGGAAATACTACCCTCACAGATGCCGTCCCCATCGAACAGTAATACTTCTTCTGCGTACATAACATAAAAATATCCGCCACCATCCTGCGCCAGACGGAGCGCCGTCTCCCCCTGTGTTTCGTAGAACCTGCGCCACAGTTGACAGCCTTCTGTCGTATAAGCCTCCAGAAAAGGAGCCTGCTCTCCATCTTTTCCCGCCAAAACCAGGATATTCCCTCCATCTGCCCCTTTTGCCTGCGCAACAGTATCAATACTGCCATCTTCCAAAAGCAGAATCTGCTGCGGCGACCGGCCCTGTCCCGCTAAAGATACCCCATACACACTTGCAAGCATTCCCTCTGTTCTGTCCACAAAATACAGCGTATCCTCTGCCATGGAAAAGGAATCAGAGAGCGGTTGATATACTGGCGTAATCCCGGCATTCCATGTCTCTGCCAGAAAAAAGTCTGTCTCGCTGTCAGTTCTCGTAATCTCAAACTCTGCGCTGTACAGGTTTTGCATTCCAGCATTATCTCCACATCCTACAAGCAAGATGATTGCAAATAAAACACATGCGCATACCTTTTTCATGCCGCTCTCCATTCCGATTTTTATTGCCCTTAATTATATCATTAAGGATATCGTCATTCAATCACAATTGGATGATGAGCTTTTGTTTTTATTCACTTGATAGTAGTGGAAAATGTGCTTTAATGTCTCACTCAATACTTATCATTCTACTTTTATGCTTCCAATAGTATCCGACGGACGCTTGCCTCCAATAAGATAACAGTATGTACGATCTGGTGAGATAGCTATGTATTTTGAGGCACAATTTGAAAGCAAATTTTCTTCTGCAATCAGCTGATACTGCCAATTTTCCATGTTGTTTGGTTTGGCGAAATTTTTAAGTATACTGTCATAATCAGCTTGGGGCAATTTGATAATTAACTTCTCAAAATATGTATTGTAATCATCCAACTCAACAAAATATTCGTTCTCTCTGAAAAGAGGAAACAGCTTTCGTTTTTCTGCAGATGCTACATTCAAATAGGATAAGCATCTCTCACTATTCTATTTATAAGCCTTCATATATTCTGATTTAACTATATCAATTGTTTTTCCTCCAATCCCAAAATTTTTGTCCGGCAGTTCTTTAATCGTCATTGTAAAAAACTCCTGTGGTACATTCATAATTTCAGAAGATACCTCCGTCAACCTCTTTATTAATAACTCCTTTTGCTCATCAGATAAAGCCCCACTTTCAACTGTAATATAAGGCATTTTCTTTCTCCTTTCAAATTTTACTTCCTGCCAACACTGCCAGCCTTTTCCCATTCCCCATTATAGCAGAAAAAGCCGCCATATCAATCAGATTTCAGAATCGGTCCATATCCGCCTGCGTCCCAAGCTCACTGTACCGATACCCGTCATTCATCTGCTCCGTATACATATCATTCACCAGCCCGATAGGCAAAAGCTCCGTATCCGCCATAAACATCCCCACTGCTCCACCGGAACCCTCTTTTCCGTCTCCTTCGGCACCAGTTTAGACAGCAGGGAATTTGTCACCGCCATGCGCGAAAACATCACAGCCTCCGGCCCCGTACCCCTCACCGTATCTTCCCCTTCCCCGCATACCGATATAGATGCACCGACAGAGACGCAACAGCCCCCGACAGAATCCGCACACAGGAATAGACCGCCATGGTCTGCATGGCCGTCCGCTCATTCACGACCTTCCCGCTGCTGCTCCACCAAAAAAAGGAATAAGCCGTATGATACCCAAAATAGATGTCAGCTTCAAACACACTTCCTAAAAATACACAGAAGAAAAGCACCTCCGAGGAGATGCTTTTCCCGCATATATCACTGATGTACCATTTACTTCTTTCTTACCGGAAAGCAAACCTCCGTGACCAATTCTTCCGGATTATCTGTCTGGCTCGGACTCACATGATAGATGCAGAACGATTTCCCATCAAAATCATATCCGTTCGCCACCACCCAGTCTGCAACTGCCGCATTCACCCTTGAAATCTGGTCATAGCTGCCTTTATATGTGGCAGAAGCAACCTGGAGCGGCGGCACGGTCTTAAATTTCACATGCTCCGTATCCTGATAAGTCCCCACAACCGCGCTCTGAATCTCCACATCCGGGTCATGCTCCTTATGCCCTTCATCGTGGAATATCGCCATCCCATAACACGGCGCTGCCTGCTGCACCTTCTGCGGCTCCAGTTCCCGGCACATGATCTCCCATAACACCCCTTCCTGGTCATAGGCGGGGATCACCTGCCGCACACTTGCAACATAACGCTCCGGTACTGTTTTTAATGTAACATCATAATCCATAAGACTACCATCCTTTCTCAGCCATTTCAATGTACTGTCAAGCAGCATCAATTTCTGCTCTGCCGCCATAGCTTCCTCCTTCAGTTCCCTGCGTTTTACCAACAGGAACTTCTCCATCTCCTGCGGATCACCATACTTGCCCAATATCTCTTTTATCACAGAAAGCCCAAACCCCAGGCCCTTCAACGACTGTATCCGCCCTGCCAGCAGAAGCTGTGATTCACTATAATACCGGTATCCCGTAAAATCATCCACCCTTTCCGGACGAAGGATTCCTATTTCATCGTAATGCCGGAGCATACGGATACTGATTCTTGACAGTTTTGAAAAATCTCCTATCTTTAACATTCGTTTCACCTCACATATATGTGTTTTCCTGAGCTCATACATAGTTTAGAGTATACCATAGTGTGAGAGTCAACCCCATAAACAAACAAATTTTTAAGCCCTCTTAATCCCATCAGACTAAAAGCGCAAAATCCCTTCTCATCATACACGCTCCCCCTACTCCTGCCATTCCTTACCGCCCGGTCAAGCGCCGTAACCGCCGCCACCGCGCCGTCAATTTTTTCCGTGGTCTTCTTCTTATCCGGCTTGATATTCCCCGCCGGGTCCGTCCGCACAAAATTTCTGCGGCTTTCCTTGCGCCCTGCACGCGCTGCCTTTATCGCTGCCCCAAAAGCCTTGGAGTCATATAACAAAGAATTGGCAGAGGAGCGCAATAAGAAAGCCTATTGGGGGAATGGAAATCGCAGAACTTCGATCAAGACAGTATATGGGGAAGTGGAGTACATCAGCCGGAATATCGCCAGCCTCATATTCACGAATAAAAGATTTGCCAAACTGTATATTATTGCTTACCGCTGCTGTCTGATGGCTTATACTTACCAAAATTCCCCTTGTTCTGATAAAAGATAATCAATGAATAAATACACACAATTATAATCCAAATACCAATTCCCAGCAAAAATACAAGATTGTTATTTGGCACAAACAAAGCAAGCAAACACTGAATAAGCCCAAAAGGTATTGCCGTGTACCCGGCAAATCTATGGCTTTTTTGCCAGCATAGTTTATCTTTAAGAATCCAAGGCAATTTAAATCCAATCCGGCTGCGATAAGGCATTTGCGGTAAAAAATTTCCGACTAATACCATTAAGCCCCCCACGATAAGCGCAATGCCTTTCATATAATTCATCTGCAAACCGCAATACCTAGCGATCGCGACAAAATAGAAAAGAAAAATTCCGAGTCCTAAGAGGTTAATTACAGTTAGAGTAATATCATTTCTCACTTCATTGTCGTTTTTGGAGATTTTGTGAGGAAAAAAGGCTGCAATAGCTAACGCAAACAAAATAACAAAACAAATCCCAATAAAAACCCAACGGGGAGGGCTTTGCATAAACAAAGGTATTTCGCTGGGAAGATATTTAAAACATAGGGCTGTCCCTACAATGAATATAATCAAGAATATCATATTCAGACTTCTATATAGTTTCATTCTCGTTTCCCTCTTTTCCTGTCGATTTATTTGTATCAAAAAACTCCAAAAATGCGCCTAAAGTTGTTTGCAATACAGAAGCATTAAGGGAATAAGTAACGGACATCCCCGTCCGTTCGCTTGTCACTAACCCTGCTTCTTTCAAAATATCAAGGTGTTTTGATATGGCAGGCTTTGAAATCATAAAGTTTTCAGAAATTTCCTTGGCAGTCATATCACCATTTGCGAGCAGCTTTAGAATCTGTCGTCTGGTATCATCAGATAGAGCTTTGAATACAGTAGCCATCTAAGCAAATCTCCTTTCCACATAATACTGTATTCATTTTTTCCTGTGTGCAAATTGATGGTAAATCAAATACGGAACAGGTGTAAGCAGCAGTAGAAAATACTTACTTGCATACCAGCCTGCTTCTCCATTCACATCAAAATGGAAAGGTATCTTGTCTGGAAGGAAAAATGTTGTCACAAACAATATGACAAAAGTTCCAATCAATAATACCGCAGAGATCATTTTCTTTTTACTCATAGCTTCTTCCTCCTTTGATTGATAGACATATTTTGAAAGATTACTCTTGATGAGACGCAATTCCTTTACATACAAGTAAAATTATAATACATACACTGCACAATAGAAAGCTTATAATGCCTCTGGCAGCGAATCCGTTCTGAAGCATTTTTGATACCGCAAAGAAATACCCTATTGAAATTGCAATACAAAGCAAAATAGACAGAACCACATTAACATTTTGCTTGATTGCTTCTGTTTCATTTGTCCATTCCAATTTTGGACGTTTCATGTCGATAAATACTCCGATCAAGTTCCACAACGCTGCAAATAGTATGCCAACGAAAGAGATTACTCCAATCTGGATAAAACCATAGTTAAAATAAACCTTGAATATTAAGCAATTTATGATAATCCCCATAATAGAGATACTTGCAGAAAACAGGGCTTTCACAAACGCTTGCTGCTTTAATGAATACGGAATGATCTTCATTATCCAAAAACTTGCCCCCTCTCTGGAAAAACTGCTTGAAGCCACTACATTGATTGCGGATGTAAGTACAATTACCGCAAGCGCAGACAGTACCGCATAAAAGGAAAATTCCGGGGCTGATACCAAGGCTCTTATTTGTTCTATACTCTCTGCGGTTGCACTGATCCGAAAAGACAGCGGCAATAAAAAGGGGGTAATAAAAATCCCAAACAATCCGTTTATGACATACACCGGATTACGGAAAAAAGTTTGAAACTCTTTCTTAAAATAGCTTCTCAGCTTTGACGACGAGTTGTATTTCATCGCCTTTAAGCGAATCCGTCCCTCTTTATCATAGATGGCATATTTCTTTCCGATCACAAGATTACTCAAATAGTAGTATCCGCCGATAAACACAGCAGCAAGTATGATGCAGAATAGCTTTAATCCGGGATGAAAACGGATATACGAATTATAGAACGGGAATGGTACAATAAGATTATTAACCCAGTTCAATAAGTCTCGTTCTGCGCCTATTTGCCCATTTGATAATAGAACGCCGATCAGGGCGCCTGCAAAATACACCATGATTCCGGATTATGAAAAGCGCGTCTTTGCCCGGGTGCTCTCCACCAAAGAGGTGGCGCAGGCCTGTGAGGAGCTGGGATTTCGCGGAAGAACTTTGGTGGGAGTTTTTGGCAGATGTTTCTGTCGAAGTCCCTTCCGTAGATGTTCTTATGGGAGCCTTCTCGGGAGTATGGAATATAATTTCCCCTCCGGTTGGTTTTAACAAACCGAGGATGCACTTGATAAGCGTTGTTTTGCCGCCTCCGTTCGGACCTATAATACCTAGAAAATCCTGTTCGTAGATGCTTAGATTAACATCGTGGAGAACAGTGCGACCGTCATATCCGGCAGAAAGATTCTTTATTTCGATTATTGGTTTCATCATTGGAAAGGGCTTGATTGGTTCCTTCTTTATACGTTTATTTAGTGGCAGCTTGCGGCGCAAGGGCTTTGGCTACATTCAGCATCTCTTCCTCCCAGTCATAACTTAACGGGTTGATAGGGACCACTTTCGTTCCGGTTTGCTGCGCGATGGTTTCCGCATTGCGTTTGTCAAACTCCGGTTGAACGAAGATAACGCCTACATTTTCTGCCTGACAGACGTCTATCAGGTCTTTCAGATGAGCGGGAGAGGGTTCTTTGCCTCCTTCTTCGATCGAAATCTGATGCAATCCGTAGTCGCGGGCGAAGTAGGAGAGTGCCGGATGGTAAATCATAA
>OFGE01003208.1_pt1 | contig 11034 bp, 8 predicted proteins | sample 1521681 | NCBI WGS metagenome assembly OFGE01 (sample SAMEA3504093, study PRJEB24116) | mouse gut metagenome | biome: mouse gut; feature: mouse-associated habitat; material: faeces | place: Denmark | collected 2011 | reverse complement strand
CTTTTGGAGGGCAGCCAAGTTGTTTTACGCCGTTCAGGGGCAATTGACATTGAGGAGCTTTTAGATTATTTGCAAAAAGAATAGAACAAGTGCAAGGAAGAAAGGCGAGGAACACCTTATGTATGGACAACTAGGATATATGGATTTCATTGCTGGAATTCAAAAGAAAATACAAGAAAAAACAGGGCTTTTGTGTTATGACACAGCGCCAGAAAATGCCCTGGCCCCTTATTATATGGCAAAGATAATAAATAAACGACCTGCCCATAGTAAAACTATGTATATGGATGTTTTAACAGTTTGGATTCATGTCATAGCAGAACCTTTGGCTTCCCTTTCCTCTGTATATGAACAATTACAAGGTTTGGAAGAGGCACTGACAGAGGATATTGCATTGCCAGATGGATTTGAAGTTATTGTACAGTCCAATACAGGAATAGAAATGATAAAAACAGAAGAAAAGGAAAAAGAATTGTTGTCTGTAACAGAAAAACTGTCAGAAGAAAAAAAGTGGAAACCAGAGGAAGCAAAGCAAAAGTTTGCAGAGGCATATGATTTCATAGAACAGGCAAAAGAGGAACAGGACAAAGCACACTATAATGAAAGTGTGAGGCTGTTACAAAAAGCACAGGAAATTAAAGAGAATTTACTTGGGACGCAGCATCTGGAAATAGCAGGAGTCCAGCAATTGCTTGCAGATGTATATAAAGACCAGGGAAAATACAATGAAGCGGAATTATTATATCAAGAGAGTTTACAGATAAGGAAAAAAATACTGGAAGAAGAGCATCCAGATACAGTGTTAATATATAATAATCTGGCTTATGTATATCAAGAACAGGGAAAATACAACAAGGCAGAAGAACTGTACCAAATGAGTTTGCAAATCAGTAAAGAGATATTAGGAGAAGAGCATCCCAATACAGCGACAATATATAACAATCTGGCTTATGTATATAAGGAACAGGGAAAATACAACAAGGCAGAAGAACTGTATCAAAAGAATTTGCAAATCAGTAAAGAAGTATTAGGAGAAAATCATATAGATACAGCGATAAGTTATAATAATCTGGCGGGTATATATGAAAATCAGGGAAACTATCAAAAAGCAGAAGAACTATATCAAAAGAGTTTACAGGTAAGGAGAAAAATACTGGGAGATCAGCATCCAGATATAGTGACAAGTTATAATAATCTGGCTTATATATATCAAAAACAGGGAAAATATAACAAAGCAAAACAATTAGTTCAAAAGAGCTTGCAAATCAGTAAAGAAGTATTAGGAGAAGAGCACCCAGATACAGCGACAAGTTATAATAATCTGGCTTATGTTTATCAAAGACAGGGAAAATATAACAAAGCGGAAGAGCTGTATGAAAAAAGCCTGAAAATTAGAAAAGAGGTATTGGGAGAAACACATCCAGATACAGCAATAACGTACAATAATTTGGCAGATTTATACCTAAAACAGAAGCAATATAAAAACGCAATATCATATTATCTGAAAGCATACAATGTTTTTTTGTCTGTATTAGGGAGCAGCCATTCATACACGCAGGCTGATTACACAAATATGAAGCATGCATATTACCAATCAAACCCAGATGGCAATTTTGAACGGTGGTTAGAGAAAGAAATGAAAAAAGAAGCTTTCCGTTAAGCAGGCATAATTCTGCAAACGAAAAGCTTCTTTTTTCGTGGTATGAAATTCATTTAGCAAAGTTCAAATTTCTGCACCATTTTGTTCAGTATGTCAGCCTGTGAAGCCAATTCCTCGGAGGTTGCAGAGGTTTCCTCGGAGGCAGCAGAATTATCTTGTATTCCATGAGCGATTTCTTCAATTCCTACACGGAGCTGTTTCATATTTTCTGCCTGAATCGCTGCATTCTCGGCGGTTTCCTGAATCATCTTATTTACATGGTCTACGGCACTTACAGATTCTTTCAGAGAACTCATAGCACCAGCGGCAATCGTATTTCCCTTATTGATTTCTTCCATTGAAATTTCAATCAGTTCTTTTGTGGTGTTTGCTGCTTTGGAACTTTCCAGTGCCAGTTTGCCTATTTCATCTGCTACAACTGCAAAACCTTTGCCGGCTTCACCAGCGCGGGCTGCTTCGATAGAAGCATTTAAGGACAAAAGATTTGTCTGTGATGCAATATCTTCGATTGTCTGAATAATGCCAACAACCTGCTGTGAGGTTTGGCGGATTTCATTCATCGCATCTATCATCTGCTTCATTTTTTCCTGATTCTGTTCAATCATTGTAGTTGCTTGTGCTGTTGCTTTTGCAGAAGCTTCTGCTTCTTTGCGGCTGTTCTCTACCTGTTCTGTAACTGTAGCGGTGGTTGCTGTGAGCTGTTGAATTGATGCTGCCTGTTCTTCTGCACCCTCTGCTAAGACTTGAGAAGCAGAAGCAAGTTCAGCAGCGCCTACAGATACACGTTCCGAACTTTCATTGATGCCTATCATAACCTGATTCATAGAATCAGAAATATTGAGCAGAGCCGTTTTTATTTTCTGGAATTCACCAACATAATCATTTTTTAATTCAACACGAAGTTTTCCATCAGCGATTTGCTCCAATACTTCCGCCGTTTCATCAATATATACAATATATTGTTTGAGTCGGTTGACTGTCTTTTGGAAAGATTCGCCAAGTTGTCCAATTTCATCTTGACTTGTGATGTGAAGATGCACATCTAAGTTCCCAGATGCAAGCTGTTGTGCAGTATGATTCAATTCCAGAATCGGTTTTGTCAGATTTGCGGCGCTTTTCTTGATGCTGATAGCGATTAGTAAAATACCAACTGAAAAGATAACGATGAGCGCGATAACCATTGCAATCAACGTTGAGTAGAATTCCAATAAAGGCATATTGCTGAGAACAACATATCCTGTTTCACCTATAGAATCTACGGCACCATATTTTGTGACGCCATCCGCCTTATATTTCAGAAAAAGCTCATTGCCTGAAATAACTGCATCAACAGCGTTTTGAGAGATATTTGTATCAGCGATATTTTTCTGGATATAATCTTTGTTCGCATGATAAAGGATGGTACCTTCGCCGGAAAAAAGTAAGATATGCCCATTCTGTCCTATCACGTATTCACTCATGATATTTGTCATATGCTCTAAAGAAATATCCATTCCTGTTGCGCCGATAACCGTTGATGTAGATTTATCATAAACTGGCGACACAGCGCTTAGTATCATTTTTCCGGAGGCAGAATCCACATAAGGTTCTGTCAGAATCGTCTTTTTTGTCTCTATACATGTATACCATTCGCGTGTAGTAACGTCCCACCCTTCACCTGTGGTAAATCCATCGGATTGTGTTAGTACACTTGCATCTATATCAGCAATCCACACAGACAAAATATTTTCTGGATCTGTGTTTACAATGTCCATAAGGTTATTTCTGACAGTTTCCATTTGGTCAGCCTGCAAAATATCATCGCCTGCTTTTGTTTGTTTCATAACATTTTCAATCTCTGGGTTAACTGCCAGTTGCTCTGCACATTTTATGTATTGCTCCAAAAAACCTGCTAACTGGTTTGCGGCTGCCTGTGATTCGAGTGTCAATTCGGCTTCCTTTGAAGAAATTGTCAGCCATCCTACCATACAGATTGCAACAATTGCTATAAATAAAAGTACAAAAATAACACTTCCGCCAATTTGATGAAGAATTTCATCTGCAATATTTTTTCTGGAATTTCGGTCTTTTGTTTTCTGTTTCATGATAATCCCCCTTAATGCTTTTTATGTACGCTCAGAATCTCTCTTGTAGTTATTCTTGCGGATTTTTTGGCAGATGCAATTTGTGCAGGTTTCCCACAATCATATTAAGCACAATAAGACTTAGAGAATACATTCCTTTATTATTGTAGCGCCCTTTTTCTGACAATACAATAAAAATTTAGATTTTTTTCGTAATGATATAATAGCGCAGTGAAAAATACTAAGCTGAACTGTTACTTTAATTCTACTTTATCATCGGAAAAAGGTGCACATCATCGTTATTTTGTGTTAAAATATGTTTAGGATACCAAGAGCGTATATTTTAAGAGAAATTATACTGTGAAAATGGATAAGTGTAACAGAAATTCAGGGAGGTTAAATGGAATGAATCAAAAAAGTAAATGGAGAAAGCTTTGCAGTCTGCTTCTTGCTGCAGCAATGCTTGCAGGGTGTGGAAACACAGAAGAGAAGATTGTATCAGAAGTATCGGAGGCAGAAGAAACAAATACTGCAGAATCCTCTAAAGATACAGAAATATCTATTGGTATGCCCAAACAGATGCCGGCATTTATCGCAAAGGATTTGCAAGGAAACGAAATAACAGAAAGCATATTTGCAGAAAAGGATTTGACCGTTGTAAATATATGGGGCACATTCTGTCCACCATGTATCGCGGAAATGCCAGAGCTTGGGGAGTGGGCGAAAGAAATGCCGGACAATGTACAGCTTGTCGGTTTGATTGTTGATATTCAAGGGGACAATGATACAGAACATCATGATTTGGCGGTGATGATTACAGAAAAAGCAGGTGCAGAATTTACACAGATTATTGCAAATGAAGATTTGAGTGATATTACAAGGTGGGTCGTTGATGTGCCTACAACGCTCTTTGTTGACAAGGAAGGAACAATTGTTGGTGAAGCGATTGTTGGTGCCGATGTAGATGGTTATAAAAGTTTTGTAGAGGATTATATTGATGGAAAATAAAAAGAAGAATGCAGTCGGGACTGTAATTCTGCTTGTTGCAGTGGGATTTCTTTTTTTGGGGGCAGCAAGAGATGAAACGGCGATTGTTTTGAACAAAGCCGTGAATATCTGTCTGGAATGTATTGGATTGGGGTGATTTATCATGAAACTGACACATTCTTTCAAAAGAAAATTGATTCAGATCATTGCGTTTGGTTTTTCAAATTCCCATTTGGTAAACTTTAAGGACGGCAGTATTTATCAGGGAAAATGGAAACAATTTTGCAATCCAGGATTAAACTGTTATTCCTGTCCTGCGGCTGGATTTGCCTGTCCTATTGGAGCGCTGCAGTCTGTAAATGGTTCCATGAAATTTAATTTTAGTTTTTATGTGGTTGGCTTTTTGCTTGCTGTGGGAGTATTGCTGGGAAGATTTGTCTGCGGGTGGTTGTGCCCATTTGGATTGCTGCAGGAGATACTGCATAAGATACCAACACCAAAATTAAAGTTATGGAAAGGATTTTTGTATCTAAAATATGTGATTCTTGTAGTTTTTGTGCTGTTGCTGCCAATTGTAGCAACAGATTATATGGGAATGGGTAAACCTGCGTTTTGTCAGTATATTTGTCCGGCGGGAACATTGGAAGGGGGAATACCGCTTTTGAGTATACACCCAGAATTGAGGCAAACAATAGGCTCATTGTTTTTTCTAAAACTGGGGATTCTGATTGTTACGGTTGTTGGATGCATTTTGATATATCGCTTTTTTTGCCGTACACTCTGTCCACTGGGATTGATTTATGGTTTGATGAATAAGATTAGTTTTTATCATTTAGAAGTAGATTCACATCAGTGCATAAATTGCGGCAAATGTTCAAAAATCTGCAAAATGGAAGTTGACCCTGTTAAAACACCGGATTCTGTAGAGTGTATCCGATGCGGGGAATGTGTGGAGGCATGCCCGAAAAATGCAATTTCTATGGGGATTGGAGCAGGAAGAAAGAATCGCGCAAATTGTACAAAGTATAGAAATATTGAGGAAAGCAAATAATGAAATTTAGAAAAAGAAACCAAAGGAAAGGAGCTGATAATGATGTTGGAGAAAATTGATTTGTCCAAAACAATTGCCAAAAAGGAGTACAAAAAGCGCATGGAGGAACTAGAGTCCCGACTTGCACTGTTACAAAGAGCGTTAAAAGGCAAGAATGTTCCTGTTATGATTGTATTTGAAGGTTTTGGAGCGGCAGGAAAGGGTACACAGATTAACCGGCTGATTCAAACGCTGGACCCAAGAGGATTCACAGTGTATTCTACAGATGCAGAGACAAAAGAAGAGCAGCTTCATCCCTTTTTGTGGCGTTTTTGGAACAAAACACCAGAAAAAGGGCGAATTGCAGTGTTTGACAGAAGCTGGTACAGAAAATTGCTGATTGACCGATACGAAACAAAACCATCAAAGAAAAAAATTGCAGTAACCTTAGACGAAATTAACACTTTTGAAAAGCAGCTTACAGATGGCGGGACTCTGATTATTAAATTTTTCCTTGATATTTCCAAACAGGAACAAAAAAAGCGCCTGAAAAAGCTTCGGGAAAATAAATCAACAAAATGGAGAGTGACAGAGGCAGATATAGACAGAAATAAGCATTTTGATGCGTATGCGAAAATGGCAGATGAAATGCTGGTAAAGACAGATAGCAGTTATGCCCCTTGGACGATTGTAGAGGCAGAAGATACGGATTTTGCTACGATTAAAATTCTCTCCAAGGTAGCAGATGCCTTTGAAGAACGGTACCAAACAGAATGTAAATCAAGTGAAAAATTAATAGATGGAAAATTTGACAATACAAATTTGAATGACAGTATGCTGAAAAAATCAGACTTATCCAAAAAACTGAAACGAGAAGATTATGATAAAAAGCTGTCGGAACTTCAGAAAAAACTGGGTCATTTGCATGGGCAGCTTTATGCAAAGCGGATTCCAGTAGTGCTTGCTTTTGAAGGCTGGGACGCAGGAGGAAAAGGCGGTGCCATAAAGCGGCTCACAAGAGCGCTTGACCCTAGAGGATATACGGTAAATCCTACAAGCTCTCCCAATGATATAGAGCGGGCGCATCATTATCTGTGGCGGTTTTGGACGAGAATGCCAAAAGATGGACATATCGCTATTTTTGACCGTACTTGGTACGGACGCGTTATGGTGGAACGTGTTGAGGGATTCTGTACGACGCAGGACTGGCAGCGGGCTTACAAGGAAATCAATCAGATGGAAAAACAGCTTGTGCATCATGGTGCTGTAGTACTCAAATTCTGGCTTCATATTGACAAAGGAGAACAGGCAAAACGGTTTAAGGACAGACAGGAGAATCCAGAGAAAAGCTGGAAGATTACAGATGAGGATTGGCGAAACAGGCAAAAATGGGAACTTTATGAAAAAGCGGTTGATGAAATGCTGGTAAGAACTTCTACAGCCGAGGCGCCGTGGATTATTGTTGAAGGAAATGATAAGTATTATGCGCGCATCAAAGTGCTTGAAACAGTGGTAGCAGCATTGGAAAAACGGCTGAAAAAAGAATAGAAATTAAAATGAAAGCATCAGAAAAGGGATAAATTAGAGGGACTGATACATATATTTTTATGAACCTTTGATAAAAAAGGAAAATAAAAATTTATGGAGAAGAAAAATATTATCCTTAGAACGATAGTGTCATTTATTCTGATAATTGCGATAAGTTTTGCACAACTGCCAGCGTCTGTACAGGCAGAGGAAGTAAAACTCAATCTGTATGCCAAAGCAGCGGTTTTGATGGACGCTGATACAGGGCGGGTATTATATGACCGCTGTGGGAATGAGCAGCTTCCTATGGCAAGCACCACAAAGATTATGACACTGATTGTAACGCTTGAGAATGCAAATTTGGAGGATACCGTAACAGTATCCTCCTATGCGGCATCTATGCCCAAAGTCCATTTGGGTATGAGAACTGGAGAACAGTATCAATTAAGAGATTTGGTACTTTCTCTCATGCTCGAATCACACAATGATTCTGCTGTTGCGATTGCAGAACATGTGGGCGGTAGCGTAGAGCAGTTTGCAGCGCTTATGAACAAGAAAGCAGAGGAAATCGGCTGCAAAAATACGTATTATATTACTCCGAATGGGCTGGACGCCGCACAAGGAGAAAAAATTCATTCTACGACGGCAAGGGATTTGGCGTTGGTTATGTCTTATTGCATCACGAAATCACCTCAAAAAGAAATGTTTCTTGAAATCACAAGAACACCAAACCATTCATTTACAGATTTATCTAAAAAGAGAAGTTTTTCTTGTATCAATCACAATGCATTTTTGAATATGATGACGGGCGCACTGACAGGGAAAACAGGTTATACGTCCAAGGCTGGCTATTGTTATGTAGGCGCGCTTAGGCAGGATGATAAGACTTTTGTAGTAGCGCTTTTGGCGTGCGGCTGGCCGAATCATAAAACTTATAAATGGAGTGATACCAGAGTATTGATGGAATATGGCCTGGGAAATTATCAGTACCGTGGATTTAAAGAAGTGCCGATTCCAGAGCAGACCTTAGAAAACATCGCTGTTAGCAACGCGCAGAAGGCGGGAATTGGTGAAAAGATAGATTTGGAAGTGGAGGCAGCGGGCAGCTTTGACGAAGGAGGTCTTCTAATGAGAGAAGACGAAAAAGTAACCGTTGTACTGCATAAAGTAAAAACGCTGACTGCACCCGTAGAAAAAGGAAAGGAAATAGGTCATATTAGTTATATGGTGGGCAATCGCGAGTGGAAACGCATCAATCTTATCACTGCGGAAGAGATTGAAGCCATTGATTTTGAATGGTGTATCCGGCAGGTCTTTCATAAATGGACAATAAATGATGAAAATTCTCTTGATTTTTGTATCTAGTACAGCAATCAGACATGAAGAATTTATTGCACAGATTGCCTGAATCGCCGTATCAGAAACGGAGATTCATACAGCAGCATTGCGATCCAGCCGATAAAGTACGCCCACGGAAGGGCAATGATACCCATATTGCAGACAAATACAAGCAAAATGCAGGCTATTACACGGGCGCCCATATTAATCAAACTGCTCCATAAGGTGATTTTCAAATCGCCCATTCCGCGAAAATACCCTTGTATTCCATTTGTGACAGCCGGAATAATGTACATAAATGCTATTAGATGCAAATACTGTTCTCCCAGGAAGATCGTTGCTGTATCTTGCGTAAACAAGTTCATCACTGGATTGGAAAACAGCAAAAGGAAGATTCCCATGGCAGTACCATATGCAAGTTCAATACACATACCCATACGAAACGCAGCAGTAACGCGCTTGGTTTCACCAGCGCCGCGGTTCTGCGCCATCACGCTTGTCATGGCATGTCCAATATTTTGTTCCGGAATATAGGCATAGTCATCGACACGGTTGATTGCAGTAAATGCAGCCGTTGCCGTTACTCCCATTGTATTTACAATGCCTTGAATACCAAGTTTTCCAAGCTGGACGGTTGACTGTTGCATAGCACTGACAAAACCATATTGAATGGTTTCCTGAAACAGTTTTTTATCAAAAGTGAACCATTCCTTACCCAGATTTAAAATGGGTATTTTCTTTTTGATATACACCCAGCATAACAGGCAGCTTAATGCTTCACTCAATACCGTGCTGATGGCACAGCCAATTGTGCCCATAGAAAAAACAACGACAAAGATAAGATCTCCTAGAATGTTTATTCCTGCGCTGATGCCTAGAAAATAAAGAGGAGATTTGCTGTCTCCCATGGCTCTTAGGGTACTTGCAAAAAAATTATAAATAAAATTGAATGTCAGGCCACACATAAGAATCCTAAGATAAGCGGCTGCTTCTGGAAAAATGACAGAATCTACCTGTAATAATCTCAAAAGCATTGGTGCTGCTGCTAAGGAGATTGCAGTAAGAACAAGCGAAAACAGGATACCAGAGATCATTGCGGTGCTGACTTGACGCTTTAAGACCTTATAATTTTTGGCGCCGTAGAGCGTACCAATCAGTATTCCAGCGCCAAGGCAGATGCCTTGAACAAACAGGATAATCAGTGTCAAAAGCGGATTGCTTGTGCCAACTGCTGCAAGTGCTTCATTCCCGACAAATTGCCCAACAATAATGCTGTCAACTGCATTGTAAGTGAGCTGCAGCAGATTACCTAATATTAATGGAATCGTGAATTTAATAAGAATAGGAAGCAGATTTCCTTTTGTCATATCATTTGTCATTTTGTACTACCTTTTTATATAAAATATTTTGATGTTTTTAGTATATCATACTTATCTCTAAATGGTATGATTTGGGTACAGATTTTTATTTGGGTACAACTAAAATAAGTTATAATTTTTAACTACCCCAATTGAATGACTCTAAATTAGTTCGAAAAAACAAACTATAGATTATGCTTATTTAATTCAAAGATTGTCCATCATTTTGTTCATACGATTTTTCCAGTTAGTATATGTTGATTGCTCAAAAGCCCCTTGTTTTTTATACCTTTTAATATCTTTTATAATAAATTTTGCTATTCTTCCTCTTTTTCTACGAAGAAATGCAATTGTTTCATCCACTCCTGCGCCTACTAAAAACTGACCATCAATTTCAAAATATGAATCATAGTCAATGCATTTTGCATTCCATATAGACTTTACATCATTTAAATCGCCCAAACGATAAAGTAGATAGGTGCTACATATTATAGAAAGTGGGCAATCATAAGTATTATCAATTTCTCTTGAAATGTTTGAATCATAACTACAAAGAGCTTCGCGTTCTTTTACTTCGATTGCGAATAACTTTCTAATAAGTTCAGCATATTTGTAAGAGAAATCTCGGTGTAATTCCTTATATAGTAATTTTCTGAAATCACATATTTTTAGCTTATCATCTACTTCCGTTGATTTAATGTTGTTACTGATAATTTCCAAAATCGATTCATTCTCCATGTCATCACCCCAAATATAAATAACCTTCGGATATAAAAACAGATTATTTTATATGATTTTTTTTGCTCCCACCAATTCGCCTAGTTGCTTTTGTGTTAAGTTTCTTTCCTGCCTGATTTTTCTTATATTTTCTCCAACAGTCATAGTATCCTCCCGCAATGTGTTTCAAATAAAATGATATGAATATAGCATACCATAGAGAATGAAAAAGATAAAGGCTTGTGAGTTGTAGTGCAAAAAAAGCTCCAAACGGGACATGGCGAATACAGTACCGTTGGACAGGTTACAATTCACACTTACGCCAGATTTCACATATACTTACAACGATTTCGG
>OFGE01003205.1_pt1 | contig 11056 bp, 5 predicted proteins | sample 1521681 | NCBI WGS metagenome assembly OFGE01 (sample SAMEA3504093, study PRJEB24116) | mouse gut metagenome | biome: mouse gut; feature: mouse-associated habitat; material: faeces | place: Denmark | collected 2011 | reverse complement strand
GCTACCGCCGCTTCCTTCTCGGCTTCGTAATCAATCAGACCCGCCGCTTCCTTCTCGGCAACTACCTGATCGTAATTACTCATCAGTCTCTTCTGTCTGTAGTTATTCCACTGATTCGCTACAAACGGATACAGCAGCAAGGACAACCCGGCTATAAATAAAATCACTATCATTATTTTACTTGCATGTTTCTTCATCCGGACTCTCCTTGTTGTTGTATCTGTATCGCCTTTACTGCTCCGGGACAAACATTGCCCCGGAGCCTTATAAGCTATGTTAATGTTAATCTTAAACTACTATTTTGCAGCTTTTCTGCGGCTTGCGAAGAATAAGCCTGCTGCGATGATCATGATTGCACATCCGCCGATCGTGAAGATTGTAGTACCGATACCACCGGTTGACGGAAGGTTTGCAAGCTGTGTATTCTTAAATCCAAATGGGTTAGAAGCTGTATCCGGTGTATTTATAAATTCAGTCTCGCCAGTTGTAGAGTTATAATTATAATGCGTTATGGCTTGGTTCTGTCCTTCACCTATCTGTACTTCATAACTTACAAGTTTATCCTGCTTCTTAGTTTCTGAATCCATTTCATAAGTAGCACTTATATAAACTCGAATCGGTGTAGCATTGATGCTATATCCGCTAGGAGCCTTGGTCTCAATCAGATAATACTCTACTCCATCATCAAGACCAGCAATTTCCAGACGTCCATTCGCATCAGTTATAAATGTGTTTTTATTACTTTTATCTGTAAACAACGGTCCATTTGCAGCCCCTATATGAAGCTGGAACTCAGCGCCTGCAAGAAATTTTACTTCATCTTTTGTCTTGTGAATTTCTCCTGGTGTCTCAGTGTACTCAATATCACCTTTGTCATTAATCTTGACAAATTCACCTGTTGGATTAGATGACTCTGACTCGCTCCATCCTGTAACCTTTGTATCAATACCAAATGTATAGTGCTTTGTCTTATCCTGTTTTTTCTGATTCTCTGTTTCGTCATTGGTACTGTATTCAAGTTCCGCGGTATTATTCAGTCTGTCTACATTAACCATCTCTGTACTTGTAACCTTCGCGTAATACTGAATAACAATTTGTTCCCCTGCATGCTTCCTAAGGAATTCATCTGATAATGTATTTACTTCAAAACTTGTCGCATCATCCTTGATAGCATCTGTTATAGCCTTTGTCAATTCATTATCTGTTTCTCCAGCTACAGTTGCAGTTGCCTCAGAACTCTGAGTTAAGGTCAATCCTTTCAAAGTATCACGGATTATATAGGTAAGATCCTTTTCATCATCTGTGTATCCCGGGATATCAGCAGAAACTGTAAACTTTAAAACATCGCCGAACTGTGTTCCAGCTACATTCAGATCCTTTCCATCTGCACTCTCAGCAGTCTTTGTTATAGTTGGTTCACTCTTTTTCACAAATACATCATCAAACCACGTATCTGTCGTGATATTCAACTGTCCATAATCTATTCCATCAGGTGTTACACTAACACTGATGATTGCTGGATTATATAAATTCTTAGTTGGTCCACTTACAATAATCAGCCATGTACCCGGTGTCAATTTATCAGAAGTAAATACTCCTTCATTACTTGGTCTCTCAAATATCACTGTATTTGTAAGCTCATCTAATCTCTGAAACAAAGCCAAAGCATTCTCCGCAGTTGGCGTAAGTGTTGGCTGCTCACCAGTTTCTCCCTCTTCACTATAAATAGTCCCTGGTAAAACTTCCTCATAGTATCCTTTTTGATTATATTTAATAATTTGGTATGCTGTTACTACTATTTTTTCCCCGTCTTCTACTCCATTAACAGTTGCTTGCGTTGGTTTTACTTCGGTCGCAAATGCCGTCAAAGACATTCCCAGTACCATTGCCAGTGATAAGATCACTGCAAATAACTTTTTCATTTTCTTCATTTTCCTTCTCCTTTTCCTTTTATTTGCTTTGATTTTGGTTATGTGTGCATCGCACACTGTTTCCATTTGTGCATGTTACGCACTTTTTTGTACGGTGCAGGGACCGCCAAAAAGTTATTCTTATGTTCTAACTTCTCAGCACCTCCCTACGTTTATTTCTATATGTTATAAATGCTGCGGCTGACATTAACAGCACGCCGCCAAACATATACCAGTAGATACCCATACCTCCGGAAGATGGCAATTCATAGAGTATTTCATTTTTGATCTTCAGAACTATCTGCTTACCAGTTTCATCATCCACAAGCACATTGCCACTTGCATCTTGTGTGGATATGGTTCCGTTTGTCTCCAGGGTAAAACTCAAAGGTTCACTCAACAGTGAGTATCCGTTTGGCGCTTTAATCTCTGTGACCGTATAGTTACCAGGTTTCAGATTATGAATGGTCAGTTTTCCATCTTCACCTACACTCAGATCTGTCTGTGATTCCTCGCTATTTCCTGCCGGAATCAACAGCCATCTTTGTGCGTCAGAGTTGTTAGAAGTATATAGATGAATATTCTGATTCTCCTGCGCTGTGTTTGCATTCAAATCTATGCAATATGCTCCACTTTTTACAGGTGAAATCACGTAACCTCCATTTTGAGATTCCTTAACTTGCCACTTCTCATTATCATTTGGATTCGCATTACTCCAATGGTGGATTTTTGCTCCATTATCCAATTTCCCATTATCCAAATCCAACCATTTTCCACCCGCCATATTTTTAAAGCTTCTTAGTTCACCGTCTTCATAAATTTCATACAATTGATTTATACTTCCGGTTCTGTTCTGCAAAATTGGCAGAGCTCCATCTCCTGAATGGTTAGTCCCTATGACATAATACGGATTAGAAGCCAACGCAATGTAATACTTGCCTTTCCGGGACGCATCTTCGTCTTCATCATATTGTGTATATCCCTTCTTTTTCTCATCGTAGATAAAAGATACTGTCTCTCCCTTTTCATCCTTTAATGTAAAGATTGCCCCATTCAGCGGTTGCCCTGTTTCTGCGCTTATTTTTTCAATCTTCATCTGCGTATCCGGATAGAAACCGCTGTCATTGTATTTTGATTCATACACCGAGACGCTCATCTCTTCTGCCTTGGGCATATTCAGATTCAGAATCGTTGTCTTAATAAGTTTGCCGGCAGGGTCACGAGATGCAACTGCATCGGAATCTATAACGTCATCACCGCTGTTAACACTTGTCGCATGCAAATCCGTAATCTTTACAGAACCTGTACCGTCTGTGAATCTCACCGCATATGTTCCGGCTGGCAGATCGGTAAATTTATATCGCCCTTGTCCAGATACTACATCAGCAGCGTAGGATTTCACCTCGTCTTTACTTTTCGCACGCAGGCTGACCTGCTGTCCTGTCTCGATCACGATTTGGTTGTTTGGATCATTTTTATCCGTTCCCGGGTAATACACAGGTTCATATTCGTTTTCACGATCCGGATTACCGTTCTCCTTCAACTTCAATAGTTCTACTTTGACGCCAGATATCCTGATCTCTTTCGATGAATCTCCCTGTAATCCATTCCTGTCATAATCCATCCAAGTCAATCCCTCTAAGGTACGTTTTACCGTCGGTGTCTCCGTCTTTGTCGTCGTATCTCCACTGGACAAACGGTTAACGAAATAGTTGTTCTTTGTCTTTTCTTCCTTTGACACTCCCGGATCTAGCTGAATCTTCAGTTCGATATTTACAATTCCTCCAGAACCAAGCGTTCCTACTGCCGCCCAAGCTACCGGATATGGCTGATCCTTCGTTGCGCCCTCTGCAACCCCTGGAATCGTTATACTTCCATCTACCTCTACCTTTGCCTGTTTCCATAGTTCAATCTCTTCTCTCTTTACATCTTTTGTCGTTTTATTCTGGTATTTTTTATCAAAAGTGTAATAGATATTAATCTTATTTATGTCGCATTTACTAGTATCCAACTTCCAGTCAGTAAAATGGTAAGTTCCGGTAAATTCACTTCCTTCTATTCCGTTCATGGGCATAGTATCCATAATTGTCAGAGAATCATCCGTCTCGGCATTATTGTTGTAGTAAACTACGTAGTCAATGACTCCGTCTTCATCCACTACTTTCTGCTTCGTATACTTACCAAAAGAACTGGCGCTTCCGCGGGTAACCGCTATACCTGCTTCTGAATGTTTTTCTCCTGCACTAGCCGGATCACGCATATCTCCGGGCGCTGTTATATACACCTCATTCTTTAAATTCGTTGTTCCGACCGGAACATCTTCATCAGGATTTCCTTTTGTACCAATATCTGCCGAATAATAGATCGGCGCCATAGGCTTACCTATCTCTACATCTGTCAATGTCCAGGTCAGTGTCTGTGTTCCGTCTTCATTATTTGTTACCGTAGGTTCATTTAATATTGGTGTCTTAAACTCTCCTTGTGAAGAATCTATAATATTTCCTTGCGTACCGCCATTTATCGACGTCTGCTCATATTCACCTCCAAAATAACTGGAACCTGGTCGATAGTTCAGATATTTCGGTAATGTATCTATGATCTTTATGTTGTCTTTATTCCCGAAGTTATCTTCCCCTCCATATATTTTATCGTAATATGTCGCCGGTTCTAATTTGAAATCTACTACTCTCTGATCCGCATCCAGATTAAAAGTATCTTTTTCTTTGTTGCTATCATTACTATTCTTCTGCATCAGATACTTACTAACCTTTGTTTTGTACCCAATCACCAACAGCGTATCACCCCAATGATACCAGTCAGAATTATGTGTTCCTTTCACTCCGCTTCCGTCTTCTCTATAAGTTTCTTTAATATAAAACTCAGAATTATCAACGTTAATATTCCCGCTCTTATAATGGGAATCCGGAAAATTACTCATTTTAGTATTTGGATCAGCCCAGTCCGGTATATTATCAACTGTCATATTTGCTTCCTCGAACATTGATTTAGTCCAGACACGGGAAGTAGACGCCAACATAAAAGTCTTTCCTATCAGATCCTTATCATTTCGAACTCTTGCCTTGTAGTAACAGTAATAATAAGGATCATTTGAGTTATGCGAAGCTCCTGGTCCGATGAAACTAAATAATATACCAACACATTTGTATCCTTCTGGAATACTCTCTAAGCTTTCATAGAATACCAGATCATCTTCATAGGTATGTTGAAGTTCATAATCATCTACCCAATCTTTTCCGTCCTTTTTCGTAGCATAGCGGATACGCATATTTTCTTTTGCATCATCGTTTGTTTTTCCATTAAGTTCAGCTCCTCCTGTAAATTCCAGCCACCATGAATCATTCGATTCCAATTCTATAGCGCTTCCATAGAATTTTGTAAGATTTGTACCCAGATACATCTGATTCCTGGCTTCTCCGTTCGGATTGTAAGAAAGACCGGCTACCAGATTTAACTTGGAATCTATGGCGGCGTAATCTCGTCCGTTACGATTATCTTCAATTCCCGCACCCTGACCAGGGTTTTCATATGAACCATAACGGATTCTGTTCTGTACACCGCCCTCAAGCGTCAGTTCCAAAGTACTGGTCTTACTGTCATCATCTTTGCGCATCTGCTCAAAACCATCTTTACCCTCTATTACGTGTTTGTCACTAACAGTAGTCGCCGTTAAATTCTTTGCATCGACCGTCGTAGCAAAAGAACCTGTGCCATACTCTTTCACTACTTGATAATTCGGTTCTTCGCTCTCATCGCCTATCTTATTAAATGGCTGAATGATCCAGAATCCGGCTGAAGAGAAACATCCTATGTTTACCCCGTATTTGTTTCCTGAATTATCACCGTTTAAGATCGGCATCTTATTTACGTCTATTTCATAATTATTTACGGTGACATGAATCGTTCCGTTCTCTCTGTCCTGAGTCGCTCTCCACATACCGCTATTCCAACAAGCTGTGTCCCCACCGCCATTACTATATGGAGCTAAAGGAGAACACGCCAGTTGATCATAGAGCACACGTCCATCTGTATTCTCTTCTCCATATTCCATCCAACTATTTGGTCCATAACTCCACAGAAGCGGTTGGTAATCCTTACTTGTGTCAATTACCTCTTTTACTTCATGCCCCTCCACCGGGTTGTTAATCGTATATTTGGAGGAAACGTCCAGATCAAATGAAATCTCCCCTGTAGGCAGTTCTATTCCTTTCAACCCTTTTGCCGCATTGTCGTTATACAACTGCAGCGTGATACCAAGCTTCATGAGACGTCCGGGTATCGGCGTTGCTATATCTGTATTGGCTGCTATATCTTTATATTTTTCCAACCATTCAGCATTATTCCCACCCTGGAAATCAAACACATCCTTATACGAACCAACATCATCTAACTGAATATTATACCTGGGTGCCGCAGTTACTTTCACGGGTTCTGCAGTAACACTCTTTTTCTCTATTGCTGGTTCTCCATCAATCTTATGTTCTTCTTTATCACATGGTTCATCCCATGCTCCGCCTTCCATAGCGGCGCTGATTATCGGTGCAAATGTATCTCCATTCTTCATTGAGAGAACATTGATGGTTACATTTTCTCCAAACTTACCTGGAACAACCGAGAGGTTATCATTTGACGGAAGCAATTTTTTGTAACACGTAAGTACCTGACATTCTCTCTCTTCTTCTCCTATAGTGCGGGTTTCTGTATTCAGTACTGGCTTATACCCTTCTGTCTGATCCATCCACGCCATAGCCGTCTGATCGAATACTGCCTGTTTTTCCGTCAGAGGCAACACAAATTCCAACTTAACGCGGGCTTCGCTATAGCTTTTAGTAATATCCCAGGATTTCATATCTGCCTCAAACTGATAACTTACTGTGTCATAAGTACGGACAATATCATCAGCAGCAGTTGTATCATTTCCATCTCCTTCTGTACTATCAAAAGGTTCTGTACCTGTAGATCTTTTCGTGATCTTAATCTCATTCACATAAGCTTCATCTGGCTGCATTACCTCCCAGACTTTCTCCTGCCCTTCCGGACTTTCTAGCGTCTCCGCCTTCATCCAATCCATCTGCAACAGCTTCTCCGCATTGGTCACTTTCTCCTGCTGTACCTCCGACAACGCCTCATACGCCTCGAACGCTTCCAACACCTGCTTCTGGAGTTTCAGATAATATTTCTCATATTCTTCCTCGTCATCCTCCAGGTCTTCCATCTTCTCCTGGATCTCTTCCGGTGAAGGTATGTCGTCGATCAGAGCGATCACCTCATCCACTTGGCTCAGTTCTTCCTCTGACAACTGTCCTTCTTCATTCTGCTCTTGCTCTTCTTCCGATTCCTTACCTTCTGTATCTTCTCCTTCCGGAGTTCCTTCTTCCTTCACTTCGTCTGTCTGAACTGCCTCGGTCTCTTCTGCCGCTGCTTCGGCTGACTGAGCTTCTTCTACATCCTGTGCTTCTTCGCCCGTTCCCTTATATACCTTCTCAAGCTCCGAAATCTTCAGATACCTTACGATATGTGCATCACCGGCGTCATACGTATTCTCTTTTACCTCATTGCCGCTGTTGCCTTCGATCACCTTGATCTCATTCTTTTCTTTATTATAGGAAGAAACGATTCCCATCTGGTTCGTTCTCTCTTCTCCATCCCGATCAAAGAAGATGATATCTCCTGCTTCCGGCTCATAGCCTTCCGCCCCTGTCAGGCAGGCAAGAACTTCCCCGTTCTGTTCATTTATCTTTCCAAATTCCTCACACCACTTCGCCGTATCTTTCTCATCCGGGAAGAAGTTTGATCCCTTTAACCCCGCATAGTAAACGCAGAAGTTTACAAGCGCCGCATCCCAGTCTACATACACATCGCCGGAAAACTGTCCGTACCTGGTGTATCCTTTATGGCTTCCGTCTTCTGCGACCATGTAGTTATCCGTACTCTCTTTATAACCAACCTGCATCCTCGCTGCCGTCACCAGATCTTCGCCCCAGGCATCCGTCCACTCGACTCCCGCGTACTGCGCATCCCATAAGCCTGCATCTTCTACATCCGCGTAAATGTCGATATAACATTCTTCCGTATGGCTATGTTCCGTTATCCCACATACAATCTGACTCTCATAGCATGACGCGTCATGGATATGCCCCGCACTCTCATCAGTCCCACAGACAAGTGACTGCGACTCCGCATAACAGGAAACTTCATGGATGTGCTCTTCTGTTTCTTCCAGTCCACATACTAGCTGGCTTTCCGTCACATAGCATCCTTCCGCATGGGTATGCCCTGCGCTCTCTTCCAGTCCGCATACGATCCTTTCCTCATAACAGGCTTCTCCGTGCGCATGTTCTTCTGTCTGGCATTTTGCCCCTCCGGTCATGGCGACTCCGTACTGTGTCAGTATGCTTCCCACCATACCGACTACCATGACAACCAACAGCATGAAGGCTATCCCTGTCCTTCTCCGCTTCTTCTGCCGGCTCTTTAATTCATTCAAATACTCTCTTACAAGCTTCTGCATCTTCTCACCTTCCTAGTGTAACATTCCTACATGGGCGAGCGGCCACGCCCTTAATACTACCTTCCCCACAATCTGTCCTTTCTCCACACATCCGATGGACTTCATGCGGCTGTCTATGGATACGGCTCTGTTATCTCCCAGCACGAACACCATTTCCTCCGGTATCTGATACGGAAAGTCCTGGTCACATTTTCCTCTCTTCTTCTCAGATACATATGGTTCGTCGATAACCGTGCCGTTGACATATACATTGCCTTCCTGGTCAATATCTATCTCATCTCCCGCGCTGCCTGTCACGCGCTTAAGAAGTATCTTTCCTCCATAATAAAATCCGATCACATCGCCCTTCTCAAACTTCTTCGTCTGACGGAGTATCACGATCTCTCCATTCTCAAATGCAGGGGACATGCTCATTCCATTTACCTGCAACAGTACTAGCAGCCTTGTCATCAGCAGTGCCGCTACAGCCGCTGCCACCGTCAGGATTCCGGCTATGGTAAGAAGCGCCCTTCTGAGTTCATGTCTGGCCTCTTCCCTCGCCAACTCAGTCCTAATGTCATTGATCGGCGGAATCGTAAGCTTCTCCTTCTCACCATTGTTATCCATGGAGCTTCTTTCTCCGGGCTACCGGTCTCCATCCGGATTCATAAGGGATCTTTTGCCCGCGTACGGTGCGTCTGTCAACGGTCTGATACGTACCGGATATGCTTCTTTCCTCCGGCACTGCCAATTGCTCTGCCACCTCCGCTTCTTCCGTCAACTCCAACTCTTCTGAGAGTTCTTGATGATCGGATCCTTTCGTACTCTCCGGGGTATTCCTTCCGATTCTTTTTACATTCATCAGATACTGCTCTGCTGCGCGCTGTGCCGCCTCGAAGATTCCGTTAAGCTTAAGCGCCGCGTCCGCGATGTTCCCGGCTTCTTCCAGTTCGATGAGCCTTGACGCCTGTATCGTCTCTATCTCATTCTTTAATTCCGCGATCTTCGCATCCTTCTGATTCAGCCTTTCGTCCTTGATATCTAATTTCTTCTTTAATCGTTCATACCCTTCCTGCAGATTCTCATATTCCGCCGTCGTTTCGTTCAATTCCTTCTGCAGCCTCTCTGTCTCCTCGCACTGCACGAGAAGCATCTCAAGAAGCTCTCTGCGTTTTAATTTTTTTAATTCCTTATCCGCCATAATTCCCCTTCTTTACTCTCCGGCTCCTGTTCCGTCAACCTCTTCGACTCTGTCTAAGGTTCCATCTATGATCTTGATCAGCTCAAGCGCTGATCGGAAATACACGGTCTTATCTTCATCAAGATACGTTACCCTACCCTGCCAGCTGCTGTGCTGCCTATGTTGAACACGAATGACAAACGTTCCCATGTCTCCATGTTTCTCTAATAATTCATCATCTGCCATAACCCTTGTCATCCCCTCTTTCTTCTGGTAGGTGTGTGTATAACCTTGTATATCTCTGTCTCCAGTTCCCATATGCGGAAATCCTAATGCATTGAAGAGTTCTTCTGCGATCTTGATGATCTGTTCATAACCGCGATACGGTATTCCTTCTTTGCAATATGCGTGGTACAATTCACCTTCGATCGTTCCCCTGTCGTTCCGGCCGACACATAGCACTATCCCATTTGGTGTCCCGATATAACGTCCGGTTGCGCCCATCTTCACTACATCCTTTCCACGTCTTACACCCATAGCTTACCATTTTGCAACTATCCCCTTAACTATCCATTTCTATATAAAATGCGTCTATTTTATTTTTTTAGTTATTTTATTTAAAGAAAAAACAGCCAGCCCGCAGAAAAATTTACGGACTGGCTGTACCAGCAGAGCAATATTATTGTGAAGTTGTATCTATGATCAGCTTAAGCACTAAGGGAGACGGAGAAAATTCTCCCATGCTGGCAGGAGAAAACGATTTTTATAAACTGTTTATGGCAAGTATATGAGGTTCACGATTTATAAAAAAATTATTATCTTATTCAATCTCAAATACTGACCCTTTCCCTTGACCTGGCACTGTTATCTTCCGAATCAGGCATCTCTTCTGAAAAAAAGCCGCTCCATAGCACTGCACAGTCTTATATCCATTTAGATATTTAGAAGCATATCTTTTCAGGTCAATCTGTTGTAAGGCTTCCCGGCAGTCCTTTTCCATCTCTTTCTCGGAGCCAGAATGCTTTACCTCGATAATTATTACCTTTCTCGATTTCCGGTCCTTCACAATTACATCCGATCTGCCGCCTTAATACCGATTGTCTCATTGAACCACTCAACAATAGTATCTCCAAAAATAGTTTTTATTTCTTCATTCGGGATTTTGAGAGCTGCTTCCCCGCTGCCTGAGTCTGGCACATCTCTGTCTATGGTCAGATATCCAGTAAAATAGAGGATGCTCCAGAAATCTTTTTCTTTTGCACTTTCTAAATGATATGTGGAATCTTCTGTAAGCCTTGTCCTTATACTTTTTCCCGACAACAGTGTCTCAAACTTCTCACTGACTTCTATACTGTCCCTGCCGACAAATTGGATATAGTCAAGAGACGCCATTTTGCTGCTGACTATGGAACGGAGTTTATTTTTGAGTTTCTGCTGGATTTTGGCTTTTGCCAATGA
>OFGE01003194.1_pt1 | contig 11115 bp, 5 predicted proteins | sample 1521681 | NCBI WGS metagenome assembly OFGE01 (sample SAMEA3504093, study PRJEB24116) | mouse gut metagenome | biome: mouse gut; feature: mouse-associated habitat; material: faeces | place: Denmark | collected 2011 | reverse complement strand
CGACAGCCAGGGAGGGCAGGCGCAGGCCAGCCAGTACCAGACCACCTACGGCTCCAAGATGTTTGACAATGTGACCATCACCGTTGAACTGTTTGACAGGAGTAACGCGCCGGACGGCTCCACCATCACCGAGAACAAGTGGACGGAGTATGTGAACCAGGAGATGAACAAGGTGGGCATCAATGTGGAATTCGTGCCCGTACCCAGATGGGACGAGGTTACGAAGATGCAGAGCATGGTGGCGGGCCAGACGGCTCCCGACCTGACGCTGACCTACACATACGCCTATGCGGAGGATTACTTCAACCAGGGCGGTATCTGGGATCTGTCGGAGTTTATTGACGGAGCGGATCAGGCGCTGAACATGAAGGAATATCTGGGACAGGAAGTACTGGACATCGGCAGGAACGCGGACGGTAAACTTTACGGCATCGTGGCCAAGCGTGCCACCACGGCCAAGAGCAATATCTGCATCAGAAAAGACTGGCTGGATGATTTGAATCTGAGCATGCCCACCACCCCCGACGAACTGTATAATGTGGTGGAGCAGATGACCAAGAACAACCCGGACGGCAGAAACGATGTGCTGGGCATGATTATCTGGAATGCCTGGAATCTGCGTATGGCATTTTCCAAGATCGCGGGAGACCCTACGGCAGTGGAGATCGCCAGCACCGAGGACGCCATTCAGGATTACTATGACGAGGGCATGAGGGATTACTACCGCTTCATGAACAAGATGTACAACAATGGTCTTCTGAACCAGGAATACTACACCATGTCCGAGGACAATTTCAAGAGTTATATCGTTACGGGTGCGGCTGCCAGCTTTGAGTATGCCGTAAACGGCAGCGTGGATGTGATGAGAGGCTCCCTGCTGAAGACTTTGCAGGAGAACGACTCGAGTGCGGATATTGTATCCATCCCTCCTCTCAAGAATGTTAACGATGGAAAACAGTACAGCGCCGCATATGCTTCCGGCGGTTTGATCGCATTCTGCCCTCTCACAGCGGATGCAGAGACCGTAGAGGCCTGCATGACCTATCTGGACTGGATGTGCACCAAGGAAGGCGGACATGTGCTGTACCATGGCTTCGAAGGCGAGCACTACGACTATGACAGCAACGGCGTGCCCGTGGTAAAAGATGCAGAGTACAACACCAAGGACAAGGATTGGATCAGGGCTGACATCTTCCTGGTAGGCAACCAGGGTTACTTTGCCACCGTGGACGACTTCAACGCATGTACCGCAAAGGAAGCGCCGGGATACGAGGATCATGTGGTGGCCAACTATGAGAATGCCATGATCGGAACGCTGAATCATGACTCCACCTATACCTCTCCTTCCACACCGGAACTGATCACCGACATCAATCTGGTGAAGGATGAGTACCAGGTGAAGTGCATCACCTGCCCCATGGATCAGTTTGAGCAGACTTATGACGAATATATGGAAGAACTGAAGAACGCGGGCGTACAGACGATTATCGACGAGCGCACCGAGCACGCAGACAACTAATTGGCTATCCGAGGCGGGCCCCTTTGGAAAAAAGGGGCCTGTTTCTACAGTTGAGGTAAAAACAGGATGGAACAGAAAAAAGACGGAATGAATTATGCACCCAAAGGAAAACCTGTGCCGGTGGTGAAACCGGGAGAGTTTGCCATCGCCGCCGTGGCCCTGGACCATGGGCATATATACGGGATGTGCAACGGGCTGACGGAGGCGGGGGCCTACATCAAATGGGTCTATGACCCGGACCCGGCAAAGGTGGCGGCCTTCCAAAAGGCGTTCCCGCAAGCCCGGGCGGCCTCCGAGGAAGAACAGGTACTGGAGGATCCGGAGGTCAGGCTGGTATGCGGGGCCGCAGTCACCAGCGAGAGATGCGCTCTTGGTCTGCGGGTGATGGCGGCTGGAAAGGATTATTTTACGGACAAGGCTCCCCTGACCACCCTGGAGCAGCTGGCAGCGGCCAAGGATATGGCGGCTCGTACCGGGAGAAAATACATGGTGTATTACAGTGAGCGCATCCATGTGGAGTCGGCGGTGTACGCAGGACAACTCATTGAGGCTGGAGCCATCGGCACGCCTATTCATGTGGACGGTTTTGGGCCCCATCGGATCGGGAATCCGGCGGCCAGGCCGGACTGGTTTTATCAGAAGGATAAATACGGCGGCATTCTCTGTGATATCGGCAGTCATCAGATTGAACAGTTTCTGTTCTACTGCGGTGTGAAAAAGGCTAAAGTACAGTACAGCCAAGTGGGGAATTATGCCCATCCGGAATATCCGGAACTGGAAGATTTCGGCGAGGCAGTGCTGCTGGGAGACAATGGGGCCACCCAGCACTTTCGGGTGGACTGGTTCACGCCCGACGGTCTCTCCACCTGGGGAGATGGGAGAACCTTTATCCTGGGTACGGAAGGCTATATTGAACTGCGCAAGTATGTGAATGTGGGCGCCGGAGACGGAAAAGGGGATCATGTGTTTCTGGTCAACCGGGAGGGAGAGCAGCATTATCAGGTGTCGGGGAAGGTGGGTTATCCCTTCTTTGGACAGTTGATCCTGGACTGTGTGAACCGCACGGAGACAGCCATGACCCAGGAACACGCCTTCCTGGCAGCGGAACTCTGCGTCCGGGCCGAGAGCCAGGCAGTGAAAGTACGGTAGATCATAACAGCATATTTCCGGTGGCCGTATATGCGGCAAAGGACTGCGCGTCTGCAGGGGATATGCGGAACTTTAATCAGCATATGCCCGTAAGACGCGCTGCCACATAAACGGACACTGTGGTGGCCGTATATGCGGCAAAGGACTGCGCGTCTGTAGGGGATATGCGGAACTTTAATCAGGAGGAACAAGATGATTCGTGTTGCGATAGTGGGAACAGGAAACATCGCCAACATGCATGTGGCGGGGCTGCTCACCTTCCCGGACAGGTGCCAAATCGTGGCGCTCTGTGACATATACCCGGAGAAGGCGGAAGCCATGCGGGAAAAATACGGGTTGGACTGCCAGGTTTTTGCGGACCATCAATCCATGCTCTCTTCGGGCGTCCCCATCGATCTGGTACATGTCTGCACGCCGCCCTATGTACACTGTGAGATTGCCGTGAACAGCATGAACGCGGGGTGCAATGTGGTGGTGGAAAAGCCCATGGCCACCTGTCTGGCGGAATGCGACGAGATGCTGGAGGCGGAAAAGCGGAATCATGTGACCATGGCGTGCATCGCCCAGAACCGTTTCAGGAATTCCGTCTACAAGCTGAAAAAGGTTGCGGAGAGCGGCCTGGCGGGAAAAATATGTCTGGCTCAGGTGGATTCCGCCTGGTGGCGGGGACATTGCTATTATGACCTCTGGTGGAGAGGGACCTGGGAGAAGGAGGGCGGCGGCCCCACCCTGAACCATGCGGTACATCATATTGACATGCTGAATTGGCTGGAAGGAAGGCTGCCCCAGGCTGTTATGGCCATGCTCGCCAATGTGATGCACGACAATGCGGAGGTGGAGGATCTGTCTCTGGCCTGCCTGCGGTATGAGGATGGCAGCATGGCCCGGGTAACCAGTTCTGTGGTACACCATGGGGAGGAGCAGGGCATCGTACTGCAATGCGCGGACGCTAAAATCTCGGTGCCCTGGGATGTGAAAGCGGAATGCAGTCAGCAGAACGGTTTCCCTGCGCCGGAAGGAAACAGGGAATTGACGGAGAAACTTCAGGAGTTTTACCGGGGACTGCCCGATCTGGCCTACGAGGGACACACCGGGGAGATTGAAGATGTGCTCACCGCTCTGGAGACCGAAGGACGTCCCCTGATTACAGGGGAGGACGGCAGAAGAACGGTGGAAGTCATCACGGCCATCTATCTCTCGGGCTTCACCGGAAGGACCGTGAGCCTCCCCCTTGGGAAGGAGGAGCCCTGCTATACCTTTGAGGGGATTCTGAAGAGTGCCACCCATTTCTATGAGAAGGGCAAGTCGGTGGAGAACTTTGCCGAGGAGGCAATCTCCCTGGGCAATTACAGGTAAAAACAGAGCAGAGATGTTTTCGGAACATATGGGAGGATAAAAGAGAAGGAGACTGCGGCGGATTGCGGCAGCCTCCTTCTCACTTTTATCGGCAGCGGCGTCCGGTGTTAGGCATCCGAATGGTCTATCGCCCCGGCTCCGCGATCCGACTGACACCCACATAAATGTCGGAGATTTCATACCAGGTGGCATAGTCCACAACACCGGTCTGGGGCAGATTGAAAATGCCCTGGAAGGTACGGACGGCGTTGGCGGTGAGAGGACCATAGATGCCATCGGCGGTGATGACGGGGATGGCCGGGTAATTCCGGGCGATGCGGTTCAGCTGGTTCTGCATCTGCAGCACTTTTTCCCCGGAGGAACCGATGGTCAGAGCGTATCCGGGCCAGGAGGAAGGCACGCCGGAGATTACATCCGCGGAGTTGATGTACATATCGTTGCCGTAGTAATAGCGTATAATCTCGATGGCGGAGTAGCCCTGGTCTCCCAGGTACTTGGAACCCCATTGGCTCAGGCCGGAACAGGTGACTCTCTGGCCGTCGCAGTAGGAGGTGAAAATGGGCTGCCGCACCCCGGGCCGGGACAGGTAGTTGGCAAATATGCTGTCCACCAGGAAGTCGATATTCTGGTAAGTGTTGCGTCCGTACACCCATTTCTGGTCATAGGCGGTGGAGGAGGTGATGGTAAAATTGTAGCCCTGGTTTCGATACCACTCCGTATACACCCGGTTCAGCGTGAAGGACATGATCACAAGGATATTGGCGTACAGCGTGGCTTCCGGCCAGGTGGAGTAGATTTCGCAGGAGGCCACATTTTTGATATAATCCTTGTAGCGCACCCAGTAGTTGGGAGCCGAGGCGTCGGAGGGCACGCCGTCGTGGACGATGACATACTCCGGGATTACCACCCGGCTCAGGACGATTTCCCCGGTCTCAGCCATGGGTTTGATTTCGTCCTCCGGGATTTTGGGCGGATATTCGCCGAACAGGGTATGGACAGGGATGGGGACCCTTTTCTCCTCCCGTCCCGGCTCCATCTCGATGGGGTTCATGCGGATGGGCTGCAGGGACAGTTCCCCTTCGAACATCTCGGAACCGGTGACATACACGGGCTCGTACCCCTCGGCTGTGACCAGGATATTGTACTCCGAATAGGGCTGCTGCAGGCTTTCCGGATCCAGGGAGTAGGACAGGGGCGGGGTGGGAAGGGTGATCACTTCCGTCTCCCCCGAACTGTCGGTGGTCAGGGTTGCGATGGGATTTTCCGGATCCCCGGTGTAGGAGATGGTGACGGTGGCCCCCGGGATGGGGATGTATGCCACGGAGGAAATCACGCTGACTTGCAGGGTGCCGGTGTTTTGGTCGTTCACATTCCCGGCGTTTTCTTCCTGGGTGGCTCTCAGGTCTGCTTTTCTATACATGGGATGCCTTTCTCCGGCGCTTCTTCCCCAAAGGCGGGAGCGGAGCGCTGATGGGTCAGAGTTCTTTCTAACCAATATATGCGGGACAAAAAAGGATGTGACAAAACAGAATATTTGTTTGCCAGCCGTGGCCAAATATGTTACACTATATAAGGACAAACGGGAGTCCTGCACAGGTGAAGTATGTATTTGCGGATACCGTTTGGCGCAATAACGCAGGCCTGTCCTGCGGTGTGCATGGAGAGGATACATGCAGGATTTTACAACCCGGAGCGATCCGTATACGCCCTGCGGCGAATCATCGGAGGAGGGCGTCAGCCAGTTTATCCAGACTATGGAGGGGAATTACGGTTACGATAGTGGTTCCCTTGATTTTTCGTGTACAAAAATAGAACTTACCCTGCAGCAGGGCGAATGCTGCGAGGGGAGTTTCGGCATAGAGGTGCGTGGCGGCCGGGCACTGGGGCAGGTGGGAAGTTCCGATCCCAGGATGGAGTGTCTGACCCGGGAACTGACAGGGGGCGACGAGGAGATTGCTTTCTGTTTTCACGGGGAACAGCTGCAGGCGGGCCAGGTGGTCAGAGGCAGCTTTTACATAGTCAGCAGCCTGGGGGAGTACAGTCTGCCTTATGTGGTCACTGTTTCCGGCAGTGCGCCCCAGTCCCCCATGGGCCCGGTGAAGAACCTGTTTCACTTTGCCAATCTGGCCAAAGAGAATTGGGAAGAGGCGGTGGCGCTGTTTTATGCCCCTGATTTCGCGGACATACTGGTGGGAAATGACAGCCAGTATTACACCCTGTATATGGGTCTGTCCTCCAATCAGGGCAATGCGCACAATGTGGATGCGTTTCTCACGGCAATTCATAAAAAGCAGCCCATGGAGTATGCCCTTGGGGAAAAGGAACTGGAACTGGAGGATCCCGTGGGCATGACGGAACTGGAGGTAAACCTGACCCGCAGCGGCTGGGGAGCCGTCTGTCTGCAGGTGACGGTGGAGGGGGAGTTTCTTTTCACGGAGAAGCAGCGGATCACCAATGATGATTTCATGGGGAGCAGCTGCCGTCTGCCGGTTTTTGTGGATCACGGCATGCTGCATGGGGGGCGGAACCCGGGAAGGATCACCCTATGGGATCTGGAACATCGGCTGACGGTGCCGGTGACGGTATACTGCGGTCGGGGCGGGGCCGCCGGGGCGGCCCGGGAGCGCAAGCGTATTCTGGCCCGGCTGATGGAGCATTATCAGTCCATGCGGCTGAAGCAGACCAGCACCGCTATTTGGCTGAAGGAGTCGGAGAAGCTGGTGGAGGAGCTGACGGCTCTGGATGAGCAGGATGTGGCGGCCAGATTGTTCCATGCCCAGCTTCTGATTACCAACCGGAGATACCATGAGGCCGAGTGGCTGCTGGATCATGCCCTGGATCTGCTGGAGCAGGGAGAGGGCCTGTACGGGGCGGAGCCCGGGACTTTGGAGGCCTATTACCTGTATCTGACCACTCTGGTGAGGCAGGACGCCGCTTATACGGCTCAGGCTGCGGAGCGGGTGCGGCGGATCTATCAGGATCAGCCCGGGCAATGGCGGGTGGCCTGGCTGCTTCTGTATCTGGCGGAGGAGCATTACCGCGTCCCGGGGGTCAGGTGGTCTTTTCTGGAGAAGCAGGCCGAACGGGGCTGCAGCAGCCCGGTGCTCTATATAGAGGCATTGCAGCTTTTGCATATGAATCCTGCCATGCTGCGCCGGCTGGGGAGTTTTGAATTGCAGGTGCTGGTCTATGGCGACAAGCGGAAGGCGCTGTCCCCGGAACTGCTGGAACAGATGTATTATCTGGCGGAGCGGGCCAGGGAATATTCCCCCCAGCTGTACGCCCTGCTGCGGAGCAGCTATGGGATCTGGCCCCAAGAGCGGGTGCTGAAGGAGATTTGCAGACTGCTGATCAAGGGAGGCAAGGTTACGCCGGAGGCATTTGACTGGTATCGGCGGGGCGTTGAAGCGGAACTGCGCATCACCCGTCTGTATGAATATTATATGATGGCGCTGGATCTGGAGCAGGAAGTGGAACTGCCCAAGACGGTACTGCTGTATTTTTCCTATCAGAACAATCTGGACTATGCCCACAGCGCATATCTGTATCGGTATCTGCAGCAGCACAGGGAGGAGTATATAGACTTGTACGCCGGCTACCGCCAGCAGATGGAGCAGTTCGTGACAGAGCAGATCCGAAAGGGACATATGAGCCGGGATCTGGCATATTTATACCGGGAACTGCTGACGGAGGACATGATCGGGGAGCAGACCGCAGGGCCGCTGGCCCGCATGATATTTGCCCATGAAATCAGGCTGGGCGCGCCGGGAATTCGGAAAGTGGTGGTCTGCCAGCCGGGAAACCAGATGGAGACGCTCTATCCGGTGACGGAGGAGCGGGCCTGGTTTGCCCTGTATGGCAGCGACTGCCTGGTGTTGCTGGAGGACGAAGAGGGAGGCAGATATGTCCAGGGGATGCAGGGGGGAGCGGGCATTCCCTGCACGCTGGAAAAGCTGATGGTGCCGGGACGGCATATCGGGAAGGTGGCGGAATGGGTGGAGGACAGCCCGGAACTGGACCTGTATCTGTACTACAGCCGGGAACTGCCGGAAGAGTCCGGGGTGCGTCAGGAGGCCCGGTGGCTGCGGATTTGGAACTGCGGGGAATTGGAGTCCGGGGTGCGCCGGGAGGCCTGCCTGAAGCTGATGAAGGCTTATTATGACACAGATCAGGTCCAGAAGCTGGACGCTTTTCTGGAAGGCCTGTCCGGGGAACTGCTGGGAAGGCAGGAACGCCTGGAGGCAGCCCGGTATATGGTGATCCGGGGAAACTATGAACGGGCCTATGAGTGGCTGTGTGGTTACGGCCTGTATGAACTGGACGGCCGGGTGATGGTGGAACTGGTGGGCCAGATGATCCAAAGGCGGGAATACACTTTGGATGAGCAGTTGCTGAAGCTGGCGGAACTGGTTTTTCAGGGAAAGAAATATGACGGGATCATCCTGCGGTATCTGTGCCTGCACTACCAGGGGCCTTCCCGGGAGATGCGGGATGTGTGGAAAGCGGCCCGCTCCTTCGATGTGGACTGTCGGGAACTCAGCGAACGCCTGCTTATGCAGATGCTGGTCACGGGCAGCTATGTGGGGGAGCAGGAGGAGATATTTGCCTGCTATGTGTCCCAGGGCCCCAGACCGGAAGTGGCAGCGGCCTATCTGTCCCAGACGGCCCATGACTATTATGTCAGGGGCAGGGAGGCGCGGCCCGAGGTGTTCCGTGAGATCATGCGTCTGCGGCAGCGGGGGGAGCCAGTGCAGAAAGTATGCAAGCTGGCTTATGTAAAATACTATGCGGAGCATGGGCAGGAGATCACGGAGGAGGTCTGGCAGACAGCCAGGGAGTTTATCTGCCAGTTGATGGAAGAAGGGATCAGGCTCAAGGATTTTCTGGCTTATCAGGGTATGGAACAGGAACTGGCCCCCATTATGGACAGGACCTTCATCGAATACCGGGGACATCCGGACGGCGTGGCCAGGATTCACTATCTGCTCAGTCAGGAGAACGGGGACGAGGATCTCTATGTCACGGAGGAGATGCGGCCCGTGTACGGCGGCGTCTTTTCCAAGGAGTTTGTCCTGTTCTTTGGGGAGAGTCTGCAATACTATATTATGGAAGAGCGGGGCAGGGTGGAACAGCTGATGGAAAGCGGCGAACTGCAGAAGGGGGATCAGCCTGCACGGGAGCAGGAAGGGCGTTATGCCCGGATCAACGACATGGCGGTAAGCAGGAAAATTCGGGATTACCTCGCGCTGGATCAGCAGATGGAGGAATTCTACCGAACGGAATATTATAACCGGCAGTTGTTCCGATTGAGATAAGCAGCGTTAAGGCTATTGGAGGTTGTGTTATGCTGGGAGGGGCAGGGGATAAGATTATTATAGGGTATGATCTGGGGAATGCTTTTTCCCAGATCAGCTATTCTTATCTGTCTCAGGACTGCGAGGTGGAGACTTTGTCCTGTGTGGCGGGGGAGGAACATTATAATATTCCCACCGTGCTGTGCAAGCGCCAGGGTACGGGGCAATGGCTTTTCGGCAGGGAGGCGCTGCGTTTTGCCCAGGAGTATCCCGAGGAGGCCATTCTGGTGGAAGGCCTGGTAGGGCTGGCGGTGACGGGCGGGCAGGTGCTGGTGGATGGGGAAGCCTATGAGCCGGTGGCGCTGCTGACCCTGTTCATGAAGAGGAGTCTGGGACTTCTGTCCCTGGTGTCCGCTCCGGAGCGGATCGTGGCCATGATGATTACCTGCAGGAAGCTGGACAGTCTGCTGATTGAGGTGCTGAACCAGACGGTGACGGGGCTGGGCCTGGGGTACAGCAGGGTGTACTACCAGAGTTACGCGGAGAGTTTTTACGGTTATATGCTTTACCAGTCCAGAGACTTGTGGGCCGAACAGACGGTGCTGTTTGACTATCGGGAGGACGGAATCTACAGTATGCGCATGGAATGCAACCGGCGGACCACTCCGGTGGTGGCCTATGTGCACCAGTGGATATATCCTTTCCAGGGGGAGAGTTGTCTGCCGGATACCGCCGGCCTGGAGGAGAGCAGAGTGGCCCGGCTTGACCGGGAACTGCTGGAGGTGGTACGGCAGGAGTGCGGGAAGGGAAAGGTATCCTCAGCTTACCTGATCGGTGAGGGTTTTGCGGGGGAGTGGATGTCCCAGACCCTGCAATACCTCTGCCGGGGCAGGCGGGTGTTCCAGGGGGTGAATCTGTACAGCAAGGGCGCGGTCTACTGTCTGCTGGACAAGCACTTCGGCAGCAAGGCGGGCAAGGAACATGTATTTCTGGGAGGAGACAAGCTGAAATACAACATCGGTATGCAGGTGCTGCGCCAGGGCCGGGAGTCTTATTACGCTCTGCTGGACGCAGGGGAAAACTGGTACGAATCGGAGTATACATGTGAGTTCTATGTGGGGCAGGCCTCCTGTATCAGCCTGGTGATCACGCCGCTGATCTCGGGAGGCGTGCCCCGGGCGCCATTGTCCCTGGGGGAACTGCCCCGGGAACAGGAGACGGAAGAGGAAGCGTTTTCCTGCGGATTTTCCAGAATCAGGATGCGGCTGTATCTGGAGGGAGAGAAGCAGCTTTGCGTGGAGATGGAGGATATGGGCTTCGGCGAGATCCGGCCTGCCACACAGCTTACCTGGAGGCAGAGAGTCACCTGCGGGGACAGCCGCCTGGAGGAGGCCGGGGGACAGGTGGATTACATAGCCTCCCACCAGGCCCCCACCAACGTGGATTCCTGCATCACCGGAACGGTCTGCGAGGTCACCGCCCTCACCGCCTTTATGGACCAGCTCCAGCAAAAATACCGCTTTGGCCGCTGGTTCTTCGGCTCCTACCATCAAAACCGCATCGTCCCCCCAAAATACTGCTGCCTCTTTGATAGGGTCGTCCCTGGGGAGCCGAAGAAGAAGAGGCGGAAAAAGGGATGAAAAAAGCCAGAAACGCCGCCTGAAAGGAGGGCCCGTCATGCTGTCCATCGAAACCTCCCGCCTGCGCGTCTTTCCCCTCCCCCTGGCCCAGCTGCGCCTTTGGGCGGAGGACCTCCCCGCCCTGGAGCGCTCCCTGGGGTACGCCTACCGGGGCGTG
>OFGE01003192.1_pt1 | contig 11126 bp, 15 predicted proteins | sample 1521681 | NCBI WGS metagenome assembly OFGE01 (sample SAMEA3504093, study PRJEB24116) | mouse gut metagenome | biome: mouse gut; feature: mouse-associated habitat; material: faeces | place: Denmark | collected 2011 | reverse complement strand
TACAAAAGGATTTCCTCCATATGTACTTCCATGATCTCCAGGTTGCATAGCTTGTGCATATTTTTTATTAGCAACAAAAGCTCCTACTGGTACTCCCGCTCCAAGACCTTTAGCTAAACAAACAATATCTGGTAAAATACCATATTGAAAATATGTCATAATTGTTCCTGTACGTCCCATTCCACATTGAACTTCATCTAAAATAAGACAAATATCATATTCATCACATAATCTTCTTAATTCTTTTAAAAAGGATTGTTCACATGGATTGACTCCTCCTTCACCTTGAATAGGTTCTACAATAATGGCTGATGTTTTCTCATTAATTAATTTTTTAACACTTTCAATATCATTTAAAGTTGCATATTGAATTCCTGTCATTAATGGACCAAATGCTTCTTGATAATGAGAGTTTCCAGTCAATCTAACTGAACCTGTTGTACGACCATGAAATGAATGATCAAATGAAATCATTTCACTATCTGCTTTACCATTTTTCATATAATAATATTTTCTAGCTAATTTTAATGCTCCTTCAGTTGCTTCTGCACCTGAATTACAAAAAAATACAGCATCTAATTGAGTTGCTTTTTTGACTGCTTCAGCTGCTTCAATAGAAGTAGGTGTATAAAAATAGTTAGAAACATGCATTAATGTTTCTAATTGTTTTTTTAGTACCTCAACATATGGATAATATCCATGACCAAAAGAATTAACACCTATTCCTGAATAAAAATCTAAATATTTATTTTCATGAGTATCATAAAGATAAACACCATCACCTTTTTCTAAAACAATGTCATATCTTCCATAAGCTTTTAAAAAAGCATCTTCCCCTCGCTTGTATTCATTCATTTTTTTATTCCTCCCTATATATGTAAAGCTAATTCTAAATAAAGATGAACAGCTTTGTTTAAAATATCTTCATTAAAATTAAATGTTTCAGTATGTAAACCACTGTTATATTTTTCACTTTTTGTTCCTAGAAAAAAGAAAATTCCTGGAATAGCTTTTTGATAATATGAAAAATCTTCCGCTAACATCAATGGCTCACTTAGCTCAATATAATCATCTTTTACACAAGTTTTAAACTTTTGATAAAGTTCTCTATGATTAAAAACAGGTGGATAAAGTGGCGGACAACTCCATTCTATATGACAACCATATGATACTTCTAATCCTTTATGAATATGTTCAATAGCATTATTCAAAATTTTAAATATTTCTTCACTATAACAACGAATTGTTCCATGTAGTTCCACAGAACTTGCTATGCTATTTCTAGCTGTACCACCGTTTATTTTCCCAATATTAATGACAACTGGTTCAAATGGCGTTATCTGTCTAGCTACTAATGATTGATATCTTTGAATCGCTTCACTTGCAATCACAATACTATCTATTCCTTTTTGTGGTAATCCAGCATGAGAAGGTTGACCGACAATTTTAACATCTAATTCACCACACATTGCCATGAAAGCACCTGCTTTACAAGCTATCTTTCCTTCATCTATAAGTGGCATCAAATGCATTCCAAAAATAGCTTTCACATGATATTTATCTAAAATACCTGTTTCTACAATATATTTTGCTGCCCCTGGAGACTCTTCAGCAGGTTGAAAAATTAATAAAATATTATGTGGAAAAATTTCTTTTGATTCCTTTAATTTTTTTGCAAGTCCTAATAATGCACTTATATGTCCATCATGTCCACAGGCATGCATCATCCCTGGATGTTTAGAAATATAATCAATATCATTTTTTTCATTCATTTCTAAAGCATCAATATCACTACGAAAAGCTATTGCATCTTTCTGATGATTATCAATATAAACAAGTGTTCCTGTTTCAATAATACTTTCCCATTGATAACCCAAATCTTCTAAAACTTGCCTAATATATTTTGCTGTCTTTTTTTCTTTTAATCCTATTTCTGGAATTTGATGTAAATCTCTACGCCACTTTTTTAATTCTTCCACATTTTTCACCTATATTTTTCTCAAGTCATCCATCAACTTTGTTTTTTCTATTGTCTTTTCTGATTTTTCTTCTCTAATAATTTTTGCAGGATTTCCAGCTACAACTGCACCAGCAGGAACATCATTTAATACAATACTCCCTGCTCCAATAACTGCTCCTTTACCAATATGAACACCTTCCACAACAACTGCATTAGCCCCAATCAGAACATCATCTTCTAACACAACAGGCTTAGCACTCGGTGGTTCTATCACTCCTGCCAATACAGCACCAGCTCCTACATGACAATGCTTTCCAACCTCTGCACGTCCACCTAAAACAGCACCCATATCAATCATAGAACCTTCACCTATTTTTGCTCCAATGTTAATAACTGCTCCCATCATAATCACAGCATTATCACCAATTGTTACATTTTCTCTAATAAAGCACCCTGGTTCAATACGAGCATTTATATTTCTTATATCTAACATTGGAATAGCACTATTACGACGATCATGTTCTAAATATAAATCTGTAATTTTTTCTTGATTTTCTTCAATATATTTTCTTACTAATTCTTGATCACCAATAAGTATTCGACTTGTATCAGTTCCAAACACCTTAAAATCTTGACAATCTGGTAAATTAAATCCATTAATATATACTTTTATAGGTGTTTGTTTTTTAGCATCTCTAATATATTGAATAATTTCTTCTGCTGTATTATACATTATAATCCTCCTCATTTATTATTCCTTCAAAAGTTGTTCTCGCTGGACCAGTCATCCAAATTTTTCCATCTGAATATTCTATATCAAGAACACCTCCAAGAAGTTCAACTTGTACATGATTATCACATAAGCCATTCACATAACTTGCATACATAACAGCACATGCTCCTGTTCCACATGCCATTGTTTCACCACTTCCTCGTTCCCAAACTCTCATTTTTAAATATTTTCTATGAACAACTTCAACAAATTCAGTATTGACTGATTCTGGAAATAAAAGACTCTTTTCAAATGATGGTCCTATCTTTTCTATATCAAATTGAAGGTCATCTACATATGTAACAGTATGAGGATTTCCCATAGATACAGATGTTAAATAATAATGATTTTCTCCAATATTTACAATTTCATTAATCATTTGTTCTTTTTGAAAAAGACAAGGTATATCTTTTACTTGTAAAGATGGTTGACCCATATCAACTTTAACAGATGAAACAAGATGATTTTCAATATTTAACCAAACTTTTTTAACACCTGATAATGTTTCAATTTCTAAATATGTAGAGTCTGTTAAATGATGATCATAAACAAACTTAGCAAAGCAACGAATACCATTACCACACATTTTTGCTTCACTGCCATCAATATTAAACATTCGCATTTTAAAATCATATTCTTGTGAAGGCAAAATAACAATCATTCCATCACTTCCAATTCCAAAATGACGATCACTTATCTTTGAAATAAATGTTTTATTTATAGGTACATTTTGATTTATTCCATCAAAATAGATATAATCATTGCCAATTCCTTCCATTTTTGTGAATTTCAACATACTCTCACCTCATCTTTATTTGTTATCTTACCATTTTTTTATCATCATGAAAAGACTTTTGTATCATTTCAGCATATAATATACTGAGGTGACAATATGAAATATATGTTAAAACGTATTAATCAATTACTTTCTATTCTTTTTATCACTCTTATTTTTATGATTTTCTATTATCATCTTGTATAAAAGAAAATCTTTTTATACATAAAAGTTTTATATTACTTATTTCTAAATTTCATTCATGATAACTTTATAAATATTTATCATTTTCATAATTATTCCTCTTTCTATTGTTATATAAATTAAAAACTGTGAAGCCAAATGATATACTTTCAACTTACACAGTTTATTTCAACATTTTTTATTTAAAACATTTTTAACTACATACAATTTCAACAACAACTTCATTCAATATACTCAATGCTTTTTATTTTTCAATAAAAATAAATCTCTATAATTAATTAGTTTGTTTCATCATACAAATCAATCATTACTAAATAAGCTCTTTTTGCATTGTAGGAATCATTTATACTAAAATTTTTTAAATCATAGATACAAACCTCTCCATCATTAGACCATTCATAAATAGCTAAGTTTTGTAATTCTTTATTCTTTTCAATTTGGCTTATATCTTTTTGATGAAAAAAAGAACCACTCTCTTTAAAAACTATTTTTTGTAATTGTTTCATATTTTCATCTAAATTATCTTTATATGAAATCTGAAAATGATAATCATTTTCTTGAGATTGAGGAGTAACCAAAGTTAAAATAATTTTTTGAGTTTCACTTTCTAAAAATTCAGAAATGATTTTATTCCATTTACCATTTAAGTATTCATAAATAACTATATTTATTTTCTCATTTTGAAAACAATGAATATCATACACTCTATCCATACTATTAGATTCTTCTTGATTTAAAATAATAGTAGATTTTTGCACACTACAAGAACATAGAATAATAGAAAATACTAAACATAAAACACATATTAATTTTCTCATTTTCTTGAAACACCCCTTTCTCCAATTTTACATTCAATAACATAAGAAGTTTTTGTTTTTCCAACACCTTTTATAATATAGTAATCATGACAATTACAAACCATTCAGCCATTTCATAGATAAAAAGAATTGAATACATTTCATAGGATTATTGGCATAGGTTTGAGAAAAGTGATAAAGAGAATATTTTTTAGGTTTTAAGATTTTATTAGACATAAGAATACTTCCATTTGATTTCTAAAACAATTATAAATCAAAATAGATAAATCATGATGTAAGGAAATGGAATTGAGCATCGTTTTATAAATGTTTAATTAAAGTATTTCTACAACCTGTGGATTATAGGTATTCAAAAAATATTTTATTTATAATATAATTAATTAGGAGACGTCAAATCATGTTAACATAATTTGGCATCTCCAATTATTTTTTTTTATATATTATATATGTGCAAACTCCTATTAGACCAGCAATTGTATATATACCAGAAATTACTGAATCAAATTCTAGTTCATTAATGTTATAATAGATAACTAGAAATATATTATGAACTAAATAAACACTTATTGCTGTTAATATATATATACCAACCATTGTTATGAATTTCTTCATTTTTATTCCTCCTTAAAAACATTATTGATTGAGACGAAATAATCTAAGAAAGTGTTTCTACACCACCATTTTTCCCTGGATATGGAGTAAAGTAACTTTGATGAGTAAGAGTTATACCTGCTGATACTCCAGATTTTGAAATAGTAATCCCTAGACCACCTGCTAAAACTGATGTTCTATGACTATATAGATAGCGCACATTGAAATATTTAAGTTTTCCACTTACTACCCCTGTTGTTGTAAAAGTGCCACTTGATAAATAGGCATAATATTTATCACCCATTACCTTAAATGGAAATTCCCAACCATAAGATCCAGTAACACCTTGATCTCCTTTTCCAGCAGCTGATTTTGACCAAGTTTTAACATTACCTACAGCTATATATTCTTTATATTTTAAAGATGAACTTACTGTTGAAATTTTTTTGAAATTATGATTATTATCTGCTTCATAGGCCATTGCAAAAGCATCTTTACCATATTCTTCTAGGCCTCCACTCCAAGTAAAACTAACAGTTGCTTTAACTGTTGTTAATCCTGTTTTTGAATTATAACTAAAAGTATTTTTTTAACAGTAAATTTAATTGTTGCAGCTGCTTTTATGGATTTATCTTCTAATCCATCATATGTTTTAATCGCTTCAATTTGATCATCATTGTAATTACGTTGCCTTAATTCTTCAACAGAGAATTCTTTAAGTTCATAAATGTGATTTTTGAATTTATTGATTTTATTCTCACTTTCTTTTATTTTTTTTGATATTTCATTTGATTTCATAATAGACTGTTTTGCCTTCAGCATGTTATATTCTGATTTTAATTCTTCGTATTCATTAATAATTATTGTATTAGTAGCATTCGCTGAGATACTTGTTAAATTAACAATTCCATTTATTAATACAAATGAAAATACCAATAATTTAAGTTTTTTTTAGTTTCATTCTAACTACCTCCTTATTCCATAAAAAATCTAAAACCAAAATCACCAAAAAAATAGATATAATATTATATGTTACATTCTTGAAAACGTTTTCTAATCATATTATACAATACACCTATATCATGTCAATATAATTACTTAATATTGCATAGTATCGTACAAATAATTTCATTATGTTATTCTAATAGTGGTGATATCACGACGAAAGTAAATAGAAATATTGATTTAATTATATTAAATATTCTTAATGTTAATGATTGTTATGGATATGAAATTGTTAAAATAGCCAAAGAAATTTCCAATGGAACAATCATCATTAAAGAGGGTTCCTTATATCCTATATTTTATAGATTATTAAAAATGAATTATATTAGTAGCTATAATCAAATAATTCAAAACAGAACAAGAGTTTATTATAAAATTGAAGATTTGGGGAAAGAGTATCTATATCAAGCTCGTGAAAAACAAAGACAAACTATTATAGGTACTCTTGCAATTTTAGACTATGGAGAAAAGGATAAAAAAGATGAATAATGATATAAAAAGATATTTAAAAGAGGTAAAAATAATTATTCCATTAAATTCAAAAGAAAAACAAGATTTTTTTACTTATGTTATAAAAAAGAAAATGAAAAATTTTAACAATTATATTTGTATTATCACTAGAATTAACACCTATAAATACATTTGCATTAGAAAGTATAGTAAAAAGTAGAACAATAAAATATTTAGGTGATGGCATCTATGTTGAAACTACAGTTGAAAGTCCAAATATTTCTACATATGCAACTAATACCATAACTAAAATAAAAACGAAAGATATAAAAATTCTAAAAGAACAGTTCTTTACACTGTAAGTGTTACTGGAACATTTAAATATACTAGTACTTACTCAACATGTATAAGTGCAACTATCAATGCTACTGCTTCAGTCAATGATTGGAAAGTTATTTCTAAAAGTGCATCAAAATCAGGAAATAAAGCAATAGGAAAAGCAACTGTAAATACATAGAAGGTAAAGTCGTTCAAACTAAATACCCTTCAGTTATACATACTTATAGTGCAACAGGAGTTCTTTCATAAAAAAATATTTTACTCCTTTTTAAGTTAATATTCATATTAAAATATCCTCCTTACTGGTTTGTCCAGTAAAGAGGGTACATATCACTTTTATAATGGTCATTTTTATTTTGATAATTATTATAGAGTCACTAATTTTTAAAGAATAAATGTTTAGATTTAAAGTTCTTTTAATATATTATTATTAATTTTCAGTGTGTACATATTGATTATTAAAAGAATAAAATGAAAATATTAATATCGCTATTAATATAAAAATGATTTTTTAATTTGATTATTTGTTTTAAGAGGATTTATAATTTCAAAATTTATCAAATCCATTTTCATTAAGTTTATTAATATTAATTATATGATTCATAATGAAATAATATATTTGTTCATCAATCAAAAAAAGAAACTGAAACAAACAATTTATTTACTAGAAAATTATTTTGTTACAGTTCCTTTCAATTATAAATAGAATAGCGGAATAGTTATTTAGAATTATTACTTTTTTATAAAATGAATAATAATTAGTGATATAAAACTTAAAATGACCATCAATGAAATAGTTTGTAAAGTGCTTAAATGAAAATAGTTCATTGACAATACAGAAATGACAATAATCGAAAATGAGAATATTTGATACATATATTTCATAATAGTTCAACCCCTTTAAAAGTTTATTAAAATTTATATGCTTTTAACATTATACTATGATGGTCTTTATGTTTCAAATGTTCTATCATTTTTTTGTGTCCCAATATTTTGTTTTACTATATGTTAGATTGCAGTAGCTTAGACATAGTTGTGTAAGTCTTATGATTAATAATATGAAAACTCAACAATCTTTAGTGGCACCGGCTCATCATTTTGAACATACTGTTGATATAATGTTAAAGACATATGCTCATTTCTTTACTGAACAGGCATTGATTTCCAATTTTAATACAATTATAGAAAATGAAATGATTTCAAATCAAATAATGGTTTGAAATTTTTTCTTTTTTTGGTAAAAATTTTTTTATACAAAGAAAAAAGCCTTGATATACAAGGTTTTGACTGTTATCTGGGGCGGACGATGAGAACTTAATTATATAAAATTTCTTATATATACAATGATATAATCATGTAAAAAATAATAAACTATAACATAATACATTATATAATTTTAGAAATAATTATGAAAATTAGTGGAAATTTGGTGGATGTTAATTAACTCCCTATATAAATTTTTTTATTAAGAGTTTAGAAATAGAAGATTAAAATAAAAATATAAGTTTTTATTGTTAAAATAGCATAATATAACCTTATAAAGGTGTATTAATAATGAAATATGATTATTTTAGAATTTTATATAAAACTGATCCTTATTCAATAATGAGCAAAAAAAAGAGATGAAGTTTGAGTTGGTGTAAGTATATTTTGAAGTTTTCTTGTTACTGTATGTGATTTTAAAAGTTTTTAGAATCATAATGTTAGATTTTAAATTGTTTTAAAAAATAGAAATCTCTTATCCCCCCCTACTATATTCATAGTAGAATAAGAAATTCCTATTTTATGTTTATTCTAAAGTAATAAAAATTCGTAAAATTCATTTTTGCTTTCTTATTGTTTTTATGCCTTATTTATTGGATTCACAAAAAGATAAATATATGTTTAATAATAACAATAGTATTAAAACTACTGTTATGAAAATAACTAAATTATGTTGAGTAGAAGTAAGAGAACTATTATCTCCTTCGAATAAAAAATGTATAAATCTTATTACAAGAAATATAGAACAAATTAGCGTATTAGAAATATAGAAAACCAATTTTTTCACTTATTTGATTCCTCCTTAATTAAATACGTCTGTTATAGCGGTTACTAAAACACTACTAGAAGTAATAGGGCTACTCACTCCAGATTTTATCATTTTTGCTGTGTACCACTTACCGCCGTATTTATATTCAATTGTATTTTTTGATTTATTAACAATAGGTCGTATTGATGTTGAAATACTTGTCATTACATTTTGGTATGTTGTTGAAATGACAGTGCCAGAATATTTATCTTTTTTTGTAATTAAATATTTAGAAGTTTGTAATCTTGCAAATAGACCTAAGCAACTATCATAATTATTATCTACAGGATATTCTTCTTGAACACTTAACTTTATTGATGCTTCTCCTGAAATGGATTTGTATGAACCTTTTAATGTAAATGTGACTTCTCCTCCTGTTGTGATTTTTCCTCTTTGTCCCCAACTTAAATATTTTCCAATCAAGATTTTTGAGGTCGCACTAGATCCAGTATCATATACAGTTGAAATTCTTTTGTATTCATAATTATAGCCACTTGTTCGTTGAATAGTTTGATGTTCATATTCTTTTTTTAATTGAGAAATTTCATATTTTTCAATTTCTTCGTCACTCATATCAAGAACATAAACAATATTTCCATATTCATCTAATGTGCTTTTCCAACATAATATTGATTCATCTTCTTGGGCATAAACCGATGTAAATATATTACTAAGAATAAAAGCAATTGTTGAAATAAATATTAAAATTTTTTTCATTTTATCCTCCTTTTCTAACCGAAATTTACTAGGAATTAATAATAGATTAATGAAAACGTTTTCTAATTTTATTATAGCATTTTGCATATAAATGTCAATACATATATATATCATCTATATATTGAGTATTATTTTTATATTGTTTATAATAATAACTATAGAAAGGAATGAATAGTGTGTCAAAAAAGAATAACTTTTTTAGATTAGAAATGCTTTTTTTGAAAATTCTAGATGAAAAAAATTGTTATGGATATGAAATTACTCATTCTCTAAAAGAACTTACACATGGAAAAATTGATGTCAAAGAAGGTACCTTGTATCCTATACTTTATAAGTTTGAAGAATTGGGATATATTACAAGTGAAAAGAAACTTGTAGGAAAAAGAATGACAAGAGTTTATTATCATCTTGAACCTTTGGGAAAAGAATATCTTGATAAGATTTACAGTGAGTATAAAGATATGGTTCATACTATTAATCAATTTATGGAGGGAAATCATGAATAAGGATATAACCAAATATTTTAATGAATGCAAGTATCTTTTTTGTTCGTTTGGTAAAAAAGAAAAGGAATATTTAAAAAAAGCTGAAAGATAATCTCATTGTTGATAATCGTACATTATCATATGAAGATATTGTTGAAAGATTAGGTACACCTAAAAATGTGAATATTAACTATTATGAACAAGAAGATATATATAACATTATAAAAAGGGCAAAATTAAGAAATTTATTAATTGTTTTTCTAATAATAGTTTTCATTTTTTTGCATATAGAACACATATATATCAAATGGAATATAATGAAATTAGAAAATCTAATAATGGATATTTTGAAAAAGTTATAGAGCAAAGGAGAAGAAAAGAATATGAAAAAATTTTTAAAGTTTTTATTTTAATATTTGCAGTATCTATTTTATCTATCTCAAATATATATGCCATTGAAGATAATAGTGTATTACTTATGTTGAAGAAACATTTGATGATGGAAGTTATATAGAAATAACAATTGATTATGGCAATTCAAATACAAGAGCTACAAAAAAATCAAAAACCGCAAAATATAAAGGGAAAGAACAGCATTACAAACAATCAATAAAACAGTTAAATTAACATGTGATAAAAATGGTAATTTATCATAAAAGGTTTAAATCAATATATTTGAAATCTATATTAAAACCAACTTTTTTGAACTCTACATAATACAAAATAAAGAACATTAGATCCATATATATGTTCATTCATAAAAATATCTATCTAAAGGTTTATTAAATTTATGTTTAAACGTTTCCCAATGTTCTTTTTTATATTTAACCAAAAATCAATAACAGTAAATGTATTGCCTGAACGTTTCTTATAAGCATAGCTATCAAAATACATATATCTAGTTCTAAATGTATCTAGCAACATGGCTTGATTGCTATT
>OFGE01003188.1_pt1 | contig 11139 bp, 12 predicted proteins | sample 1521681 | NCBI WGS metagenome assembly OFGE01 (sample SAMEA3504093, study PRJEB24116) | mouse gut metagenome | biome: mouse gut; feature: mouse-associated habitat; material: faeces | place: Denmark | collected 2011 | reverse complement strand
ACTTGATATTATAAACAATATATGATAGATTAAATATAACGAATATTATATATAATATATGAAGAAAGGTAATACATATGAAATCTATAGCTTTTGGTACTTTAAAAGGTGGTACAGGAAAAACAACAAGTTGTTTTAACTTAGCTGGAGCATTAGCGCTTGATCCAAATAATAAAATATTACTTATTGATGGAGATCCCCAGTGCAATCTAACAAATGATATTGGTATAGATTGTTCTGATATGGAACGAAATAATATCAGAACTATTTTTGAAAACAAAAAAATTGATCCCTCAGAATTAATTGTTCATGGGACCTTAGATGAACTCCCTAATATTGATATTATTCCTTCAAATATTTTGCTCATAAAAACAGAAATGCAACTTGTAAGTATTGCAGGACGAGAAAAATTATTGGCAAATTATTTTGAACGAAATAAAGATTTTTTTTCTCAATATACACATATTATTTTTGATACAAATCCTAATTTAGGTGTTGTTAACCAAAATATCTTTTATTTTGTTAATTCTATTATATTAGTATCTGATGTATCGCTTAATGCGATTCAAGGAGCAGAACTTTTTACTTTTTTATGGGAAGAAAATATTGAAGATTTAGGAATTGAAAATAACATTAAAGCTCTTATTATTAATAACTTTGACAAACGTATTAATCTCGCAAAAGATTTACAAGATTATTATCTTTCAGAAGATGAATTTAAAAATATTCTTATAGAAATTCCTATTCCAGGTTCTGTAGCAATGAAAGATACATCTATCAATCATATGCCACTTGTAGCATTACAACCTAATCATCAAGCAGCTTCTGCTATAAAAAGAGTAGTAAAGGATTTAATTTCACGGGAGGTTTTCTAAAATGAATCAGTTCAAAAAAGCAAAACAGCTTAGAATAGAATCAGGTCAATCATCAGAAAATATAACCGACATAAAAACTGCAGGTATTACTCAAAAAGAAAATGGAGAAGAAACTATACCAACATCATCTTCTTCAATAAATGAAAATTTAAATTATGAAACCCAACTTGACAAAACTATCATATTACCTGAAAATCCAAAAATAGAATTCACTGCTGAAAATACTCTAACGGAAGTAGAAGTAAAGCCTCCTATTTCTACTTCTGATATAAAAACCAACCTGTTATATCAGGAATCTACTGTTTCAATAACAGATAACCTAATAAAAACCATTTCACCAGAATATGCAGAATCAAACACACTGCAACTTCCTAATATGCCAACAACAGATCCTGTTAATAATATCCAGCAAATTTATGAACAACAAAGCTCTGTGGAAAATAATTTGCAACCAATAAAAATAAATACTACCACAATAACGAATGCTACATCATTTGTAAATCCATCTTCTAATGTAGTTACCCCAAATGTAAATTTTCCAACAAATGATATTCCAATACCAACAGAGCATAGATTCTATAATAATATACCAAATACTCCAATGGAAATTCGAGGAACAACAGAAAGCCAAAATAAAGTTCAAAAAAAACCTGCTCCTAATATATTTGCTCCCAAAAGTGAATCAAAATCAATAAGAAAATCACTTGTATTAAAACCTACCTCTGTAAGAATTGCCGAAAACTATTGTATAAACAATGGAGGATCATTTAATGAATTAATTCAAACATTACTCGACAATTTTATTGAAGAATATGGACTTTAGAAGAGGGAATAATTACCTTATAGATTATAGACAATCATTTTTTATGAATGATTATCTATTTTTTGCGCATAGATTCATGAAATGAAAAAATACCACTGTCTAACAAACAGATATTGCAACAGACATTGGAGAAATCTCCCCTAATTGATTTTAACCTATATAGTTGAACATATTATAATAAGAAATAATAAAAAAAGAGTTTCATTGTGATGGACAAAAGATAATACAAAAAAGAAAATAAACCTATCGTACTTTTTCTAACAAATCATTTTGTTATGAATATTGAGAATGTGAAAGACCTTAACTTTATTTATAGCAAAATGAGATGACTGTTTTGCCAAGAATACATACTGGATTTTGAAATAACCATAGTAATATAAATGATAATGTAACTTTTGGGGAGCAGTATAAACGGTTGAATCGAGAATGAAAATATAGGTATGTTCTGGATACCGTCTATACATTCTCAGCAATCACGCAGCGATTGATAAAAGATGGTAAGATTCCAGCAAAGCCATCCAAACGGTCAATGACAAAAAAAGTTATTATAAAAAGAACCAAAATGTATACAATGGTGCATATTTACAAATGTAACGAAAACATGAGATGTGAAAACGAAATAAATAATTTTAATGAATAAAAGTTCGGGAAATATATTTTCTCCTGAACTTTTTTCTGTTTTTCAGAAGATTTTAATAAAAAATCATTAATCAACTCATTTTTCATCTTGGTTAAACTTTAAGAGTCAATAAGAAATGAAAAAACTACGGTTTAGATTTTATATTGGATTAAAGATATGAAATATCTACGGTTAATACTACTATTTCTCTCCACTATTAAATTTTAACTTAAAGATATGAAAGTCTAACTGTTAAATATCTAAAATGTATTAACTTATTTAGTCAATTCCAGGTAAAACTGACTAAATAAACACAAAAATCTTATATACTTTTATCATTTTATAACAAGTTATAAAAAAATCACGGTTAAAAATACAAGAAATGAAAGAATTACGGTTTTTAGTAATTTTTAAATGAATGAATAAATTAATACTAAAGAAATGAAAGAATTACGGTTTAATTCTTTTATTTTCTTAAAAATACCCATTATCTATTATATTTAATGCTAAGAAATGAAAGAATTACGGTTTAAAATATTAAGTTTTTTATTATTTTTAGAACAAATATATATGAAATAGTATAAAATTAGTATAAATAAGTATGAATTATATGATTATGTATAAGGAGATTATAAATATCTTGTAAATATGCTAGATACAGCTGTTATGCTATGAAAAAATCACGGTTGAAATGTGAAAAAATCACGGGTAGGCTATAAAAAAATCACAGGTATGATATAAAATAATAACGGTACTGCTATGAAATAAGAACTGTATAAATATAAAAAAATGACGGTTGTGGTGCATAAAAAATGAAAAAAACACTGTTTAGAGTAAATTGAAAAAATATCAGTGTATATTGAAATTATAAAGCTATGAAAAAAACACGGTTTTTAATTTACCTCTTATATAAAATGATAAACTTTAGTCATTGCTTCCTTAGTCGATTTAATTGGCGACATTTGAAAGAGGTACCAAGGTCTTGGAAAAATATCCAGTTTTACATAAACATAATTTTTTAATAATGGAGTATATAATATTTTGAATCATCCAATAAAATTACATTTTCACCAATTTGAACATATATAGGGGGCAATAATGAAAGCTCTCCAATTTTTTGCATTATGTATATGCCCACTGTTCAAAGCAGAATCAAATAATTCTTTAGAATGATAACTTTTTCCAGAAAAAGTATAAAACATTTTAGAAAAAGCATATGATGTTATTTTAGTAATAAAGTCAAAGCATGACATAAATTTCCTTCGGCTGAATCTCCTACTAAAATAATATTTTGAGGTAAATAATTGAATGAGAGAATATAAGTCCATGTAGAAAATGTATCATTTAATGCAGAAGGATAAGGATGTTCTGGTGCAAAACGATAATCAAAACAAAATACTTTGTATAGGTTTTGCAAGCTTTTTTGAAAGTTTACGAGAATATATACAGCTGCCTGTCATGTAACCACCACCATGACAATAGAGGATCACATACTTCTTCATATGCGCCCTGTTCACGTAAACCCACTCTCCCTGCAGCATGTCCCCTGTCTTTGCATGGTCATGTATATCCACATCTTCGATCAGCACATCTTTACTGCTGCCAAGCAGCGCCCCGAAATATTTCTGGGATTGCCGGTGCTTTTCAATATCCGTATTCTCAACCACACCGTGCATCCGTTTGATCAGATTCATTAAATTCGCATTTCGTTTCTCGGCGATAGACATAGCTCCGCTCCTTTGTCGATTTTTTTGTAGTAATATTTTAACATATAAAGTCAGATTTATGGTATGATATGTGAAAGAAAGTTAATTGAAAAATCGGAAGGACCTGACTGCCATGCCAAACTACCCGCACAGCACAACCAGAAAACCAAAGCAGGCCAGGAACGGAAAATCCGGCAGAAACAAAAAAGACGTCTGGTACAAACTGGATCTTTCTGCCATTGTCTATCCGACTCTGCAGCGGCGGGACTTTTCGTCTGTTTATCGTCTGTCTGTTTTGCTGAAAGAAACCGTCGACCCTGTCTTGCTGCAGGCCGCTTTGGACAAAACGCTTCCCCGGTTCCCAACCTACCGGGTGGCGATCCGCAAGGGACTGTTCTGGCGCTATCTGGAACCCAATACCCGCCCCGGCCCTTACGTCATGGAAGACATCAAAAATCCGTGTATGCCCATGCCCTTTAAAGGTAACAACCGTTATTTGATTAGGCTGTACTATTTCGACAGGCGAATCTCTCTGGAGGCTCATCACTGCCTCGGAGACGGCACCGGCGGGATGTGTCTTCTGCAGACGCTCACCGCTGCCTATCTGGATCTGCTCGGCCACCCCGTAACCCCCGAAGGTTTCGTGCTGGATATCCATGCCAATCCGGATCCCGAAGAGCTGGAAGACGCCTATATGCGCTATGCCAACGCACAGGTATGTCCGCCCCGCCCGGCGGAGAAGACATATCGGGTCCGCGGCACCAAGGAACCCTTCTACACCCTGAATATCATCGACGGGATCCTGTCCGTTCAGGAAGTCATGACCGTCGCCAGGAAATACAATGCAAGTATCACGGAATATTTGAATGCAGTCCTGCTCTATGCTCTGCTGCAGAAGCAGAATGCCGATTTCCATATACGGCTGCGCCCGGTCAGAATTGCCATGCCGGTCAATCTTCGTCGTTTCTTTCCCTCGAAGACACTGCGCAATTTCATCACCATGGTCTATCCCTCCATCGATCCACGGCTCGGCAATTACCGGTTTGAGGAAATCGTGGAGCATATACATCATTACATGCGTTATTATATTAATGACAAATTCCTGCGCGGCGATATCACCACCAACGCCGCCACACAGCGCAACCCCCTGATCCGCATTGTTCCTCTTTTCATAAAAGATCTGGTGGTCCGCACCTTCTATACAAAGGTACAGGATAAGAACTCTTCTGCCGGGCTGACCAATATGGGAGCGCTGCACGTTCCGGCAGATATGAAGCCCTATATCGAACGATTTGACATCTATATGGGACAGCCGTTTTCCTCCCGTACCAACTGCGCCATTATCAGTTTTGAAGATATATTGACCATTAACTTTGCCAGCAGCATCATGGAGGCCGATGTGGAGCGTTATTTCTTCCGCAAACTGGTACAGGACGGCATCCACGTCAAGATTGAGAGCAACCGGACTCTCTAAATCAAACGTGCAAAGCTCATAAATAAATCAACTTTGCTGCACGAATTCAAAGCAGGGAGGAACCCCCTGCACCATAATCCAATGAATCAGGAAAGGCAGCTGCCGAAACGCCTGCGGCAGCTGCACAGAGGAAACGAATATGTCTTACTGCGTAAACTGTGGTGTGGAGCTGGAAGCATCCCTGAAGAAATGCCCGCTCTGCCATACACCCGTTGTCAATCCAATGCAATTAAATACGGAATTTCCGCCTTCGCCTTATCCCACCGACAAGGGACAGGTAGAAGTCGTGAAAAGAAAAGATCTTGGTATATTATTATCTGTGGTCCTGTCCGCCACCAGCATAACCTGCTTTCTGCTGAATCTGCTGGTTTTCGATGCCTCGCTCTGGTCATTGACAGTGATCGGCTGCTGTATCTGCCTTTTTGTCTTTACCTTTCCCGCAATTTTTTACAGCAAAACGCCGATTTACGTCTCGCTGCTTGCCGACGGCGTCTCTGTAGCCGTTTATCTGTTCCTGATCAGCTTCCTCACCTCCTCTACCACATGGTTCTGGCAGCTGGGGCTGCCCATTGTCGTAATGTTGACGGTCTGCGCGGAAGTCTTTCCGCTGCTGTCCCGCTTCTTTCCGCTCACGATGCTGCCCTGCTCCCTGTGTATCTTCGTGGAGATTCCTGCTTTCTGCGTATCGCTGGAACTGCTGATCAAGCATCTGCTCAACCGTCCCTACCGCATTACCTGGTCTGCGGTTGTCCTGACCGTCTGCGTGATCATCGATTTTGCACTGATCACCATACTGGCAAAAAAACGCCTGCGCAACGAAGTGCGCAGACGCCTGCATTTTTAACGGTGTTTTGCTTCCGCTTCCTCCAGGGATCCGTACCCATAGAAAAGCGTCTCATTGGCGATTGTCTGTTTCAACAGGCTCTCGCCCCTCTCATAGGCTTCTCTGGTCTCCTTCCAGATCAACTCCAGCGTGTGCATGGAATAGGACAAAAGCTCCCCGCGAAGATAGCTCTCCATGGAAGAGCCTGCCATGATGCCGTCTTCAGCCGTCGTAAGCACCCTGCCCCTGTTCCTGAGATTGGGATAGGCACGCAGCATATCGGCATCCCATTCCAGATTAATCCTGACGATCTTCTCCACAATCTCCAGCTTATCCGTCACATCGGGAAGATACCCTTTGATCTCCTCGTATTCCTCCGGGAAAGTGCTTTCCATCATTCTGCCATACTTTTCAAACATAAGATTTCTGCCGTCTTCATGCGCCTGTCTGCAGTCTTCCAGGTAACTGTGCAGCACTTCATCCGAATACACCATCCACTGACTCATCCGCATCTTGAAGAAAGTATCCGGATCATCCTGACAGGATGCCCTGCCGCCGGTATTATAAACATGCTGGAACATCTCCCATTCCGTCTGCGTCACATCAAATATAAGCTGTTCTCTCTCACTGATCTTCGCCATGCTCTTCTTCTCCTGCTTATCCCTCTTCCTGTATGTTCTCCGAATCAGATGCCTTTAATCTCTCGAGCAGTTCCTCCGGTGTACATTTTACAAACGCTGCCTCATACTCTGCATTCTTGGTGACCAGTGTCTTACCATTCACCACCAGATAAACACTGTCAGCATCATAATTCTCCAGAAACGTGTTTACCACCGATGCCAGTATAATGCATTCTGCCTCCCTGGACATGGTCTTCAAGTATTCATCCAAAGCCTTTGACAACTCCAGATGCAGCACCTTACTCCCGTCGCTCTCCTGTTCCTCGAAAGAAAGCAGCTTGGTATCCAGTGACACTATGTTACGTCTTGCCAGAGCATTCAGCAGCTCCTCAGCTGATTCTTCCTCTACCTGTATAATCTCCTGCTTCAGGTCGTAGGAACCTGCATTACCATAATAAATAACCGCTTCCTTCTCTTTCGGAACACGTTCCTGCTCTGCCGGCTTCTCTACCGCATTATCCTTCCTGCCTTCTTCTTCGTTCTCTGTATCTGTATCCGCATTCGACTCTCCGGGTACATCCGTATCATCCTTCGTATTTTCTTCTGTCTTCTCTGCCGTATCTTCCTCATCCTGCAACAGGAATTCCAGGGAGCTGACCAACAAATCTTCCGAAGACATCTCCGGGACCACGATCTCGCCTGAATCTACCCTTCTTCCCACCGAACTGCCGCAGGCCGCCAGAAGCATTGCAGTGACAATCAACGAAACTACCACTTTTCTTATTTTTTTCAAATTCATCCCCTCCCAGACTCTCTCTGTCACAAGTTCGTCTAAATCGGGTTATATTCTATCATACTCATGACAAAAAAGCAAAAGAACTTTTGTGTACACAAAATCTACTGACAAAAAATATTTTCTTCCATGCAGGACGGGCAGCGTGTTCAAGGGTGTTCAAACTGTCTGAATATGAAAATAAGGAAACCTTAGTATCTATAAGGTTTCCTTACTAATCAACCACTGCGGAAGATGGGACTTGAACCCACACGATGAACCCACCACTAGATCCTTAGTCTAGCCTGTCTGCCAATTCCAGCACTCCCGCGAACTCAGATAGTATAGCATAATTTTCCGATTATGGCAACTACTTTTTTCAAATATAACCATAAAATATAAAAATCACATACAAAGTGAAGATACTTTAAAGCAGACAGCATCTTCACTCTGCAGCTCATACCGAAAGCCTGTCTTTCTTACGCCACTTTGCTCTTAGCAAGCTCAGCCAGCTTTGCAAATCCTTCTGCGTCGTTGATCGCCATGTCAGACAGAACCTTCCGGTTCATCTCCACGCCTGCCAGCTTTAAGCCATACATAAACCGGCTGTAAGACAATCCATTGATTCTGGCTGCTGCATTGATACGGGCAATCCAGAGCTGACGGAACTGCCTCTTTCTCTGCTTCCGGCCTGCATAGGAGCTGGTCAATGCTCTCATTACAGACTGCTTTGCAACTCTATACTGTTTGGAACGGGCGCCTCTGTAGCCCTTTGCCAGCTTCAGAACTCTATTGTGCTTTTTCTTTGCGTTCAAACCGCCTTTAATTCTTGCCATCGATTCTTCCTCCTTTTCTCACGCCTTACAGGTACGGCAAAATCTTCTTCATCACTTTTGCATTCGTAGCGTCCGTAACAATATCTTTGCGAAGATTTCTTTTCCTCTTGGTGGACTTCTTTGTCAGGATATGAGACTTATATGCTTTACTCCTTACCAGCTTGCCAGTACCGGTTTTCTTAAAACGCTTTGCAGCCGCTTTACTTGTCTTTAACTTAGGCATGATATTTCCTCCTTAATCTTCACTTTCCGTTTACTTTTTTGCAGACAAAAACATAACCATGCTTCTTCCTTCAACCTTGGACGGCTTATCGACAACCGCAATATCCTTTAGATTCTCCGCGAAATCATCCAGGATATATCGGGACTTGGACATGTGCGCCATCTCACGGCCCCGAAAGCGAAGTGTGACCTTGACCTTATCGCCTTTCTCCAGGAACTTCCGCGCTGCGCCCATCTTGGTGTTTAAATCATTGGTATCAATGTTAGGGGACAGCCTTACTTCCTTGATCTCGATCACCTTTTGTTTTTTCTTGGCTTCTTTTTCTTTTCTCGCCAGCTCATAACGGTACTTGCCGTAATCAATGATCTTACAAACCGGCGGCTTTGCCGTCGGCGCAATCTTGACCAGATCCAGCTCTGCTTCCAAAGCCAGCTTAAATGCTTCCTTGGCAGACATAATGCCAAGCTGCTGCCCGTCCTCGCCAATCAACCGAACTTCCTTATCTCTGATCTGTTCGTTAATCATTAAATCGCTAATTGTCGTACACCTCCATTTTTTGATAAACATGGCCTGCTTTTCTGCACAAAAAAAGTAGATAGAATCATTCTATCCACCCTCTAAAACCACTCCAAGCGCACAAACGCCGATTAATCGTGTTCTCGATTATGAACCCAGGTCACTGCCTCGTGCCAGGGTGAGGTGGATACCTACTTTCCTGTATGCTGTTTTCACAGCCTTTCATAACTATACTATCCCAGGCAGAAAATGTCAAGGACTTTTTCCTAATTCTGATTTTCAGCTTTCTCATCTTCCCGCTTTAAAGCCTCTAACCCCAGCCGGATCAGCTCTACGGTAGCCTCTGACCGTGTCTGAAACCGCTTCTCAAACCGAAAATCTTCAATCTTTCTAAATAAATCTTCATCCACAGAAACCGTATAACGCGGCCTGCTCGTTGCCATAATGATCACCTCATCTGCTATTATACATGAGTGAATCAGAGATGTAAAGATGCTAAATTATTTAATCTTATCTCTTGACAGTGATTCAGTGAACCACTATAATTGTTTTAACAGGTTCAGTGAATCACCACAAATATAAACGAGAGGAGGTACTTGAATGGCTGCAACCTACAGACGGTTTACCATATCCGTTTCTCCAGGCATGAACGAGGATCTGATTTGGGCAAAAGAAGGGAAATACCGCAACACCACGCAGAATGAGATGTTTCGCCAGCTAATTCTGAAAGGATTAGATTCGCTTCAAGGGGAACCTGCGGCGCTTTCATGCCGTCATGAACAGACTGCATAGGGATTATGTATGGCAGAAAAGGGTTTCATTACTGTTCACAGAAGCTCTGTGAACAGAACCAAAGCATATGCCCATTTAAAATCGCCTGCGGCGACAGGGCATATGCTTTGGTTCTAACGGCAGCAGCCAAAAAGCCCAGGGACCTTCTGTTATTTGTGATTCCATCTATGGGCTGATGAAAGGATATAACCGGTTTACTGAACTTTGGATATTGATTCATTGCCGAAGTGAATTTTAGGAGGAACTCGTATGAAAAAAAATTTTAAGCATTATAAACAGGCTTTAAGCGCTGTCCTGATATCCATGATGGTGCTGCAGCCCATAAGCTCACTGCCTTCTGCATGGGCAACCGAATATGACCCTGAGGCTGTTTTTGACATTGAAGATGAAGACTCATGGTTTTATGAGGATGAAGACGACGAAAACATTTATTCCCGCGCCATAATTTCAACCCCCTCTGAAGCTGGGGATTGGGGCGTAACCGGATTTACCCTCAGTGCAGATGGCACTGCAGAGGCCGGCAAAAGCTATACCATAACCGGAACCATTACTGCGGCTGCCCCGGCATCTTCCAGCAATGCGGGCTGGACCTCCTGGGCATCTGCATCCAATGCCTCCGGCCCGGAAGATGCTCTCAGCAAAGCAAAAATCTCTGTCAACAGTAATGGCTTGTTCGCCAATGACAGCAACCTTAAAAAAACCTTAAGCGGCGATAAATATACCAACCTGACCATTACCGGGACAACCGCCGCCGAGCTGACCAAATCCCAGTACACTGTGACTGTCACCATGTTTGGTGTTGATGAAACGGTTACAGTGACTGCAAAAGCTACCTCCCCGGAAGATCCAGGTGAGGATCCAAAAGATCCGGAGGAAAGCAAAGTCACAGGTTCCTTTGATCCTTCCAGCCTGGTTCTTTTACCTGGAGAGGAAGGCAAATCCACATTAACCGTTAAGAGTACCACAGCATCTCCGTCTAATGCTGACATCGTCAAAGCGATTACATACAAATCAAGCAATGGAAACGTGGCGGCTGTATCAGGCAATGGGACAAATGTGG
>OFGE01003187.1_pt1 | contig 11139 bp, 9 predicted proteins | sample 1521681 | NCBI WGS metagenome assembly OFGE01 (sample SAMEA3504093, study PRJEB24116) | mouse gut metagenome | biome: mouse gut; feature: mouse-associated habitat; material: faeces | place: Denmark | collected 2011 | reverse complement strand
AGCTCATGGAGCTTGGTATTCCGATGGTGCTGGCATTGAATATGATGGATGAAGTCCGGGCAAACGGCGGTTCTGTCCGGGTAAATGAACTGGAAGAAATTCTTGGCATTCCGGTAGTGCCGATTTCTGCGGCAAAAAATGAGGGTACCTCGGAACTGATTGACCATGCAATCCATGTGGCAAGGCATAGGGAAAGTCCCGGCAGGGTTGATTTCTGTCCGGCAAGCAGTGATGAACATGATCCCGTAGGTGCAGTACACCGGTGTATTCATGCGGCAGTACATATATTGGAGCCGGAGGCAAAGAAAAAAGGGATGCCGGTGCGCTTTGCAGCTACAAAGATGGTGGAAAATGACCGCCTGATGAAAGAGAAACTTTCCATTTCATCTGAAAAAGCTGACATATTTGAACATCTGGTATCTGTTTTGGAAACGGAAACGGGGCTTGACCGGGAAGCTGCGCTTGCAAACATGAGATTTTCGTTTATTGAGGCTTTGTGTGCAAAAACAGTAGTCCGCCCCCATGAAAGCAGGGAACATAAACGAAGTATGGCGATAGACCGGATTTTAACGGGAAAGTATACAGCGTTCCCTGTTTTATCGGGATTATGGCACTTGTTTTTGTTATGACATTCAGCTTTATTGGTGCGGCAGTGTCCGATCTGATGGGTATGGGAATTGATACGGTGATTGCCCTGCTTGATGGGCTGCTTGGAAAGGCGCAGGTGAATCCGGTAGTTCACTCCCTTGTGATTGACGGTGTTTGCAGCGGTGTGGGAAGTGTACTTAGTTTACTGCCAACGATTGTGACTATGTTTTTCTTCCTCTCCATTTTGGAGGATACCGGATATATCGCAAGAGTGGCTTTTGTTATAGACAGGCTGCTCCGCAAGATTCCCGGCAGCTTATGCAGTTGGAAGAAGAATTAGGAGTTAAATTATTTCATAGAAGTAAACACAGTATTATTCTGACCGAGGATGGGATGCTGTTAAGGCGCCGGGCGCAGGAAATGGTTTCTCTGTCAGATAAGACCGTGCAGGAGCTTTCACACAAAGATGATGCGCTGGCAGGCGAGATTGCTATTGGGTGCGGAGAAACCAAAAGTATGGTGTTTCTTTCAGAACAGATCCGGGATTTCCGGCAGAGCCTGTTGATATTAGTAAATACGAATTTGCACGTATGCCGCATAAAGAACAGTGGGGAATCCTTACACGCAGGGATTCAGGATTAGCATTGAAAAAGCATATTCATCCGGAGGATCTTGCGGATGTTCCCTTGTTGATGGTGAAGCGTGAGATGGTAAAAAATGAGCTGTCCAGTTGGTTTGGAGAATACTATGAACAGCTCCATATTTCCGCAACATATAATCTTGTTATCAATGCGGCGGCAATGGTAAGGGGTGGAGTTGGGACTGCTTTATGCTTTGATCTCGGTATCAAGTACCATGACGATTTATGTTTTGTACCGCTTATGCCTGTGTTGGAAACAGGTTCCGTTCTTGTCTGGAAAAAGAATCAGGCAATGAGTAAGATTTCCAAATCTGAATGGAGGGATCAAAATGAATCTGTATGTAACAGATCCGGAATTTATGGAACGTTTTGAACATTTTGCTTTTGAGGAAGTTCCGAATGAGGGGCGTCAAATTCCATTTTGGAAAGCCGTGGTATAGAATTACCTTTAGAGGGGCAATGCACGACAACGCCGGAAAACCGTCTTGAAAAAGGGATACAGGCACAGGCAGATATTTTTGGAGGACACATGAAAGAAGCATGGAAGGCATGACATATCAACCGTTGGCTGGCGGCGAATTGTTTCGATCAATTGCATTAACAAAGCAGTTGATGCAGGAAAGAAAACACTTTTTCCTATGGGCGGTCCGAACAACACCTATGCAGCATATTTTGTGGGACAGAGTTTTCTGAATATGCTTACTACGGAAGGCATCGATTGGCAATGTTACTTTTAAAGATTTCAATGGGGCTGTGTCTATATGCTGCATTTTTGTTGATATTGCAAGGCAAGCGTATCTTGCCCGAAAAGGTCATTCTGTCTCGTATGGATTGGCCTTTTATTATGTTTGAATCGTACAGGGGAATAATATATAAATGAATATAAATCAGAACGAAATTGGATCAATAACAAGAGAAATTATAAAATTTTTTTGAAACTTTTTTGAAAAAACAAAAAAGTGCCCCAGACTATCCGTTTGGAGAGTGGACTTAACAGAAGAAGTGGCGTAAAATAAAGCGTAGCTTTGATACATCATGCATCTGTGACGTGAAAACTTTATGGAAATGAGGTTGAAAAAGATGGGTAAAGCGCACAATCTGTTAAGCAAGCAGTATAGCCGGTCCTTTTTTTGATCTGGGGATAACCTGAAGGGTGTGGCAGTCTCAGGCTTTTGAAGGGGGAAAGTCAGTTGGATAAAGGGTATATAGTGCCGGAGGCCGCATTAAAGAAACTGCGGGCGGCAAAAAGGCATGGGAAGACAGTCTATATCTATGGGGCAACCGGCTATGGGAAAACGGAACTGGTGAAGCAATACTTATCAAAGCGCAGGTACCGTTATATTTCCTGTGCAGAGGATTTTGCAGGTCTTTTGGAGGCGGCACAGGATGGAAGAGGAAAAGAGGCGGAAACACGGACGGTGGCGGCTGTGGATGACCTGCACCTGCTGAAAGATGCAGAGGGGCGCAGGGCTGTCCTTTCCCTCATAAAACGGCAGGATGTATGGCTCATCCTGATCTGCCGCAGCCCCATCCCGGCTTGGCTGATGCCGCCCTATGTGGGCGGAGGATTACTCGTCATTACGGAGGATGATCTCCGGCTTAAGGAAAAGGAGACCGACGCCTACATGGTGTCCCAGGGGCTAGACATCACGGAGGAAGAGCTGGCTTTTGTAACGCAAAGAAGCCGTGGCAACGCCTATATCGTGCGCCATGCCGCCCTTAAGATGCTGGAAGGCCTGCGCCCCGGTCCAAAGCTGGAGCAGGAGATCGCGGAGGCATTTGCGGGGTATCTGGAAAGCCACGTGATGGTACAGTGGGACAGCGATCTTCTGGAATTTTTGATGCAGGTGAGCATTGCCGATGAATTTACCCTGCCCTTTGCGGAGATGGTCACGGGGAATTGCCATGCGCCGGAGCTTCTGGAGAGGGCGGTGGAGACCGGGAACTTCATTTCCTGCGAGGACGGCGTATACCGCCTGCGGCCGCAGCTTATCAGGGCGCTGCGCAGACGGGCGGCAAAGGAGTACAGCCCCCAAGAGAGGGCAGGACATGTGTATAACGCGGGGCTGTATTATGAGATGCAGGGGCAGATCGTGCCTGCCCTTGCCATGTTTGAACAGTGCGGCAATAAGGAACGAATCAGGGAGTTACTGATCAGGAATGCGCGGCTGAACCCCGGCAACGGTCATTACTTTGAACTGCGCCATTATTATTTACAGATGGAAGAAAAGGAACTGGAGGAGAGCCCGGTACTGATGGCGGGGATGAGCATGCTCTATTCCCTGCTGCTCCAGGAGGAGGAAAGCGAATACTGGTATAAAAAACTGGAAGGTTTTGCATCAGCCGCGAAAGGCGGACGCAGGCGGGAGGCATTAAGCCGTCTTGCATACCTCGACATCGCGCTGCCCCACCGGGGGAGCGCGGATATGATCGGGATCATGAAGAAAATGCCCTCCCTGATCTTTGATAAAGGGATGAGCCTGCCGGAATTTTCGGTGACAGCCAATTACCCCAGCACCATGAACGGGGGCAAGGACTTCTGTCACTGGAGCAGGGAAGATCGTAATCTTGCAGCAACCATCGGGAAACTGGTGGAGCGGGTACTTGGACGGTACGGGAAAGGGCTTGTGAAAGCGGCCTTGGGTGAGAGCCTTTATGAAAAAGGCGGGGATACCTACGAAGTCCTGACGCTTCTTGCCCGCGCGAAGATGGAAGCGGAGGGCGGGGGTATGGCGGAGATCGTCTTTGCCGCCGTGGGCCTGCAGGTACGGCTTGACACCCTTCAGGGGCAGATACAGACGGCAGGGGAAGTCCTTGCCTCATTTGAAAAAAATGTCATAGAACAGGGGGCGGTGCAGCTTTTGCCAAACATAGCAGCCCTGCGGTGCCGTCTTGCCCTTTACCGGGGTGACAGGAAGGCGGTGCTGGCGTGGATGGGGCAGGCCCCGGACGAGGACAGAGAGTTCTGTATTCTAAATCGTTACCGTTATCTTACGAAAGTGCGCTGCTACCTTTCGCTTGGGGAGTATTTAAAAGCGCAGGCATTACTGGAAAAGCTGCGCTATTATGCGGAAAAATGCGGGCGCACCTATATTTGCATGGAAGTGCGCCTCCTTAGCGCCATAGCGAAATATCGGACAGGCGGGAAGTGGAAGGAAGAATTTTTTCCTGCGCTGAAGGAAGCCTGCGGATATCATTTTATACGCCTTGTCAGCGAGGAAGGGGCGGCGGCGCAGGAATTGTTTGCGGCGGCGGGGAGGAACCTTCTGGAAAAGGAGGTGCCGGATAAGATATGGCTGTCCCGGCTCATGGAGGAAACAAGGAAGGTGGCGGTGCGCTACCCGGCGTATTTAAAAGGCCGGCTTGCCAAAGCGCCGGATTTCTGTGAGGCGGCATTAGCCATCCTGCGCCTGCAGGCGGAAGGAAAGAGCGTATCGCAGATCGCCGGGGAGCTTTCCATGAAGGAGGCAACGGTGAAGTATCATGTGAAGGAGAACTACCGGAAGCTGGGTGTTTGCGGCAAGGCGGATGCAGTGCTTACAGCCAGAGATTTAGGGATTTTATAAGAAGAAAGGAAAAGAAGTAATGACTACGCAAAAGCAAATCTTAAAATGCATCCGGATGATCGTACTGGCTGCCATATTATTCTACGGTATATCGGAAATGGCCATGATGACTGCATTGTGCGCACAGACGGAGGATGTGGAGATCAATGAAGAGAATTTCCCGGATGCAGGCTTTCGGGAATACCTGCGGACTGATCCCAATATGTTAAAATTACATAGCGACCCGAACAAATTTACCGCCGGCGAGATTGAATTAATAACGGTATTAGATATGAAAAACAGCAGTTTAAATGCCGAAAGTCTTGCAGGAATCGAGCATTTCGAGAATCTGACGACTCTGCACTGTAACGGCACGTATCTGAAGTCCATAGATGTGAGCAAGAACACTAAGCTTCAGTATTTGAACTGCTCAGAGACTTGGAATCTGACGACGCTGAATGTGAAGAACTGTACGGAACTGCATACATTATACTGCAGCGGATGTAAATTGACAGAACTGGATCTTAGCAGCAATGGACAGCTTCAGGTTCTATGGTGCGACAATAACCAGTTTACTGCTCTGGATACAGCCGGCAATTCACAGCTAAAAAGTCTATATTGCTACAACAATCAACTGGCAGCGCTGAATCTTGCTTCAAATCCGGCTCTTAAAGAGCTTCGATGTGAAAACAATCAATTGACCACATTAGATCTTAGCGGAAATACTGCACTGACTTCACTGAGCTGCGAAAACAATCAGCTGACAGAAATCCAGCTCAAAGGTTTTTCTAACTTGATAACCCTTTCCATCCAAAAGAACCAGCTTACATCTCTGGATGTCAGTGATTGCCCGAATTTGTCCCATTTGCGGTGTTCGGATAATCAGTTGACAGAATTAAATATCACCGGGGACAATAAGCTCATGAATCTAGTCTGTACCAATAACCGACTGACAGAGATAGATGTGAAAGATAAATCCATATTAAATTATTTTGATACAAGGAAAAACCTGTTGAAAACACTGGATGTATCCCAGAATGCTGATCTGCATTATTTTTACTGCGATGATAATCAATTGAAAGAGATGGATGTGAGCAAGAATCCAGATTTGATAATATTCTGGTGCCGGAATAATCAGTTAGAGATGTTAGATGTAAGCGGAAATATTAATATAAGTAACTTAGGCTGCACAGGCAACCGTTTAAAAAGCCTGATCATTCAAGGTGAGGTAACAACATTTGAAGATTGTGAACAGTATGACACAATTACTTTGGCAGAAAACCAGAGTTCTTATGATCTGGGTTCAGCAGATCCGAAGCTGGATCCATCCAAGATATCGGATTTAACAAACGCGCAGCTTTCCGTTGACGGCATGATCCTGACAAATATTTCGTTTGGGGAAGATGTCACATACACCTATGACTGTGGTAATAATAAGTCCATGAAAGTGACTCTGCATTTCATCTGGACCAATCAATGGATTACGAAACTTACCGCAATCTCTGGGTGGAAATATGGGGATGCTCCGTCAACTCCCCATGCAGAAGCACGATTCGGGGAAGTACAGTATCTCTACGGCACAGCTTCCGACAGCAATTCCTACAGCGCCGAGATACCGACAGAACCCGGCACCTGGTATGTGAAAGCCATTGTTGCAAAGACGGAAGATTATTTGGGCCTTGAGAGTGACCCTGTAGAATTTGTGATCGGCAAGAATGACAGCACGGTCACATTCAAGGATTCTTCCAATCTAACCAAGAGGTATGACGGACAGCCTGCGGCAATCAACAGGGAGGATGTCGTGATAAGCGGAAGCCAGGGCGAACTGCGCTGCACATGGTATCAGAAGGCTGCAGAAGGCTGGAAGACATTAACGGATGCCCCTGTGAATGCCGGAAGCTATAAGGTGTCAGTATTCGTGGAAGAGGACAGTCACTATGTATCATCTGCTCCGGCTGAAAAAGAATTCGAGATAACAAAAGCTCCCCCGGCAGAGATCACGCTTCCTGAAAACTTAAGTACCAAGCAAGGCGCGCCGTTGTCTTTGGCCGTTCTGCCCCAGGGATGGGAATGGCTTGCGCCGGATGAAACCGTCAGCAGCACGAAACCAGGCTATAAAGCCAGGCTGAAAGTAGATGACACAAATTATGATTATACAGACGTTGAAGGTTATGATGCGTCAACGCACAGCGTCGTACGAGAATTAACGGTATCCGTCATCATGGGCGAAGAGATGCGTATTGATATCACGGAAGGGATCAAAGACATTCCGGATGCATTGATCGCAGCCGGAATAGATACCGAGGAAAAGATTAAGCAAGCGCTTACCCGTGCGGCAGTGGAACATCAGGGATATCTCAAAGAAAATACAGCGCTCTATGACGTCAGGCTTCAGATCAGCCTGGACGGAGGTAAGACCTGGGAACTTGCATCGCCGGAGAACTTCCCGCCGGAAGGACTGCCTGTGACATTGCCCTATCCCAAAGGAACCAACGGCACAGAGTATGATTTCATTATAACGCATATGTTTACACATGAGATGAACGGATATAAGCCGGGAGAAGTAGAAGCGCCTGAAGTTATGAAGACCGAAGAAGGGCTTCGGTTCACCGTTCACGGCCTGTCTCCCATTGCCGTCGCCTGGAAATCTGTAAGAACGGATAAGCCCTCAGTGAATCCGGGGCCGGCGAATCCGTCTATACCTGGAAATAACGACACGCCGACACAGCCCGGAACACAACAACCATCCGGGGACTCTGACAGCTATACACCCGATTCCGGCAGTAAAAAGGATCCGGGTACTGTAACTGCGGCAGCAAACAGGCGAAGCCCGCAGACCGGAGATGAAAACTTATGCGGCAGGAGTATCCTTTAGACACAGGATACTCCTCCGTTCCGTAAAAACAACACGTCCCTTTTTCTGAATTTTATTCCCGCGAGCAATGAGCCAAGCGGGCATGCTTGCATGTACATTTGGCGACTACCGCGGGGTCTTTTACTTTTTCTTCCGCGTCAAAAATATTCCAATGACCGTACCGATAAGGATAATCGGTGCGACTCTGACAAACAGCCATTCAAATGAGTGAAATGCCGTCCCTAGAACAGCGGTTTCAGGATCACTATAATCCCAGCCCGAGTAAGGACTTTCTAATGCCAATAAGACTGCAAAAATTGAGAGTATCACTATACACAATAAGATAAGGATCCAAAGCGCAATTCTTTTTCTTGTGGTTTTTCTCTGTGCAAGCTGCAAGTTTATTACCTCTAATTTTGCGGAAATTGCCTTTAACTCATCAACTTCCGGTTTAATGACATTTTCTCCAAGCAATGTACTCACGGGTGTTTCAAGCACTTCCGATATAGAAATCAACATATCTGAATCGGGAACAGACAGTCCTTGCTCCCATTTAGATATTGTTTGCCGCACCACGTCGAGCTTAACGGCAAGCTCTTGCTGCGAAAGCCCTTTTGATTTTCTGATCGTTTTAATATTTTCATTGAGCATGGGGGATGGTCTCCTTTCTTTTAGTTGTTACCAATATTGTAGACAGAACTGCCCGTTGCTGCAAGCAACACATTTTAACATTTCAGTAAAAACAATAAAAAGTCAATAGGTTTATCTAAAAACCAGTTTTTGGAATACGGTTTTTCGCTTCTTTATCGGTTTGATTTTTATGGCGGTTTAATTTGTCACCAAAATTTGTCACCCAAAAAAGTGATAATAATTGATAAATTTTGTTGATTGTGTTATTATAAGTAAAGTATCATTAATTATAGATGTAGAAGGTGAAGGGGTGATAGATATGACGGAAGCTCAGTTAGTAATGGATAATTTTATGAAGAAGCTGGCTGCAGATGAGTACAAAAAGGAGAATCAGCCTAATAATGGACCTGAGATTAACGCGGATTTTATTGAAGAACAAGTAATGTCATATTCTAAACTTTTGAAATCAGGAATTATTGATGCGGTACTGAATGAGTAGAGGTGGAAGTTTTATGCTGGATACGAAGCAGGAGCGGGAACGGTTTTGTAAGGAATTTAATATATCTGATGAACGGTTTAGGAATGCCCGATTAACATGGGAAGAGCTGGAAGAAATCGCGGATGATTTTAACCTAAAGAGGAATGAACATCAGAACACAGTAAAGCAGTATGCAGAGATCATACGAAAGTGTTCTTATGTTCATTCTTTAAGTTATAGGGTTAAAATGACTACGCATCTCATTGAGAAGATTATCAGAAAAAATGCAGGATATCTAAAAGAAGGAGATTCTATATCAAAGGGAAATTATGAAGAAAAGCTGACGGATTTGATAGGAATTAGGATATTATTGCTATTTAAGTCGGATTGGATTCATGTACATAATTATTTAATGAATTTATACGAGGACGATCTTATTGAACCGCCGTTTGCGCATATTCGTAAGGGTGATGATGACAGTATATATAAAGGGAAGATCCAGATAAAAGATAATAAGCCGTATCGGTCAATCCACTATGTCATTCGTGCCGATAATAGGTTGGGGCTTGAGATACAGGTAAGGACGCTGTATGAAGAGGCTTGGAGCGAGATAGATCACAAATTGCGGTATCCGTATAATTTACAGAATGAGATGTTGAAGAATTATATTGATATTATGAACAGGCTGACAGGCGTGGGCGACGAGATGGGAACTTTTATTAACAGCTATATCCGTAATTTTCAAGAGAATTTGTTATCTGGAGTTCATGATGATAATGAAGTATATCAATTTATTCTTGAAGAAATTAAAAAATGTGATAACGAAGATGTAAGGCAAGCAATTACAGATAAGATCAAACAGGCGGAGAATTACTGTGAAGTAAGAAAAATGTCAGAGTTGCTAACGCAGGTTTTAAAATATAAATAGCGGGAGATATACAGATGGATAAGGAGCAGATAAAAAAACTTAAGGAAGAATTGAATGACTCTTTTTCTGACAGCTACATTAATAATGCCGGCTTATTAGTACATAAGTTGGCGGAAGAGTTTTATAAAGAGAATAAGCTGGAGGGAAATGTTTATTTTAATGATAATATTTTTGAATATTGTTTAATTGATATTTTGGTAGATATAGCCAGGCTGAAGCATTTTCATGATATCAGCCGTGTAAATTATATTAAATTCATTGCGTATACGGCATCCTGGTGCTTAAAGAGAAAGCCGTTTCAGTTGATCGAGGGGTGTGATGAAAAGTATATATATGTGAACGAGAGGTTTGCATTAACGATCCTTTTACAAGCGAGCGGATGTTATGATGAGAATTTTGATTATTCTGCAGAAGATCAACAGGAGTTGATTAATACGATAAAGCAGATGATTTATCATCTCAAATACAGGAACACGAATCCTCAAACATTAGAGCTGCTTTTGATCGGAATGAATGCAGGGAAGAAAATTCATATAGCGGTATAGTCCCAATTATGGACTATACCGCATTTTTATGTATTAAATGTTGTATTATAGCTTTCGAAGATGAAGATAGCATATAGAGCCGGCAATGTATTCCGAGATGAAGATAACATGTAGAGCCGGCGGTGTATTCAGGTGAGAATGGCAACGGATTATTCCCCAAGCCTCTTCAGTACAGCCGCGGCATAGACCGCTGCGCCGATCGGAAGCACTTTTTCATTAAAACGAATCTTTGGATTATGTTGAGGCAGGTGTTCTTTTGGATCGTCAACCCCTGCGCCCATCATGAAGAATGCAGTAGGAACCAATTCTGAGTAGCAGGCGAAATCTTCAGAACCCATTGCGTGGAACTGATCTACGGACAGCGAATCATCAACTTCGCAGATTATGTCCGAGCACCAGTCAACTTCTTTTTTATCGCAGACCATCGGAGGAACATCGCTGAGTACTTCGATCTCGGCTTTTGTGCGGTAAGCTGCGGCAATGTTTTGGGTGATCTCCTGGATTCTCTGGATGAATCTTTTGCGGATATCCGGATCAAATACACGGAGAGTTCCCTCCATTTCAGCAGTTTCAGGAATGATATTTGCGGCGCTTCCGGCGTGGAATTTACCGATTGTAAGGGCAACCTCATCGAATCCGGAGATTTCTCTTGACACTAGTTCCTGTAATCCAAGATGGATATGGATTGCGGTAACGATTGGATCAATACCGGCCTCTGGCATAGATCCATGCACGCCTTTTCCTGTGAGTTTAATGCGGAAACCATATACTCCGGCAGAGGGAACCGTATGTCCGCCGAATGTACCAAGAGGCTTTGAGGCAAATACATGCAGTCCCATGCCTGCGTCAACGTGCGGATTTTCCAGGGCTCCGGCTTGAATTGCAGCTTTAGCGCCGGCAAATGTCTCTTCAGCAGACTGGAAGATCAGCT
>OFGE01003181.1_pt1 | contig 11163 bp, 7 predicted proteins | sample 1521681 | NCBI WGS metagenome assembly OFGE01 (sample SAMEA3504093, study PRJEB24116) | mouse gut metagenome | biome: mouse gut; feature: mouse-associated habitat; material: faeces | place: Denmark | collected 2011 | reverse complement strand
TGCGGGAGATTTTTGGCAGCGAGATTGCCGGTATTCCCACCGAAACCGTTCTGGCAATCACGCAGTCCCAGGTTTGGGGCGGCGGAGCAATTTTGTGAGTATCCCTCTCAAAATAAAGCGGAAGGACGTGGCTCAAATAATGGGCCTTGTCCTTCCGCTTTTTGTTCAGATAACCATAGCAGTCTGTTACCCTTTATACGTTGGGTTTACCCTGTCGTGCTCCAAGCCCAAATCGAAGCCCAGCGCAGCGGGTTCGATTTGGAGAGGAGGGGCAGTGAAATGAACGAGCTTTCGGCAGAGTCGGAAGCGAGGGATATGGAACTTGCCCCGACGACGCTGTGGACACGGCCGCTGAACTCGGCTGCGGCGTAGGCCGCGTGTGTCCTGTGATTCCTCCGGCTGAGATCGGGATGCGCTGCCCTGCGCCGCCGGACTGGCACGATGCCAGGGCGCAGGGGGTGGGGCAATAATGGGGCCCCCGCAAAGTCGAATGACTTTGTGGGGAGAGGAGGAGCAGCGGAATGAGCGAGCTTTTGGCAAAGCCGGAAGCGAGCGATGTGGAGCTTGCTCCGACGACACGGTCCCGTGAGGTTGTCGTCCCTGGAACCCCCGCAAACCTCAAAGCGGAGAGGGTGTCTATCTGGCTGATGTTCGGTGTTCTTTGTCCCCCATGGCCGGCGGCTGGCAAGACCGCGCGGCTGTCCCGGTGGGCAGGGGTAAAGAAGCGCAAAAAGGGTGCGGGAAGTTGTGGAGACGCTGAAGCGTCCAACTTTCCGCACCCTTTTATGAGCGCATGGTCATTTGTTTTTCTGCCCTGGAAGGGCCAACTCATTCTCAGCTAAAAAGCTGTGTAAGGAATCATAAAGTCAGCCGATGGGCGCAGTGCCCCCGTAGGGGCACCAGCACAAGCGGCTGACGCGTACAAACCCCAGATACACCTCGCCCGGCATCCCTGCTGTTTTTCCGGCAGGGCCAGCGTATCTGACAACGTGCGCAATGCGAACCCTTCGCTCCCAAGCTGGCAATACCAGCCTGCCCTCCTGCGTGAGGAGGAAACGCGCATAGAATCAATTAACAACGACACTGCACCACAAGATATTGAACTTGTCAATTATAATTTTCCATATATAGCGCTTTATTGTAAAAGCGTGTACCGTGTGCGGCAGCATGACCGTTCCAATACGTATAAGCATTATAAACTGTACCTTTGATAATCGCGCAGAAGTATTGAATCCAGCAAGGACATATGCTCTGCATGGGCATAAATATGTTTGGAGCCCTCCATCCAATTCGTGACGGAGGGCTCCAAAAGTGAATGAGAAGAACGCTATTTTAACAATTCCGGCCCACTACCACACTATCTTATGCCCCAAGGTCCGCGGCGCTGATGGTGAAGTCCCCGGTGAGCTGGTCGCTGACGGCGGTGACGTAGTGCAGCTTCAGGGGGTCGCCCTCAGCGGTCATTTCCAGGCCGTTGGCGTTGGTGACGGTGAGGACGCCGCCCTCGTAGGTGTAGATGCCCTTGTCCTCAATGCTGTGCAGCTCGAAGAAGAAGCGGTAGGTTCCGTCGCTGTAGAAGGTCAGGGTGGTGGCCCCGTCATCGCTGGGTACAGTGACGATTTCAGTGACCTCACCGTCGGGCTCCTCGCTGGGCTCCGGCGCTCCGTCTTCTTCCTTGCCGCCGGGTTCGTTGGGAGGCGCGGCGCCGGTGTCCACGCTCATCCGGTTGCCGCTGGCGTCGTCCAGGCTCACGGTCCGGTCCGGGCCGAACATGGCCCAGAAGTCGGCCCGCTCGGTCATGACCCCGCCGGGCAGCTCCACCGGGAACTGGAGGCTGCTGGTGTCATAGGACATATTGTAGCCGCCGATGTCGGAGTAACCGTTGTAGACGATCCGGGTGGCCTCGCTGAGCTCGCAGGGGGTGGCCCCATCGGTGGAAGCGCCCATGGTGTAGGTGCCGTAGGCCGAAGTTACCGTGTTGGACAGCAGCATACTGTAGCCGCAACTGGAGGTGGATGTAGTCATCTGATAGGTGCCGTCCCCGTAAAGGGTCAGCTCGTACTGCACGTAGTCGTTGTCGCCCATGGCGTTGCCCGCGATCTCGTTGTAGATGTAGGAGCCGGTGATCTCACTGCCGCCCGTGCCAGCGGAGCCTCCGCCCAGCAGCTTGGTGCCCGCGATGCCGCCCACAAGCCCAACCACCAGGGCCGCGATGGTCAGGATCACTACGATCTTCTTTTTCACAATATCGTCCCCCTCTGCTTGCGCAGCTTCCGTTTTCGGTTTGGATTTGATGGTTTTCACCAGCCGCATGGTGGTGAGTACGATCAGGATAAAGCACCCGCCGAACACCACGATATTGGCGATGGTGAGCGCGATCTCCCACGGGGCGGGCATGGAGGCCTTGCCCGCCCCCTCCATGGCGTTGGAGGTGGTCACCGTGTAGATCACGTTTTTCGCCGAGCGCTGGACGCTGGCCATCACGGTGGCGTTTTTCGTCCAGTCCATGGTGGAGCCGTCCATCTCCGTGTAGGCGTCCAACAGCCAGTAGTTTTTGTTGGTGTTGAGCCACAGGTCGGTGCCCGCAGACAGGCCGGAGACGATGTCCTGGTAGAACATGGCGGGCACGGAGGCCTGGTCGGTGATGACCGCGCCCTCAAAGCCCCACTCGTCCCGCAGCACGTTGGTCATCAGACCCTTGTGGGCCCCGGACCAGGTGGCCCCCAGCCGGTTCATGGAGGCCATGGCCGCATTGGTATTGCCCTGGGTGACGGTGTACTCGAAGCCCTTCAGGAACACCTCCCGGATGGCCTGCTCGTTGGCGAACACGGCCACGCCGTAGCGGTTGGTCTCCTGGTCGTTGAGGGCGAAGTGCTTCATGTAGGTGATGACGCCCTTCTCCCGGGCGCCCCGCACCTCGGCGGCGCTGATCTGGCCGGAGAGGAAGCCGTCCTCGGAGTAGTACTCGAAGTTCCGCCCGCTGTAGGGGGAGCGGTGGATGTTCACGCCGGGGGCGTACCAGCCCGCCACCCCCGTGTTGATGGAGTCCTCGCCCACACTGAGACCCAGGCGGTGGATCAGCTCGGTGTTCCAGGTGCTGGCCATCACCACCTCCACCGGGTAGGCCATGGCGCTCTGGCCACCCACCAGGGTGCCGGAGATGCCGGAGGGGCCGTCCTTGTCCTGGGTGGCGGGCAAGCCGATGCCGTCCACCTGGACGGTGGCGTAGCCGCCCAGCCGCACCAGCCGCATAGCCTGTTCGGGGGTGAGGGCTTCCGCCAGTTCCTGCCACGCGGGGTCGCTGTAGTCCGTCCCGGTGAGGTCGGACGCCTTGTGCCCTGTCTGGGCCTCAAAGGTGGGCATGGCCTCCGACCCGGTGCCCACCACATCCACGCCCCGCTTCCACTCCAGATCCTTCAGCAGGGTGCCGGGGGCCTGCCATGAACCGCCCTGGTAGGTCTCCGGCCAGGTACCTGCCCAGTCGCTTCGGGAGAGGTAGCGGAAATCACCGTCGTAGTAACGGATGTCCGTGTCCTGGAACTGGTTGGAGACGGCTTTGCCGGTAGCCATGGAGACGGCGTAGGTAGTGCTGTCCTGGGCGTCCACGGTGGTCTTCCACGCCATGGAGGCGTCGCCGTCGGCGTCCATCCCATCTTTGGCGGAGTAGCCCTTGGCCGCCAGGATGTTGTTCAGGCCGTCGTGGACGTCGCATCCGGCGGCGAAGTAATAGTCCCCCGCGTCCAGGATGTAGGTTCCCGCGCCGTTGGCGTCATAGGTTTTCATGACCTCTTTAGGCACGGTGACGGTGACGGTCTCCGACTTGTCCGGCTCCAGCAGGGCGGTCTTGGCGAAGCCAACCAGCTCCACGGCGGACTTTTCCACCCCGTTGGTCCGGTCGTAGTCGGTGTAGGGGGACTGCATATAGACCTGCACCACGTCCTTGCCGGCACGGTCCCCGGCGTTGGTTACGGTGACGGACACCTCGAAGCCGTCCTCGCCCTCCTTTACCTGATAATCCGACCAGTCAAACCGGGTGTAGGACAGGCCGTGGCCGAAGGGGAACTGGACAGTGGTGCTGTAGTCATAGTCTCCTGCGTTTCCCTGGCCCAGCACCGCGTCCTCATACCGGGTCTCATAATAGCGGTAGCCCACATAGATGCCCTCGGCATACACCAGGTACTTCCCGCCGTTGGTGACGGTGCTGTTGGTGATGGAGTAGTCCCCCAGGTTGGCCGCGGAGGGGGCGCTGAGGGAATCGTAGGCGTAGGTGTCCACCAGCCGCCCGGAGGGGTTGACCTCCCCGGCCAGGGCCTTGCCGATGGCGTAGATGCCCTCCTGTCCCACGCCGCCGCACCACAGGCAGGCCTTCACGTTGGCGTAGGCCGGGTCGTCCAGGAAGCCCAGCTCCAGGGTGTTGTTGCTGTTGAGTACCAGCACCACCGTGTCGAATCTCTCACAGGCCATGGACAGCAGATCCAGCTCATCCTTGTCCAGCTCCAGGTAGCGGTAGCCGGAGGCCAGGGGTTGGGTGGGAATGTCCGAGCTCTCGCCGCCGCTGCGCCCGATGCAGACGATGGCCGCGTCGCCGTACTGGGCGAAGCTGTCCTTCACGGACTGGGTGTAGACGCCGGCGGGCACCTCGTTCACCGCGAAATCACCCTTGCCAGTCTCGTCGGGGACGCTCTTGCGGTAGTCCTTTCCCGGGCCGGTGAGGTAGAAGTCCCACAGGGCCGGGTTCACCTGGAAGCCGGACTTCTCCAGTGCCTGCTTCAGGTTGGCCGCCTTAGAGGTGTCCACCGAGCCGGAGCCCGCGCCGCCGTAGACGAAGTCCACGCTGTCCTGCCCGAAGACGGACACCGCCGCCCCGGATTTCAGGGGCAGGGCACCGTCCTTGTTTTGCAGCAGCACCATGCCCTCCTCCTCAATCTCCAGGCACAGCGCCTCGGACTCCGCCGTGGTGACGGTGCCCGACCCGCTCAGGTACACGGTGATGAGTTCCCGGTAGGTGTCCGCAAAATAGTTGCCTACCAGCATTCCCACGATCAGCGCCGCGCAGACCACATAGATCACGACGGCCTTGGCCGTACTGATGGGCTTGAGCTGCCGGGGCTGTTTTTTGCCGCTCTCCTTCATTTCCTTACTCCTTCCTGATCAAATTTTGCTGTTTCGGTTGCCGATGGCGCTACCTTAGCAGAAAAATCAGGCGCTGAATAGGGGGGTGGCAGGATTTGCAGATACCAGGCAGAATTTGCGCGGGTGTCAAAAACAAGCCGGGATTTTTGTGCAGTTTGAACGTAAGAAAACCGCCCCGTCGGGGCGGTTTTCCAATCTATTTCGGAGGGGTCGGCAGCGTAATTTGCAAAATAAACACCCCGTCCTGCACGCTGACGCACATGGTCCCGCCGTACTTCCGGGCCAGGTAGCGGATGCTTTTCAGGCCGAAGCCGTGGTTGGCCCGGTCCGCCTTGGTGGTGAGCGGCAGGCCGTCCTCCCGTTGGGGCAGGGCGCCGCAGCAGTTGTTGGTCTGGATGCAGACAAAGCCGCTCTGCCCCCGGATGGTGAGGCTTACCACCCACTTGTCCGGGTCAGGGAGTCCCTCCACCCCCTCAATGGCGTTGTCGATGGCGTTGCCCAGCAGGGCGTAGAGGTCGGGCACCGACAGGAAGCCCAGTTGCGCCCCGTCCACCGAGCAGGAGAAACGGATGCCCCGGCGCTCGCAGGCGAAGGCCTTTTCCGCCAGGATGGTGTTGAGCACCTCGTTGTCCGAGTAGACCAGCCGCTGGTACTCCTGGAGGCTGGCCTCCGTCTCGCCGATGAAGCGCCGCCGCCCCCTCGTCCGCCTGCCGCAGGGCCCGGAGGGTGTGCTTCAGGTCGTGGACCGTCCGGTTTACCATGTCGATGAGCTCCTTGGAGTAGGCGTAGTGCCGCCCGCTGTCCCGGAGCATCTGCTCGATGACCACCCGTTCCTGACCGGAACGTACCGCCGACAAGGTTTGGTACTGTACAGACAGGATGAGAAAGCACACCATCCCGCCCAGGGCAGCCCCCAAAAGCCGCGCCTCCTCCACGAACTCAAACAGGTGCTGGCAGGCAAAGGTGCAGGCAATAAGCACTGTGAGCAGGAACAGGTTGGCGCCGATTCGGGCGGGTTTGTCCTCAAACATCCGCCCGCCGCAAGCGGTGAGCCGGGGTGAAAAGGTGAGGTACATGGGCACGAAAAACAGGCAGCAGCCCGCTGCGCTCACAAGGATGTAGAGGAGGAGGCGCTCCGGCAGGGCGGGCCACACCGCCCGGGCCAGTACCTCATGGACCAGGACGTACACAAAATGCTGGGCGGCATAGCCGGCGGTGCAGAAGTAGAGGGCGTCGCTCACCGTCAGGGAGAAGCACAGCCGGGAGAACAGCATGGTGGCCACCGCCAAAAGGATGTAGCCGGAGCTGACGGCGGCGTATCCCCAGACGCCGGGGAGGGAGGACCCCAACGCCAGCAGGGGAAAGTGGATCAGGGACAGCAGGGACAGGGCGGGGACGCCCAGCAGCACCAGCGGCGCGAAGTTTTTCCGCCGTTTGGCGAAGGGCAGCAGAAAGATGAAGTCCGCCGCCAGCAGCTCCCAAATAAACCGGAGCTCCTCAAATACGCTTTGCGCCGTCATGGGGCCAGCCCTCCCAAGTAGCGGGAGAACTTTTCCATAAACTCCAGCCGCTTCCCCCGGCTGAGCTTCACCCGCTCGCCCCCCACCAGCACGTCCTGCTTCTCAATTCCCTTTACGTGCCGGAGGTTGACCAGGAAGCTTCCGCCGCACCGGGCGAACAGGCTGGTCGGCAGCTCCGCCTCCGCCTGGCTGAGGGAACCCCGCACCCGGTAGTCTCCGTCCAGGGTGTGGTAGGTCAGGTAGTGGAGGGAGGACTCCACGTACAGCAGCCGGTCGGAGGGCACCAGCACCATGCCGTCCGCCGTGTGGAGGGTCAGCTGGGCGCTCTGGTTCAGCCGGGCGTAGCGCTGCGCCTTTTTCAGCTTCAGGGCGAACTCCTCATAGGAGACGGGCTTGATGAGGTAGTCCACCGCGTCCACCGCATAGCCCTGGAGGGCATACTGGGGCATATTGGTGACGAACATCAGCACCACGTTATCCCCCAGTTCCCGGATGCGCCGGGCGGCGTCCACGCCGTTGAGCCCTGGCATGTCGATGTCCAGGATCACCAGGTCGAAGTCCGGCTGGTATCGGGCCAGGAAGTCCGTCCCGCTGGGGTACAGTACAGTCTCCCACATTCCGCCGCCCTCCTCCTGATACCGCCGCAGGTGGTCTTGCAGCACCTGGGCGTCCGAGCGCACATCGTCCACAATGGCGACCCGCATATGCCAGCCTCCCTCCAACATTCACAGATATAATTTCATTATACCGCGCGGTGAATCGGCACGCAAGCAAACTATGATTTTCTAAAATTGCTGTTTATTTTCTGTTTTATATCTATTGATAAACTGCGCTAAATTGGGAATGTGAAAGCAAACATAGGAATATACAAAACAAATTGCCTGTGCCATAATCCAAAATAAGGGAAGCGCCCAAGGCGCGGAACGGAACAATACAGAGAAGAAAGAGGAGGTAAACCATGGACAACGCAACCCGCACCCAAAAGGGAGGTCTGCTGGGCAACCTGTTCCAGGGCAGCTTCTGGAACTCCCGCATCACCTCCGCCAACGTCCGGGGCAAAGAGCTGTGGCTGGGCTATGTGCTGGGGCCCTTCGGCATGATGCTGCTGCAGTCCATCGTCAACAGCTACTTCAACCAGTATCTCACCGATGTGCTGGGCTTCACCGTCAGCCGGGGGGCCTGGATCGCCAGCTTTATGGTGCTGTTCCCCCTGCTGTCCAAGATCGTGGACGCCCTCACCAACGTGGGCATGGCCAAGATCCTGGACAACACCACCTGCCGCCAGGGCAAGCTGCGCCCCTGGTTCATCCTGTCCATCCCCATCGTGATCGTCAGCGTGCTGATGCTGTTCTGGATTCCCTTCGCGTCCCCTGTGGCCCAGGCGGTGTGGATCGTAATCGCCTATAACCTGTTCTACTCGGTGGGCTACACCATGTGGTACATGGCCTATGAGCTGAGCGCGGCCCTGTCCACCCGGAATTTCAGCCAGCGCAAGAACAACTCCATGGCCGGACAGATCACCAAAAACATTGGCACCGGCATCATATCCATCCTGTTCCCCACCATCCTGTCCGCCGTGTGCGCCATGGTGGGCGGAAACAACCGGAGCGGCTACCTGCTGTGCATGTCCATCATGTGCTGCGTGGCGGTGCCCCTCACCTTCCTGCAGTACTTCTTCACCCGGGAGCGCATCACCGAGGAGCGCCGCAACCAGTACGGCGTGGTGGGCGGCGAGACGGTCAAAATCAAGGAAGCCTCTTTTATGGAGCAGTTCCGGGCCTGTATCAAAGACAAGTACTGGATCATGCTGATCGTCATGATCCTGCTCTACCAGGTGCTCAACGCCATGAAGGGCATCTCCCAGGTGTACTACAGCGGCTGGGTGGTGAACGGAAACGCCTACGGCGAGTACGCCGCCATCCAGGCCAAGTTCACCATGATCTCCATGGCCCCCATGGGCCCCGGCCTGCTGCTCCTGCTGCCCGCGTTCAAGAAGTTCGGCCGCACCAAGGTCATCATCGTGGGCTCCGTGCTGGCCATGCTGGGCTCCGCCGCCGCGTTTTTCAGCCCCGGCAAGACCAGCGCCATCTACGGCGGCACCGCCCTGGCCTCCATCGGCACCATGACGTTCATCTACTCCCTGATGACCTTCATCGGCGACAGCATCGACCACGTGGAGTACTCCCAGGGCGTCCGGGTAGAAGGCTTCACCGCCGCGCTGGTGGGCTTTGCGGAGATGTTCTCCAAAGGTATCGGTCAAGCGCTGTTCAACCTGGGTTTGGCCGTGACCAAGTATGACACCCCGGAGCAGATTGGTTCCTTCATCAACAAGAAAGGCCAGGAGATCGCTCTGTACGCCGATCAGACCGCCGGGGCCACCAACTGGATCAATTTCTCCTTCCAGGGCAGCTTTTTGCTGATGGGCGTGCTGTTCTTTGTGCTGTTCGTGTTCTTCTTCAAGATTGAGCGGAATATGCCCACTGTCCAGGAGGCGCTGGCAGAGAAAAAGCGCAAGGAATGCGAGGCCATGGGCATCGAATACATCCCCCAGAAGGAGCTGGAGCGCCGGGAGCGCGCCGCCCAGAAGGAGGAGGCCGAGACCAACCGTGTCAAGGAACTGAGAGAATACTGCGCCAAACGCGGCTTGGATTTTGACAAGGAAAACCAAAAGGTGCTGGACAAGCGGGCCGCCAAGGAGGCCAAAAAGGCACAGCGTAAAAAGAAATAGGGCAGGCATGAAAAAATCCGGGGAGGGCGCGCCCTCCCCGGGTTTCCGGGTATCTGCTTATGGGGCCTGCCGCTCCGCCCGGTACTGGGCGGGAGACTGGCCGGCAATGCGTTTGAACACCACGGAAAAGTGGCTAGCGGTGGCAAATTGCAGCTCTAACGCAATGTCTGCCACGGGCATATCTGTGCAGGAAAGCAGCATTTTGGCCCGTTCTACCCGCGCGATCTGAAGATAGCCATTCACAGTGCAGCCCACCTCCGCCTTGAACCGGCGGGACAGGTAGTATTTGTTATAGCCCAGCCGCTCCGCCAGCCGCTCCAGGCTGAGGGGCTCCTCAGCGTGGAGCTCCATATAATCGCAGCAGCTTTGAATCTCTTGAGAGAACTTGGGGTTGCTCCGGCAGGCGTGGACCTTTTCAATGAAGTCTTGGTACATTTTGTTTTTCAGCGCCAGGGCCTCCGTCATGGTGTGGGTGAGGAACAGCTTTTGAATGTATTGATCCCCTGTGGTATAGGCCAGCTCCGGGGACAGCCCGCCCTCGATGGCCGCCCGGGTGCACAGGCTGGTGAGGATGGTATACGCGATCTGTGCCTGCCCCAGGGGGTCGGGCACATAAGGTTGGAGCGTACCGATGTTGGAGGCATAGCTCAATACACCCGCGCTGTTCAGGTCCCCCTCCCGCACCATTTGCAACAGCATCCGTTCCGCCCGGTATACGTTCATCCGGTCCCGGGGGACAACCCGTTCCGCCGGGCTGTCCGACAGGGTGTTTTGATGGTGGAGGCCGCTCAGCGGGGTCCGCCGCCCGGTGACGCACCGGCCCAGCATGGCTGCGTACCGAAAGAACACGGACACCGGCAGGGTGGGGATGCGCTCCAGCCCCGCCAGCAGCCGCTCCTTGTATGCCGGGGAGCCCTCCGCCGCTGCGGCCACCTGCCGCCGGGCGTGCTCCATCATCTGGGGGGACAGGCTGGAGGTAAGGCAAGGCCCGATGACGTGCAGGCGGAAGCGCATATCTTCCCGGAACTCCCACACCCCGGCCCAGGCCATATTGGCGGCGCTGGACAGCAACATGGGGGCCTCCGTCTGGGCGGCCAGGGCGTACTCCAGACAGCCGGAATGGCGGAAGATGGGGTGGAACACCGTCTCCTCCGGGCAGCTGCTGGCCATGAGGGAGCCGTCCCCGTCGTAGCACCAGTAGTAGATGGGCTCGTCGCAGGCGATCAGCTCCCGGAACAGCATCAGGTTGTTTTGCAGCTCCATATCCTCACCCCATTGAATTTCTGCCTATGTATCATAACACAGGAAAACACCCTTGTATAGGGATTTTTTAGGAGGAAACCATATGCCGAAAATAAACAAGGTCGTGGCGACTGTTTGGTATAACAAGGAAGACATGCGCGCCCTTCGCCAAGTCTTTCCCCAGGCAGAGTTCAAGTACGTGGACTTTTACGACAAGGAAACGCTGGCCCGGGAGGTGCGGGACGCCGACGTGGCCATCCTTCTGGGGGATGTGGATCCCTGCCTGCTGGGAGAAAACACGCTGAAGTGGATCCACTGTGACCACGCGGGGCTGAACGGCTCCGCCCGACCTGAGGTGTTTGCACGAGGCATCCCGGTGACCGGCGCGGCGGGCCGCAGCGCCCCGGTGCTGGCGGAACACTGCATCTACTTCATGCTCCAGCACTGCTACCACACCAAGGAGCTGCTGGCCGCCCAGGAGAAGGGCCGTAAGATCTATCACCTGAACATCGGCCAGCCTGATATTGAGACGCCGCCCCA
>OFGE01003170.1_pt1 | contig 11193 bp, 10 predicted proteins | sample 1521681 | NCBI WGS metagenome assembly OFGE01 (sample SAMEA3504093, study PRJEB24116) | mouse gut metagenome | biome: mouse gut; feature: mouse-associated habitat; material: faeces | place: Denmark | collected 2011 | reverse complement strand
AGTACTTGGCTGGTGGGCTGTAGTCGGGTTGCACTGCAAATTTAACCAGTGCGCAGTATAAATTGTGGGAGATATTCTGGCGGGAAAGCCACCGCCAGGGTATTCACATATATCCCAAATAATAAAGAGAAAGGAGGGTAAGGATGACGAGTACAGCAGTAAAGGAAGTCAGTTCGCTCTTCGCGAACATGACGGCTGCGCAGCCGGGCAGGAATGCCGCGGGAGCCGCAAGCTTCCAGAATATCTGGAACGATCAGATGAGCAGGAATGCCGACGCCTCCCCGGACAGCAGCAGAACGGGTGCTACAAAGAAGCAGGACGCCTCCACTGATCGGCTGCAGAGGGGGTCTTCCCTGAAGGCCAAGGAGAGCCAGACTGTGCAGGAGGAGACGCAGGTCTCCCAGGAATCTCAGGAAATCCAGGAACTGTCCCCTGAGGAGCAGCAACAGGCCATGGAAGTGCTGGGCAGTGCCGCGCTTCAGTTGATGCAGGAGATTGCGGACGCTTTCGGCATCACCATGGAGGAGCTTCAGGCCGCTATGGCCGATTTGGACATGGGCCAGCTGGATGTGCTGGATGCCTCTAAGCTCAGCGGGCTTCTGCTGAACCTGGGCGGTGCGGAGGATTTATCCGCGCTGGTCACGGACGGGGAGCTGTATGACACCTACCGCATGCTGATGAACCAGCTTGAGGGTGTGCTGCAGGAGAGCGCCGAGGCGCTGGAGACAGAGCCGGAGCAATTGCTCACGCTGCTCCAGGACGGATTCCAGGAGGAAGCGCCCGTGGAGGAAGGAACTGTCATTCAGCCACAGCAGCCTGAGGAAAAAGCGCAGCTTTTCAGAGAGGACCATAGGCCCGAGGAGGCACAGCAGGGCGTGGACACCGGCGATGGGCAGCAGGCGGTGCAGAGAGGGCAGGAGACCCGGGACGCACAGAACCAGGGTCAGGAGGGAGAGAAGCAGGAGAGGCATTCCGAGGGAAAATCCCAGAAGGAGCCGCAGATGAACCTGTTCCTGCAGAATCTCAGGACAGAGCAGTTCCAGCCGGGAGTGGCCCAGGCGCAGAGCGTGGCCACAAGCAGTCCCTGGAGCGAGACGACACAGGACATCATGAACCAGATTCTGGATTACATGAAGCTCCAGCTGAACGCGGACAGCACGAACCTGGAGATGCAACTCCATCCCGCAAGCCTGGGGACGTTGCAGATACAGCTTGCTTCCAAGGCAGGAGTGGTCACGGCCAACTTCATCGCCCAGAACGAGACGGTGAAAGCGGCGTTGGAGACCCAGATGATACAGCTCAAGGAGCAGTTCGAGGAGCAGGGAATCCGGGTGGAATCTATCGAAGTCACAGTCCAGACCCATGAGTTCGAGCGGAACCTGGACGAACAGGGCCGGGGCAGGAACAACCAGCCGGAAAAGAAAGGCCGGGGCAGAAGGATCAATCTCGGCGGGGCAGTGTCCATGGAGGACGGAAGAGCCTGTGGCGGACAGGATGACTGCGGTGGGCAGTACGGTGGAGTACACCGCGTGAATGCTCTATTTCATTAATGAAGGAGTGCACGGAAACGTGTTTCCGGAGACGAAAAAAGATAAGAAAGGAGAAAGCAGATGAGCATATTGATGGCGCCCGTGAAAGACGGCAAGTTCGTGGAGACGGATACCCAGAACTCTTTGAAGAAGGTTACGTCCTCTGACAACAACGGCATGGACAAGGACGCGTTCCTGCAGCTCCTGGTAGCGCAGATGCAGTATCAGGATCCCCTGGAGCCTACCTCCAATACGGAGTACATTTCCCAGTACGCGCAGTTCTCGCAGGTAGAGCAGATGCAGAACATGGCAGCCACTTCAGAGCTGGCCAGGGCCACTTCTCTGGTGGGTCAGGAGGTCTATATCAAGACCACCAACTCAAAGGGAGAGCCCCAGTTGAAATACGGCAAGGTGGACTATGTGGTATTCGAGAACAACAAGGCATATCTTGCCATCGATGAGTCCCTCTATTCGCTGGAAGATTTGGATACCGTTGTGGATCTGGATTACAAGAACGCATTCGACAAGGCATACGACTTCACGGTAGAGCTGAATAAGCTTCCTGTGATAAGCAGCATCGACCTGTCCTATGCAGAGAAAATCGACAAGCTGGAGAAGATTTATAACGAGATGACCGATTACGAGAAGAGCTTCCTGACAGACGAGAACGTGGAGAAGCTGAAGAAGTACATCGAGAAGCTGAAGGAAGTGCGCGAGGCCGCAGGCGAGGGCAACGATGAAGGCGAGGACAAGGACGAGCCTGATACCGAAGGGACAGAGGGCACCGAAGGAACCAACGGAAGCGGCGGAGCGTAAACGGCATCACTGGCAGCGGAATTTCCTGTCAGGACAAAAAGGAGCATACAGGGATGGATATTCAGAACAATGGCTATATGTCCATTGCGCAGCTGACGGATCAGTATCTGGGCAAAACTCAGAAGATGCCGGTCCGGGAGACCAAGGATGGTCTGACCTTTCAGGATGTCCTGCAGCGTAAGGCACAGCCCGGAGACTGCAGCCTTAAGTTTTCCAAGCATGCCATGGGCAGGCTGTCTGACCGCAATATCGAGCTGAGCGACAATCAGCTGGAGCGGCTGGCATCGGGTACAAGGAAGGCGGAGCAGAAGGGCATCAGGGATTCGCTGGTGATTGTAGATTCGCTGGCATTCATTGTGAACGTGCCGAACCAGACAGTGGTCACAGCAATGGACAGTACGCAGACAGATGAGAACATATTTACGAACATCAACGGGGCAGTTATCATGTGACCGGACCTCAAGGGGGTCATGAGCCCCTCGAATGACAGAGAGGGGCATGCTTCGTTGAAAGACATTTACCAATCAACATGTATAGCGAGTGGGCGCTTCCGGAATGCCGCACCGGAAAGGGCAGACGGATGCACTCACGAGTATAGGAGGAAGCAAGCACTATGATGAGATCGCTTTTCTCTGGCGTGTCGGGACTGAAGACACACCAGACCAGAATGGACGTTATCGGTAACAATATCGCCAACGTGAACACGGTAGCCTACAAATACAGCACCATGACGTTCGCGTCATTGATGAGCCAGACCACCCAGAGGGCCAGCGGCGCCAATGCCACTACTGGTACGGGCGGCGTCAACGCAAGGCAGATCGGCCTGGGCGTGAAGACCAGCGCCATCAATATCAATATCACGGCCCAGGGCGCAAGCCAGTCCACGGGCAATCCCTTTGACATCATGATTACGGGGGAGAACTTCTTCGTAGTCAGCGACGGCAAGCAGAATTACTTTACCAGGGACGGTTCCTTCTATGTGGACGGAGCGGGAAACCTGGCCATGACCAGCATCGGTTACAATGTCATGGGATGGCAGCCGGATATCGACCCGGAGACCGGGGAGGGGAGGGGCATCAAGAAGGATACGGTGTCCGCCCTGCGCATCATGAGCTCCGCCAATATGACTTATCCGCCTGAGGCTACCAGTGAGGCTTATATGTCCGGTATCATTGATTTGAACGATACGGATGTGACTTCTGACGGCGGTAAGGTGGTGAACCTGAATTTCTATGATTCATTGGGGTATACGTATACGGCTAAGTTTTCGTTTAAGCAGGATCCGGGTGATTCCACTACCAATCCGCCGACACCTGCGGATCAATATAAGTATACGATGAAGCTTGTCGAACTTCAGGATTCCACAGGGGCGAAGGTGCCGGCAGGGAAATTGGCTGGGGCAAATGCGACTGACGAGCAGGAAGCTGCAGCTTACGCTGAATTAATGAATAAGCTGATGGGGACCAAACAGGTCATATTTGACAAGAAGACTGGTAAGATTTCGACATTTACGGAAGCGACAATTAATCCTGACGGCACTGTTACTGCTGGTACTCCTGTCGATCCGAAGAAGTTTGATTTGAATTTTCATGTATTAAATGATACTACTGCTAATCCACCTAGTGATGCAGGCAATTTCCAAAAGATTAACCTGGACATCTCCCAACTGACGACCTTCGACAACAAGGGAACCTCCACCGCGGGAGCCACCAACGGCAAAGACGACAAGTACAACACCGGCTCCGGCCGCCGCGTAGGCGCCCTGATCGGTGTGGCTATCCAGCAGAACGGAGAAATCTACGCAAGCTACGACAACGGCATGACCAAGCTCTTGGGCCAGATTGCCACGGCCAGGTTCGCCAACGCGTCCGGTCTGGAGAAGCAGGCGGATAACCTGTACTCCGCCACACTGAACTCCGGCACCTTCGACGGCATCGGCGTGGACATCACCGCGGACGGTGGCTACATGTCCACTGGCCAGCTGGAGATGAGCAACGTGGATCTGTCCTCGGAGTTCACGGAGATGATCACCACACAGCGTGGCTTCCAGGCCAACAGCCGTATCATAACCGTGTCGGATACGCTCCTGGAAGAATTAACTAATCTGAAGCGATAAAATAGTTCTCGCAATATTAGTTAGAATATGCTATAATGTCCTTTGGCGGGGGGCAGCGGTCTGCCCCCCACATTCTTGTAAGAAGAGGCATCGAAGTGAAGAGGGGCATTCGGTATGATAGAAGTGACGAAGCTGAACGGCGTGAAGGTCCTCCTGAACCCACATCTGTTCGAAATCGTGGAGGAGACACCGGATACGGTGATTACCCTCACCACAGGAAAAAAAATAATTGTAAAAGAAAGTAGACAAGAGATCAAAAATCTTGTAATATTATATAGAAAGGGTATTTTTGCGGAATAATCAAAAGAAGCAAAAGGGTTAGGTGATTCTCGTGGATATTGCGTCTTTAATTGGTATTGTATTATGTTTTGCGATGATGCTGTACGGTATCATAGACGGGGCCGGCATCAACAACCTGGTGAAGGAGTACTGGAACTTCCCGTCAGCCATCATTACCTTTGGTGGCGCCTTTGCTGCCACGCTGACATCCTACAGCCTGGCGGATTACATAAGCGGCCTGAAGAGTTTCGCGCTGGTCTTCAAGGCACCGGCCATAAATACTGCCGAGATGATCCGCAAGATTATAGACCTGTCCAATGTGGCGCGTAAGGAAGGTCTGCTGTCCCTGGAGGAAGCCGCGGCGGATATGGACGATGCTTTCCTGAAGAAGGGCATCCTGCTCATGGTGGACGGCACGGATCCCGAGCTGGTCCGGGCCATCATGGAGACGGAGCTGGTCAGCATCGAGGGAAGACATAAGAACTGCATCAGCTTCTGGGATACATTGGGTGCTATGGGTCCTGCCTGGGGTATGATCGGTACGCTGATTGGTCTGGTAGATATGTTGTACCATATGGACAATGTAGCTACGCTGGGTCCTGCAATGGCTGTGGCCTTGATTACCACGTTCTACGGCTCGGTGCTTGCCAACGCCATCTGTACCCCGGTATCCAACAAGCTGAAGGCTGACAATGCGGTAGAGATGATGCTGAAAGAGGTCATGATTGAGGGGCTGCTGTCCATCCAGGCCGGCGAGAACCCGAGAGTCATCGAAGAGAAGCTGAAGTCCTTCCTGGCTCCTCAGGAGAGGGAGGCTGTATCCGGCTCAGACGCAGGGGGTGAGGAGTAATGGCAAAACGCAAAGAGGATACGCCCCCCGCCGGATCCCCGGCGTGGATGGCGACATTCAGTGACCTGATGAACCTCCTTCTCTGCTTTTTTGTCATGCTTTTCGCCATGTCCAGTATCGAGGAGGCCAAGCTGCAGGAATTCGTGGCTGCCATGAACAATACCTTCAGCGTGTTCGACGGCGGCGCCAGCGCCATCGGTGACGGCTTCCTTATCAGCAACGGCGTCAGCCAGCTCAATGAGCTTGACCAGTATATCAACAGCACCGGCAAGACGGCCGACAGCGAGACTGACGGAGAGGATTTCCAGGACTACGAGATGTCTCCGGAGGCCATGGAGGAGATTCTCCAGGACAAGATGCTGGAGGAGAACGAGGAGCGGGTGGAGGAAATCGAGGAGGTTCTGACCGAGAGCGACATCGCCGATGAGGTGGAGGTGAGCTTTACCGCCCAGTATGTGAAGCTGACCATGAACGGCGGTCTGCTGTTCGACTCGGGAAGTGCCCAGCTCAAGGATGACGCGAAGCTTATCATAGATAAGGTAGGGCTGATACTGGAGCGGTACGGGAATGCGGGCACCATAGAGATTGAGGGGCATACGGACAATGTGCCCATGAAGAGCGCCCAGTACCCCAGCAATGAGGAGCTGAGCAGCGCAAGGGCCCTGTCGGTGTTCTATTATCTGATGGACTCCACGACCTTGAATCCGCTGAACCTGAAGCATGCCGGGATGGGAGAGAGGGTGCCCATCGCCGACAACTCCACGCCGGAGGGCAGGAGCAGGAACAGAAGAGTCGAGATATTGATCTACAATCCGTCCCAGGGTTGATTCATAGCCAAAAAATGAGGGCAGAAGGAAGGGTTTTCGCGATATGAAAAAGAATTTGCTTAGTGTGCTGATACTGGTGCTGATGATTGTGAACATTGCGATGTCAGCGGTCATGATGATAAGCGTCACCGGCACGAACCAAAAGACGGCGGCTCTGATGGACAGCATCGGGACGGCGATGAATCTGGAATGGAACGGCCCGGGCAGTCCGGATGATGTGCCTCTGTCGGATTCCGAGACCTATAATGTAGGGACGATGACAGTCCACCTGGCCAATTCCCAGGTAGTGGGGGAGGACGGCACGGTCAGCACCAGCGACAAGCAGATGTACATCGTGTTCGATATCGCCCTTCTGCTGAACAAGACCCATGAGGATTACGAGTCCTACGGCGGAGAAGTCATGAGCCAGTATGACAGCATGATCAAGGATACCATCGAGGGCGTAGTCACCAATTATACGGAGGAAGAATGCCGCGCGGACTTCAGCGGCGCCATCAGGGACGAAATCCTTGCCGCCATCCAGGAAGATTTGTTCCACTCCAAAATCGTGTACGGCATCACGCTGAGCAATGTGAAATACGGCGGGGGCTGACGGAGAGGACGATGTGTTCGGTATGACAGATAAAAAGTTACGACAGGAGGTGAACCTGTGTGGCCGATATTCTTTCCCAGGCGGAGATAGATGCCCTGCTTTCAGCCATGTCTTCCGGCGAGCTCGACACGGAACAGATACAGCAGAAGGATGAAAAAAAGGTCAAGAACTACGATTTCAGCAGTCCTACGAAGTTCTCCAAGGAACATTTGAGGACACTGGAAATCATATATGAGCATTACGCAAGGCTGCTCTCGACGAACTTGCCGGTGTACCTGCGCAAGAACGTGCAGGTGTCGGTGGTGGGGTCCGAAGCCATCAAGTTCAATGAATTTACCAATTCGTTGTCCAACCCTATCATTATGGGTGTGATCAATTTCTCCCCGTTGAACGGGTCGATCATCATGGAACTGGGCACGAATCTTGGATATGCCATGCTGGACCGCATGTTGGGCGGAAGCGGCCTGCCTTTGGAGAAAAGCAGAGACTTTTCCGAGATAGAGCAGACTATCATTGAAAAGATATTAGTGATGTTCGCGCAGCTCCAGAGGGAGCCGTGGAAGAACGTTATTGATATAACCCCTGTGCTGAACCATCTGGAGACCAATCCGCAGTTCGCGCAGATAATCGCACCCAATGAGATGGTCGCCATTGTGACGTTGAACATCAAGATTGGTGATGTTGAAGGCATGATGAACCTGTGCCTTCCTTTCCTTACACTAGAGGATATTATGGATAAGCTGAATCATAAGGAAACGAAGCATTTTGTCATATGCAAAACCCATCCGGTATACCTGCTTCATCAGGACTATTTTGATTCTTTCCATTGGGTTTTTGAGAATGATAAAGTGTTTATAGCAGAAACAGAAAACAGAAAATAACCTGTCTGCAACAGGCTTAAGAACAGTCAGGAAAAACAGAGCACAGTAATTTTTACCACAGGGAAAAATTACTGTGCTCTGCAGTTTATCATATTTGTATCACATTTTTTCAGTATAAAGAAGGGACAGGACTGTACCTTGAAAATTAAAACTGACTGCTGGCAGAGGGCCTTTTAAATTTTACTTGTGTTTTCTGTAATGGAAATGATATAATAATAAGTAACTATATGCAATGGAAAAAGATATGAGAGACAGAAGAGAGGACAACTATGAAGAAACGTATTATGACGCTGTTTTTAGCAATAATGCTTCTGTTTCAGACAGAAGTGGAAACGTTATATGCCCTGGAACCATCTGAAATGCAGCAGCCAGGGACAGAACTGGAAGACAGAACAGGAACAGACGATAACGGGCAGAATGAGACGCCTTCTGAAGAAGAGGCTTCCGGGGAGCTATCCGCCAGGGCCGGCGAGGAAAGTCCGGCGGAGTATATCCTTACCTTTCAGTTTAACGGAGGTATGGTGGAGGGAAGTGCAGATACTTCCTGTCAGATTACGGTGTCAGAAGGAGAAGAAGCTGCTTCTATTGCCGCCAGGGTTCCCAGACCGGTAAAGAAGGGATATAAGCTGGAGAACTGGATGGATGAGGGAGGCGTTCCATATGATTTTGAACATCCTGAGAGTCTGCCGGATATCACTTCAGCTCTGACATTGAGTGCATGCTGGGTTCCGATTAGCTATACCATTCATTTTGATGCAAATGGCGGTTCCGGGGAAATGGCAAACCAGGTATTCCGGTATGACGAAGACCAGAATCTGGCAGCCTGTCAGTTTACCAGGCCCGGCTATGCGTTTGACAGCTGGAAATGGGAAGACATGAATATTACATATCAGGATGCGAATCCCGTCAATAACCTGACAGATCAGGACGGAACGGTGATTACCCTGAAAGCTGTCTGGAAAGTGGGATCCTATACGGTACGCTATGACGCCAACGGCGGAACCGGAGAAATGGACGAACAGGAATTTACCTATACCCAGAACAAGGCTCTGCTGAATAACAAATACAAGCGGGTGGGCTATACCTTTATGGGGTGGAACACAAGGCCTGACGGAACAGGAATTTCCTATCAGAATAAGCAGAAAGTAAAATCTCTGACGGAAGAAATCGGCGGAGTGGTGGTTCTTTATGCCATGTGGGAAGGCAATCCTTACCGGGTAAATTACAACGGAAACGGTGCCACCAGCGGGAGCATGACGGAAAGCAGCCATGTGTACGGAACATTCAGTTCTCTGAACCGGAACAATTTTAAGCGGAAGGGCTTTCTGTTTGCAGGCTGGAATACGGAGAAGAACGGAACCGGAAGGGCTTTTTCCGACGGGGCACAGGTTTACGACCTTACCACGGAAAAGGACGGGACAGTGATCCTGTATGCCTCCTGGACGCCCATTACCTACACCATCAAATACCATACGAACGGCGGGAAGCTGTCTTCCTCCAGCAGGAAAACGTACACAGCAGATGAACCTTTCGTATTGCCAAGGCCCACCAGAAAGGGGTATGATTTTGACGGTTGGTATAAAAAGGCAAACTTTAAGAACAGAATCGGAGAAATAAAAGCGGGTCAGACCGGAAATCTGGTGGTCTATGCCAAATGGGTAAAATGTACGGAGAAAGCAAAATCGGATTCAGCCAAACTTACCACCTGCAAAGCTACAGGCTCCGGAAAGGTGAGTGTGAAAGCCACCATCAAAAAAAGAGTGGCAAGCTCCGATGATTACTATTATCTGATGTATATTAACCCCATGAATCAGAAAATATATAAAGTAGCTTCCAAAGTTTACAAGAAGAAAAATATAACATTTAATCTGAAAACGGCAGAGAACCAGGGATATGCCACTTCCACCTTTGGCATTGCTGTCAAAAAGAGCGGGAAATATAAACTGATCAGCAATACTTCCTATGTTAAAAATGTGGAGAAGGCAGCAAAAAACAAGTCCAAATACAATCCCGGACAGACGAAAAAGGGGATCCAGTTTTCCGATAACCTGCAGGAAGTCTATAACTGCGGGGCAAAACAGACTTTTTTGAATGTTACGGTTTCCATGGTATGCAACAACGGGACGGTGCCCTATGTGTACAACGGGAAAACGTATTATTTTAATCCCATGGACAGTTACCGGGAGATTGTCATGGACTGTAACCGGAACAATGTGACAGTGACCATGCAGGTAATGCTGGACTGGACCGAAGGCCATACGGATCTGATTGCCTCCAAAGCCAGAGTCCGGGGGGTGGCGCCTTTTTATACCTGGAATGTGACCACCAATAAATCCAGAGAGAAGATGGAAGCTATTTTCTGTTACCTGGGTATGGTATTCGGGAAGAAAAACTGCAGCGTTTCCAACTGGGTGCTGGGAAATGAGGTCAACAACCCGGCAGGATGGAATTATAAAGGCGGTATGTCAGAGACAGCTTATTTCAAAGCATACGCATACGGATTCCGGGCGCTGTACTATGCGGTCAGAAGCCAGTCTTCCAACGCCCACATTTTTATCTGTACCGATAATCTGTGGAATACGTCTGTAAAGGGCGGTTACAGCGCGAAGCATGTGATAGAATCATTCAACAAACAGCTCAATAAGATACAGAAGGGGCTGAAATGGCATCTGGCTTATCATGCCTACTCCACGCCTCTGACCTATACCAAATTCTGGGATGGTCTGGGAATTACAGGAGATGTGAGCACCCCTTATATCACCATGAAAAATATTGATGTGCTGACAAAATACATTAAGAAAAAGTATGGTTCTTCGGTGCGTATTATTCTGTCAGAGCAGGGATACTCTTCCACCTGGGGAGAGACCAATCAGGCGGCGGCTCTTGCCTACAGTTATTATATTGCAGCCTGCAATCCCATGATTGACGCTTTTATTATCCGGAGTTATTCCGATCATCCTGTAGAAGTTGCCCAGGGACTGAAAATGGGCATTTACGGAAAAGAGGCCTTTAAAGTATTCAAATATATGGATACTTCACAGACAAATAAATATACAAAGAAATATCTGTCCATTATAGGAGCTGCTTCCTGGAAAAAAATTGTGCCGGGATACAAATTCAACAGGCTCCGGAAAATGTATCGGAATGTGTGACCATTCGGAACCAATACAGACAAAAGCAGACAGTTCAGATTTACTGACAGGAGTGAATGGTTGTATATATAACAATTAAGGAGGAAACAAAAATGAGAACTTATCTGGTGACCGGAGGAGCCGGCTTTATCGGCTCAAATTATATTCACTA
>OFGE01003159.1_pt1 | contig 11224 bp, 13 predicted proteins | sample 1521681 | NCBI WGS metagenome assembly OFGE01 (sample SAMEA3504093, study PRJEB24116) | mouse gut metagenome | biome: mouse gut; feature: mouse-associated habitat; material: faeces | place: Denmark | collected 2011 | reverse complement strand
TTTCTCTGTGTAGCCCTGGCTGTCCTGGAACTCACTTTGTAGACCAGGCTGGCCTGGAACTCAGAAATCCGCCTGCCTCTGCCTCCCATTCTTTATTTTTTTTTTTTAAAAAGACTTATTTATTTAATTTTCATGAAAACTCAATAAAAATCATTTTCCATCATTAAAACCATTATTCATTACAAAAAGAGAGATGGAAAAAAAGTATATATTTGATTATTTAATTTCTAGTGCTTCATGTTTTCCTGTATTTCCAATTCATACATTTCAAGGACAATCCTTTATTGATGGTGGTTATTATGATAATGTTCCTATTGATTTAGCTTTTGATATGGGAGCAGATGAAGTTATTGTTGTTGATATGAGTGAAAATGCAACACATAAACATTATCTGAATAGACCACATGTTATATATACAACACCATACTTAGATTTAGGTACATTTATGGATTTCACACATGAATCTTTAGAACGAAATCAAAGAATTGGTTATCAAACAGCAATGAAATATTTAGGAAATTATGGTGGAGTGAAATATACTTTTAAAACATTTCATACACCATTGTTTAATGAGTTTTATAAAGAAATTTTATATTTAGAAAGAAATCATAGAACTGTAACAAGAAATGATACAGTAGGAAATTTAAATGATAAATTTTTAGAATCGCATAAAAATCAACTATTAGATGAAAAAGATTATCTTTATATTACATTAGATTGGTTAGCTGAATTAATGAATAGAGATGCTAGCTATGTTTATGATTTTGATTTATTTGTAAATGATCTTTTAGATTTCTATAAAAAATATACAGATAAAGATTATCAAATGATTTCATTACGTTCTTTTGAAGATGTTGTTCATACATTGAAAAATATAGGGAAGGTAGGTATTGTTGGCCGCCTATTACATGGTATGTTATATCCTGAAGAAGGAAATATTGATGTAGGAAAATTAATGACAGTTTTTCCTAAAGAACTTGTTATGGCTAAATTATTATTTATGTTATATAACGAAAAAAGGCTTAGATAGCCTTTTTTGTTTTCTCATAAATAATTTTTAATCCTTTAAAGGTTAAATCAATATCATAAATATCAATTTCATCTGTTTCATTAGCAATAATTCTACCCAATCCACCAGTAGAGATTACTTTTAAATCTTCACCATACTCTTCTTTAATTTTTTTAATAATATATTCAGTTAAGCCAATATATCCAAAAACAGTTCCTGCTTGCATTGATTTAATAGTATTCTTTGCAATAATTTTATCTGGTTTTTGAATTTCAACTTCTGGAAGTTTAGCAGCTTGAGAAGAAAGAGCTTGAGCACTAATTCCAATACCTGGAGCAGTTGCTCCTCCTATAAATTCACCATTTTTAGTAACAACATCATATGTTGTTGCAGTTCCAAAATCAATAACGATACATGGACCACCATAAGTATAAAATGCTCCAGCAGCATCAACCAATCTATCAGCACCAAGAGTTGAAGGATTATCTATTCTAATATCAATACCAGTTTTAACACCTGGTCCAATAAAAATAGGATTTTTATGCAAATATTTTTTGATGGAATTTGTAAATGAGTAGTTAATTTTTGGAACAACACTACTAATAATAATATCTTCTATTTCTTCTGTATGAATAGAAGAAGCGTTTAAAAATGATAATAGCATAAATCCATACTCATCAGAAGTTCTTTGAAATTTTGTTGTTAAACGATAAGTTCCAATTAAATGATTTTGATTATAAATACCAATTGTAATATTTGTATTTCCAATATCAATAACTAATAACATATTATTCCTCCATATTTATTAATAAATTAAGAATTTCATATGCAAGACTTTCTTTAGATTGCAAACCATATTCTTTTATATCTTTATGTGTTATTATAGATACTATATTTGTATCACCTTGAAAGCCAGCACCTTGTGTTTTTAAATGATTAGCAACAATCATATCACAGTTTTTCTTTTTTAATTTTTCAGAAGCATTTTGAATAAGATTATTTGTTTCCATAGCAAATCCACATAAGATTTGATTTTCTTTTTTTATTTTTCCTAGTTCAAAAAGAATATCTTTATTTTTATTTAATTGCAAATGAATATAGTTTTCACTCTTTTTTATTTTTTCATCTGCGATTTCTTCACATGAATAGTCGGCAACAGCTGCTGACATAATAATTATATCTTGAGTTGGAGCTAGAGGCATTATTGTATGATACATTTGTGATGCTGTTGTTATAGGATGAAAGTGAACGCCATAAGGAACTTTTAAATGTGTAGGACCACTTACCAATGTAACATTTGCCCCTAAACAAAACGCTGCTTTTGCTAGAGCATATCCCATTTTACCACTAGAGTGATTTGTAATATAGCGCACAGGATCAATACTTTCTTGAGTAGGACCAGCACTAATGAGTATATTTTTGTTTTTTAATATTTTGGGAGTTAAAGCATACTGAATCATCTCTAAAAGATCTTCTTCATCAGCTAGTTTTCCTTTTCCAATATCTCCACAAGCCAATAGTCCACTAATAGGTTCAACAAATAAGACATGATGTTCCTTAAGGAGTTGAATATTTCTTTGTGTAAGAGAGTTTTTATACATATGAACATTCATTGCAGGGGCAATGAGTTTTGTACATGTAGCAGCTAAAAAAGCACTTGTTAGCATGTTATCTGCAAAACCATTTGCTAATTTAGCAATTGTATGGGCACTTGCAGGGATAACTGCAAATAAATCAGCATCTTTGACAATATCAATATGAGTAATAATAGCTGGATTTTCATCATCAAATGTATCTACATAAACTTTTCTTTTGGTTAATGATTGAATACAAATAGGATTAATAAATTTGGTTGCACTTTTACTCATCATGACTTCAACATGAAAATCTTTTTTGATTAAATCACTAATTAACTGAACAGCTTTAAATGCAGCTATACTTCCAGTTATTCCTATAACAATTTTCTTTGACATACAATGACCTCTTTTCATTATTTTATTTTTATTAAAATACGTGATACCATTACAGCAATTATTGTTCCAACAATGGCTTCTAAAATTCCATTTGTAGTTATAATTCCTAACAAATAGGGTAAGAGTTCAGAAAAACTTTTACCTAAAGCAGAAGCGTATTCACTTCCAAAAATAACATATATACCACCTAAAACAAGAAAAGTATTTGTTATTGAACCTAAAAAAGAACCAGTAATCATTGCTAAATAGTCATTTTTCTCTTTTAACAATTCATAAATCCAACCAGCAACATATCCAATGAGAATTCTTGGAACAATAGCTATCAAAGCACTTAGAATAGATCCACTTATGAATGGTGAAAAGACAAAAGATGTGATAGTAGGTTGAATCGTATTGATAATAAGACTTGATATTCCAAAGACTAGTCCAATTCCAGCTCCTTTTTCTTTACCTAAAACAATACCTGCAATAATAACAGGAATATGCAAGGTTGTTGCACGAAGGGGACCAATAGGAATAAAGCCTAAAAAAGGTACCATCACCATGAGAATTTCAATCGCTATAAATAGCGATATGAACGCTAGGTTCTTAGTTTTTTGATTATTCATTTTTACCTCCACTATCGCTTCAAAAGAATGCGACGTTATATTTATTTGTTAAAAGTTAGATAAAGTTAATGCTATTTAGTCATTACTATATATATCACCTTTAACAAAAACATTATACATGACTTGTATATAAAAAACAATAAATGATTTCCAATAAATAGTAATGATTATTATTATTGAAAAACTCTTGATTTTTCCAAAAATTGTAGTATAATGATGACATAAAAGAAAATAGGAGGAAAAAAATTATGGCAAAATGGGTTTGTAGTGTATGTGGTTATGTACATGAAGGTGATAGTGCACCAGAACAATGTCCTGTATGTAAAGTAGGGGCAGACAAATTTACAAAACAAGATGGAGAAATGACTTGGGCAGCTGAACATGTTGTTGGAGTAGCACAAGGTGTTTCTGAAGATATTATTAAAGATTTAAGAGCTAATTTTGAAGGTGAATGTAGCGAAGTTGGTATGTATTTAGCAATGGCTAGAGTTGCTCATAGAGAAGGATATCCAGAAGTTGGATTATATTATGAAAAAGCAGCTTGGGAAGAAGCAGAACATGCAGCTAAATTTGCTGAATTATTAGGAGAAGTTGTTACTGATTCTACTGAAAAAAATCTTCAATTACGTGTAGATGCTGAAAATGGAGCAACTGCTGGTAAAGTTGATTTAGCTAAACGTGCAAAAGCTGCAGATTTAGATGCAATTCATGATACAGTACATGAAATGGCTAGAGATGAAGCTAGACATGGTAAAGCATTTGCTGGATTATTAAAAAGATATTTTGGTAAATAAAAATTAATGATAAAGATGTGAGTGTAAAAACATTTACATCTTTTTTTATTTTGGTTGTCTTGAACACTTTCATTTGATGAGTTGTTACTATGATAGGATTTATAATTTGTTTATGGTATCATATATCTAGCATCATGTTTAATTAAGGAGAAAAATATGGAATTTAAAGATAAAGTTGTTATTGTAACTGGTGGGGTATTGGGAATTGGAAAATGTATTGTTGATATGTTTCAAAAAGAAGGTGCTCATGTTTGTGTGATTGATGTTTTAGAAAATGATTATTTTCAAGGAGATATTGGAGATAAGCAAGTATTAGAAACATTTTGTCAAAAGATTATAGATGATTATGGTCAAGTAGATTATATAATAAATAATGCTACACCTTTATTTAAAGGGATTGATACATGTACATATGAAGAATTTCAATATGCCTTATCAGTGGGAGTAACTGCACCATTTTATTTAGTGAAATTATTAAAAAACAATTTAAATAAAGGAGCAAGTATTGTAAATATTTCTTCTTCTAGAGATCGTATGTCTCAACCTCAAAGTGAGAGTTATACAGCTGCTAAAGGTGCTATTGCTTCACTTACTCATAGTTTAGCGACTTCACTTCAAGGGAAAGCAAGAGTAAATTCTATTTCTCCAGGTTGGATTGATACTCAAGATAAAGAATACAGAGGTTCAGATGCTTTACAACATTTAGTAAAACGTGTTGGTAAAGTAGAGGATATTGCTCATATGGTTTTGTTTTTATGTAGTGATAAGGCTGGTTTTATAACTGGAGAAAATATATGTATTGATGGTGGGATGACAAAATTAATGATATATCATGATGATCATGGCTGGTTGTTTAATGAAGAGAGGAGAAAGTAATATATAGTGAATAAAGAAGTTTTTGGTTGACTGATTATATAAGTTTTAGTAATATTTCGATGACAGATATGAAAGGGGATTTATATGGGAAGAGAAAAATTTTCATCACGTTTGGGATTTATTTTAATTTCAGCGGGATGTGCAATTGGTTTAGGAAATGTTTGGAGATTTCCATATATTGTAGGTCAATATGGAGGCGCTTTATTTGTTTTCATTTATTTGATTTTTTTAGTTATTTTAGGTGCACCTATTATGACAATGGAATTTGCAGTTGGGAGAGCAAGTCAAAAAAGTTGTGTAAAAGCATTTGGTAAATTATTACCTCAAAAGAAAATTTGGGAGAAAATTGGCTATTTTCAAGCAGCTGGTAATTATGTATTAATGATGTTTTATACAACTGTTGGTGGTTGGATGATTTCTTATTTCTTTAAGATGATAAGTGGAGATTTTCAAGGTGTAACTCCAACTCAGATTGCTGATATTTTTAGTCAATCATTACATGATCCTTTTTTACAGATTTTTTGGATGATTATTGTTGTTTTATTAGCATTTGGTATTTGTTCATTAGGTTTGCAAAATGGAGTTGAAAAAATAACCAAGATTATGATGTCATCTTTGCTTGTCATTATTGTTATATTAGTTGTCAGAGCTATTACTTTACCCCATGCAATGGAAGGATTATCTTTCTATCTTGTTCCTCATTTTGAAGTGATAGAAAAGTATGGATTATTAGAAATTATTTTTGCAGCAATGGGACAAGCTTTTTTTACTTTAAGTTTAGGTATAGGAGCTATTGCTATATTTGGAAGTTATATCAATAAAGATAGACGTTTATTTGGTGAAACAGTAAGTGTTTGTGTTCTTGATACTTTTGTAGCTATTATGTCTGGATTAATTGTTTTTCCTGCTTGTTTTGCTTTTGGAGTTAATCCTGAAAGTGGACCTGGACTTGTTTTTATTACATTACCTAGTATATTTAATGAAATGTGGTTAGGACAATTTTGGGGTTGTTTATTTTTCATTTTTATGAGTTTTGCTGCTTTATCAACAATTATTGCAGTTTTTGAAAATATTATTTCTTTTGGAATGGATTTATTTCATTGGTCAAGAAAAAAATCAGTTATGATTCATTTGATATTAATTCTTGTTTTATCATTACCATGTGCATTAGGGTTTAATGTACTCAATTTTATACAACCATTAGGAGTAGGGACAACAATTCAAGATTTAGAAGACTTTTTAGTAACATATAATTTTTTACCTTTAGGTTCATTAGCTTATCTTATTTTTTGTACTTCACGTTATGGATGGGGATTTAAAAATTTTCTTGGCGAAGTGAATACTGGGAAGGGTATATCCTTCCCAAAATGGACATATTGTTATTTGAAATATATTTTACCACTTATTATTATCTTTATTTTTGTACAAGGATATTGGAGTTTCTTCTTTTCATAAAGTTTTTAAGATATGTATATTTGCATATCTTTTTTTATTAAATTTTACAATACTTGTTGACATATTATACTATGTAATATATAGTATAATGTGTCGGGAGGTTTTATTGTGAATACACAACTTAGAAAAGGTTTTTTAGAATTTTGTGTTTTAGCAAGTATTGTAAATAAGGATTCATATGGTTATCAGATTATTAAAGATATAAATTCATGTATTTCTATTTCTGAATCAACACTATATCCAATTTTAAAAAGGTTGGAAACACAACAAGATGTTATAACATATTCAGTTGAACATAATGGAAGATTAAGAAAGTATTATAAGATTACTGAACAAGGGAAGATACATTTAGAAGACTTTTTAGAAAATTGGAAGCAAATAGAAAATATTTATCATTTTATCAAGGGGGAATTAAAAAATGAATAAACAAGAATATATAGCAAATTTAAAAATACAGTTAAAAGATGAAAAATATGAAACAGTTTGTCAAGTGATTGAATATTATGAAGAAATAATTGATGATTGTATAGAAGAAGGAAAAAATGAGAATGAAGTTATCAATAATTTAGAGAATGTTCAAGATGTTGTTAGAAATATTAAGGATGATGATCTTTCATTTGATATTAATCCTATCAAGAAGAATTCAATATCTTATTTCATTATTATTTTACTTATATTAGGTTTTCCTTTATGGGGTTCTTTATTAGCAGCTGTATTTTTATTGATTTTAAGTATTTATATAATGATTTGGTGTATTCCTATTGTTACATGTAGTTTGACATTATCATCGTTTATTATTTTTAGTGTAGGTATATTTGGATCATTTCCATTATTTATGTCATCTTTGTCTCTAGGGTTAACACAATTAGGAGTGGGTGCTTTATTTGCTGGTATAGGAATAATAAGTTTTATATTAACTTATATCAGTTATCAAAAAATTCTAGGTGTATCAACATATATAACAAGACAATTAAAAACATATTTATTAAATATATTAAGAAAGGTGAGAGTTGTATGTTAAAAAATTCGTATAAATTGTGGTTGCCTTTAGTTATACTTTGTATAATGATAGGAATGATTTTATCTGGTTTAGGATATTGTTTTAGAAATAATGATTCTTATTTAAAAAATAATCAACATCAGTGGTATCAAATTATTTATATTGATAGTGATGATAATCTGCATATTGGTGTAGAGTTTCAAGATATTTCTATCGGAGGATTTGAAATCCCTTTACCTTGATTTATTTGTTTTATAAGTAGTTGAATATATTTGTAGTAAGTTTATTATATATTGTTATTTAATGTTTAAAATAAGATCTTGAAAAGGAGTATTATTGATATATGTATCTAATATGATATAATTGATTTATAAAGATATATTCTTATAAAATAATAAAAAGGAGGTTAGGATATGAGTTTTTTTAAAAAATATAAATTCCAATATCATCTTATCACAAAACATTATAATACAAGTACAGGCTATTATACTAAAAATCAAGCATATGAACGTTATGCTATTGTTCCTCAAACCAATGATACTTATATATATTTATTATCAATAGAGTAAAATGAACATTAAAAAAATATTAATTGGTTTATTAACGCTATTTATCATTGGTGCTTGTACAAATTCAACTAAAAAGACACATAATACTTTGAAAGAAAAAGATTTTTCTTTGGAAATTTATTATCATCATTTTGGGACAACAGAAAATAAAGATAATTTGATATTATATGCTTATTATGTTAATGTTAATAACGCTGATATTGATATTAATAATGTTGATGTAAACATCGAAGGTATTGATTTATTAGGTGATATTAATAAAGAACTCACTGAAAATGATGATTATACAAAAAATTATTGTAAGAATAGAATATTTCCTGATGATGACAACTATATAGCTCAATATTATGTTTTAACAACAAAGGTCGAACCAACATTACGTAATTCAAAACATATACGAGCATCCATCACTTATAAAGGAGAAACTATTAAAATAGAAATATCTGGTTTTATAGAATTAGGATAATCAAATCATTGAGTAAGATAACTCTAGAGGTCTTTTTATCAGATATCTTAGTATGATGAAAAATAATAGAAATTCAAAGATTGAATAGTTTACTAAGATTCTAATTAGAGGATTGTAACTTGTCATTTACAAGAGATTCTCCTTTTTATTTTGATATAAAGAGATAGCTAAGAGTATTTTTTAGTATAATTATTATGAAAGATGGAGTAAATTTTATAAATTTAGGAAAGTTTAAATCTTAAGATAGTGAAGATGTATATATTGAAATAATGAAATTACTCAAATAAAAAAAGTACTTGTATTCCTTGTTAAAAATATTGAGAGAAACAACAAAAATAATATATTGAAGATTAAAAAATGAGTATTAAATGAGTAGGGAACATATGTTCCTTTTTACTTTGTCGAATTTTGTTGGTATAATAAAGGTATGAAGTTTCTAATATATAAAAAGGAGGAAAAAAATATGGAAATGGTTTTGGATTTGTTTTTAAATAATATATTTGTAGTTATTATTTTTGTGGTTGTAGTTATTATTATATTAATTATGGTAAGTGGGTATGTAAAAGCTTCACCAGATACTGCGTATATTATTTCTGGATTACGTAAACAACCAAAGGTATTAATTGGAAAGGCTGGAATTAAAGTTCCTTTCTTAGAAAAGAAAGATGAATTGAATTTACAACTAATTCCTATTGATGTGAAAACATCAAGTGCAGTTCCAACTGCTGATTATATTAATATTAATGTTGATGCAGCTGTTAATGTTAAAATTAGTGATAAGACAGAACGTTTGAATTTAGCGGCTCAAAATTTTTTGAATAAGCCAGTAGAATATATTGCTAAGGTTGCAAGAGAAGTTTTAGAAGGAAATATGCGTGAGATTGTAGGGCGTATGAATCTTGAAGAAATGGTTTCAGATCGTCAAAAATTTGCAGAATTAGTGAAAGAAAATGCAGAGCCTGATTTAGCAAAAATGGGATTGGATATTGTTTCATTTAATGTTCAAAATTTTGTGGATGGTAATGGTGTTATAGAAAATTTAGGTGTTGATAATATTGTTAAAATTCAAAAAAATGCAGCTATTTCTAGAGCTGTGAGTGAAAGAGATATTGCTCAAGCTCAAGCAAGAGCTTCTCAAGAAGCAAATGATGCAAAAGTAGATGCACAAACAAAAATTGCTGAACGTAATAATGAGTTAGCTATTAAACAAGCTGAATTAAAAAAGATAGCAGATGCTAAACAAGCTGAGGCTGATGCAGCATATAAAATTCAAGAAGAACAATCTCGTAAATCTATTGAAATAGCAACAGCAGATGCAAATATTATGCGTCAAGAAAAGGAAATTGAATTAAGACGTAAAGATGTTGAAGTGACTGAACAAGAATTAGAAGCAAAGATTAAAAAACAAGCAGAAGCAGAAAAATTTGCAGCTGAACAAAAAGCAGATGCAGATTTATATAGACGTCAAAAAGATGCAGAAGCTCAACTTTTTGAACAACAAAGACAAGCGGAAGCTAAAAAAGCAGAAGCAGAAGCTGTGAAGTATCAAATGGAACAAGAAGCAGCAGGTATTGCAGCTAAAGGTGAAGCTGAGGCGAAAGCAATAGAAGCTAAAGGTATTGCAGAAGCAGAAGCGTTAAATAAAAAAGCAGAAGCTATGAAGAAATATGGTGAAGCAGCAGTTATGGAAATGTATTTTAATATGCTTCCTAAAGCTGTTGAAGCCGCTTCTAAACCACTTGAAAAAGTTGATAAAATTACAATGTATGGTGAGGGAAATCAAGCTAAGCTTGTTTCTGATATCATTAATACAGCAACACAAGTAAGTGAAGGGATGAATGAATCAATGGGAATTGATTTAAAAAGTGTTCTATCAGGATTTTTAGGTGCAAAAGTAGCTACAAAAGATAATGAAGATAAAGAAAAATAATGAAAACAATTTTAGCAAAGACAATTCTAACTAAGAATAAATATCCACATTATTGGTTTGGTAATGATTATAATATCAACCTTTATCGTGGTTGTCATCATGGATGCATCTATTGTGATAGTAGAAGCGAATGTTATCAAAATGATGATTTTGATACTGTGAAAGTGAAAAAAGATGCTTTGATTATATTGCAAAAAGAATTGGCTAAAAAAAGAAATAAAGGTGTTGTTGGAATTGGTGCAATGAGTGATTCTTATAATTTGTTTGAAAATGAAATGGAAATAACAAGAGGGGCATTAAAACTTTTAAAAGATTATCATTTTGGAGTTTCTTTAGAAACAAAAAGTGATTTAGTTACAAGAGATATAGATTTATTTTTAGATATTCAAAGGTATAATGATGTTATTGTTAAATTATCTATAACAACAGTTGATGATCAATTATCTCAAATCATAGAACCTCATGCACCTGTTTCTTCACTTAGGTTTCAAGCTTTAAAGAAATTAAGTGATGCAGGTATTTATACTGGTATACTTATCCATCC
>OFGE01003158.1_pt1 | contig 11225 bp, 13 predicted proteins | sample 1521681 | NCBI WGS metagenome assembly OFGE01 (sample SAMEA3504093, study PRJEB24116) | mouse gut metagenome | biome: mouse gut; feature: mouse-associated habitat; material: faeces | place: Denmark | collected 2011 | reverse complement strand
ATTTACTGGGGAGATGAGACTGGGATTGACAACTGCTCAAACTGCGAGCGCAGGTTTGCACCCAAGGGTCAGCCTCCGGTTCTGCCAGTGGAGACAAAAAGAGAACGGCTGAACATGCTTTCCGCTTTGAGCGGGCAGAGGGACCTTCGCTTTATGCTGTACGAGGACTTCATGAATCAGCAGCGCCTGATCCAATTCATGACCCGGCTGCTCCGGACTTCCAAGCAAAAGGTTTTCCTGATTTTGGACAATTCAAAGGTGCACCATGGGAAGAAAGTTGCAGCCTGGCTGGACAGGCATCGGGACAAAATTGAACTGTTTTTTCTGCCGCCTTATGCCCCTGAGAGCAATCCGGACGAATATCTCAATCACGCCTTGAAACTCTCAATCCACTCCGGTGACTTACCTCGAACTATATGTGATATCCGACATAAAACTACTTCCTTCATGCGTACCTTACAACATTCTCCGGGTAAGGTCTCCGCTTTCTTTCAGCATAAACGGATTTCCTATATTCTTATTCGGGGATAATATTATCACCGGGGCCAGCTATGGCATGGGCCAGACTATGGCGGAGCTGTTTGCCGGGGAAGGTGCGGCGGTTGTACTCACCGCCAGAGGGCAGGAAAAGCTGGATACTGTGGTGGAGGGCATCCAGGCCAAGGGTGGCCGTGCTATTGGCGTTGTGGCTGATGTCTGCTCCACGGAGGACACGGAGCGGGTCTTTGCCACGGCTCTGAAGGAGTTTGGCGATGTGGACATTCTCATCAACAATGCCGGGATTGGAGAGCAGAAAATTATCGACGAAACAGACGATGACTGGATGCTCATGGTGATGAACACCAACCTGGGCGGCCCTATGCGCTACATCCGGGAGGCGCTGAAAATTTTCCTTCCCAAGAATGAGGGAGTTATCATCAACGTGTCCTCTGTCAATGGGACCCGGCCCTTCTGCGGGGCGACCTATACCTCCACCAAGGGCGCGCTGAACACGCTGACGAAGAACGTAGCCATGCGGCTGGTCGACACCAACATCCGCTGCAACGCGGTTGCTCCCGGCGCAACCATCACTCCGGCCCATCTGGCAAACAAGGCAGGCGAACAGCCCGGTGGGGCAAAGATGCTGGAATACAGCGGTCACTTTGTCTACTTCCCCGGCCCGGAGTGTGAGGCCATCGACCAGGCTTATGCCTGCCTGTACCTTGCCAGCAAGATGGGCCGCGCCGTCCGGGGGCAGGTCCTCCAGGTCTGCAACGGCGCGTTCCTGTAAGAAGTTGAGAGCCTTTTCAAAGATTACTCGAATGATGTTTTGCAAAAAACTTATAGGCAGGAGAGAAGGATATGAACAAAAAGATTTTTATTATCTCCACCAGCCCCCGCAAAGGCGGCAATTCTGACCCGCACTGGACGAAGCCTATGAGATGGGTAAACGGGTGTAAGGAGGTCCTTATGAAACAACGATTTACTACTTTTTTAGCCGCGCTCTTTTTCTCTCTTTCCATGGCGCTCCCTGCCAGCGCAACGGTGTCTGATACCGGTTATTCCGACGTTGACGCCGGAGCCTGGTATGCGGAGTCCGTTGCCTGGTGCCGGGAAAATAATCTGATGGCCGGAGTGGGCGGCGGACGCTTTGCCCCTGACAGTACCTTGACCCGGGCCATGCTGGCCGCTGTCCTGTGGAGGCAGGCCGGCAGTCCTGCGGTCAACTATCTGATGCAGTTTAATGACGTACCAGAGGGACAGTGGTACACAGAATCTATTCGCTGGGCGGCCAGCGAGGAGCTGGTTCGTGGATATGGAAATGGGCGCTTTGGGACCAACGACCCCATTACCCAGCAGCAGTTGGATATTATTCTGAACAACTACCTGGGCCAGACCATTACCCAGGGCATTCCCGGCTTTGACGGCAGCTCCGCCCCCACCACTCGCGCCCAAGTGGCCGCTGTCCTTCAAAGGCTCAGCGACACTCAGCCAGGGACAAGTCCATCCGAAGGAGAAGAAACTATGCTGCATATTACGGTCAACGGAACCACGCTCACCGCCACTCTGGCGAATAATTCCTCAGCGGAAGCGTTCCGGGAACTGATGGCAAGCGGTCCCCGCACCATTCAGATGAGCGACTACGGCAATTTTGAGAAGGTTGGTCCTCTGGGTCAGAGCCTGCCTACAAATAACCAGCAGATCACCACCGAGGCAGGGGATATCATTCTCTATCAGGGCAACCAGATCACCATCTACTACGACCGCAATTCATGGAATTTCACCCGCCTGGGGAAGATCAATGGCGTCACTTCTCAACAGCTGCGGGACATCCTGGGTAGCGGTGACGTGAGTGTCACCTTTTCACTGGAAAAAGTGGCTTGATTGAAAGCCCGCTTTAAGGATTAAAATTCCAACATATCAGGGGCGGTCTGCAGGCCGCCCCTCATCTGAAATGGAGGTAACAACAATGATAAAACAGACAGCGGGCCGTGACCAGTTGGGTGAGTTCGCCCCTAAATTCGCAGAGCTTAACGACGACATCCTCTTTGGAGAGGTCTGGTCCAGAGAAGGAGTGCTCTCCTTAAAAACGCGCTCCATTCTTACTGTCACGGTTCTGGTGAGCAAGGGCTTGATTGACAGCTCTTTTCAATATCACTTGGCTTCGGCAAAAAAGAATGGCGTTACCAGGGACGAAATGGCGGAAATTCTGACCCATGTGGCCTTTTATGCGGGCTGGCCTAACGCTTGGGCCGCGTTTCGGATGGCCGTGGAGGTCTACAAGGACGATGCGGGAGCGGACGGCGGGATCTTCGGTTTGGGCGCACCCAATGAAGCCTATGCCCAATACTTCGTAGGGAAATCCTACCTGAGACCCCTCACCGTTCCCGGAGAAACCGTGTTCATGGCGAATGTGACATTTGAACCGGGCTGCCGCAATAACTGGCATATTCACAAGGCCACCAGTGGCGGCAGACAGGTCCTGCTATGTGCCGGCGGCAGGGGCTGGTATCAGGAATGGGGACAGGAAGCCCGAAAATTGAACCCCGGCGATGTAGTGACCATCCCTGCCGGAGTCAAGCACTGGCATGGCGCCGCCAAAGACAGCTGGTTTTCTCATGTAGCTGTGGAGATTCCTGGCGAGGATACCGCCAATGAGTGGCTGGAGTCGGTGGATGACGAACAGTATAGAATGCTCCGGTGACTGGTCGGGACGCGATATAAAGCGGGGTGATTCCTATACTCATCGCTTTGCGGAGAGAGTGCATCTACCTTTGGTACTATTTCAACCTTCAGATGGAGCAAATTTTTCCCTATTGGGTGCTGGGCATGGTGCTTGGGTCTGCTGTGTCCGTTTTTGCGAAGGATTCGATACATAGATTGTTTCGCTCTATCCAAGGGAAACGTCTGGGCGCTTTAGGCATAGTCCCCGCCTCGGCTCTGGGGATCGCCTCGCCCCTCTGTATGTACGGCACAATTCCGATTGCCGCCTCATTCGCTGAAAGCGGCATGGAGCATGACTGGCTGGCAGCGTTTATGATGAGTTCTATTCTATTGAACCCACAGTTGATTTTTTACAGCATGGCCCTGGGACCAAAGATGCTGATGATACGGATCGTCTCTTGTTTCCTCTGCGGTATTACAACTGGCCTTCTTCTCCGTATATTCTATTCAAATAAACAATTTTTTGATTTCAACGGATTTTCTGAACCTAAAAACCGCGATACCGCTCCCAACCTCCTTGTGCGCTTTATGAAAAACCTGGGGCGGAACCTCAAGGCCACCGGGCCAATGTTCCTGTTGGGCGTGATCTTATCCGCATTGTTCCAGCGGTATGTTCCATCAGACACAATGGCCCGACTGTTTGGAGAGCAAGAGGGCTTTGGCGTTTTGATGGCAGCAACAATTGGAGTACCGCTTTACGCCTGCGGAGGAGGAACGATCCCGCTGTTGCAGGCATGGCTGATGGATGGTATGAGCGTGGGCAGCGCGGCGGCCTTTATGATTACCGGTCCCTCTACCAAGATCACGAACCTGGGCGCAATGAAAATCGTATTAGGTGCTAAACGATTTGCGCTTTATATCCTATCTATAAATGCGAATCAAGGTTTAAAAGCAAGAGAAGGGGGTAGAAAAACAGCGCAAAAGAGTAGAGAATGTAAGTATGTGGCAAACAAATCTCATAGCAGCCCGGAGGACGCCATTGTGAAGGCGATCGGTATAGAGTGATATTGATTGCAGATACGGAAAAAGATAGTGGAAGATTGGTGAAAGGTGAGCAATGCCGAGAATATTGAACGACAAATCCTATTATGAGGCTTTTGAACTGGGGGGAGTCGATGACGGATTTAACCCCGTCGTTAGCCTGCTCTTTTCCGCTGATCGCTCCTATCGGCGAGATTACACCGGTTGCACCGTCAACTTCAAGATCTACCGCTAATTCTATCTGGAACAAGAAGCAACTGGACAATCCGCTTGAGAGACAGGCCGGTTTCCCCGATACCCATGAGCACATCATTGAGGACGATGTGTTTGAGAAGGTCCAAGTCATTCGCCAGCAACGGCACCGCATGACCCGCACTGGCAGGAGCAGTATCTTTTCCGGGCTTGTCTGTTGTGCCGACTGTGGTTTCAAGATGAAGTACGGCTCTTCCAACAACGGCGACCTCGCCCATGACTTCTTTGACTTTTCTCTGCACAAGAAGCACAGGTAGAAATGCGGCGACCACTTCATCCGGGTCAAGGTTTTGGAGCAGTTGGCCCTGAAACATATGCAACTGGTGATGGGGTATATTCTCCGACATGAGGGCTACTTCCGTACCGTGATGGAATAGCAGATGAAGTTGGAGGGTGCGGAAAAGTTGACGATCGTCCGCAAGTACTAAAAACGGGCAGGCCCGGACGATCTACATCAGCGACGATATCATGAGCCTGGTCCAGTCATACTGGTACGAGAAAAAACAAGAGGCGGCCATGAACAGGATACCGCTCAGCGAGTACCTGTTCACCAATGAGCGTGGGGAGCTGATGCACCCGGACAAGTTCACAAAACATCTGCGGAAGCTCTACGACGAGAACGGGTTCCCACGGGAGTACCATCTCCACACCCTCCGCCACTACTTTGTCTCAACTATGCTCCACAACGGCGTGGACAAGCAGACCGTGGCGGAGCTGGCCGGTCACGGGGATACCGGATTTCTGGAGCGCACCTACTGCCATCCGCAGATGCGGCTGAAGCAGGATGCCGCAAACCAGCTCACCCACAGTCTTTTTGATACGCCGGGCAGTTGTGCCAACGGCACTGCCGTGTAACTGTCGATTCTGTAGAATTTATCGTCAGAGCAAAAATAGCAGTAGCTTTTCTCAACGGGTTCCGGTATGTTGTGCTTGCCCAAATACGCCTCAGCAGTGCTGAGGTCAACAGACAGGAGGTCAACATCATGGCAAGCATCCGAAAGCGCGGCAACAGCTACCTTCTGGTGGTATCCATGGGCTACGACTACGACGGCAAGCGCAGAAAAGCCCGGCAGAAAACAGTCAAGCCGCCGGAGGGGTTGACCAAAAAGCAGACTGAAAAATGGCTGGAGGAGCAGGCGGTGCTCTTCGAGCTGGAGTGCAAAAACACTCCCCACTCGGTCAAAAAAGATATCACCCTGGAAAAGTACATCGAGCTCTGGCTCCTGGAGATCGCACCCCACAAACTGGCGAAATCCACACTCGCGCGAGATAGGCAGGATATCGCCCGCATCCTCCCGCACCTGGGGCATTACAAACTGACCGAGCTTCGCCCGGAGCACTTCCGCAAATTCTACGCCGATATGCGCAAAGAACGCAATCAGGCTACGGGAAAACCGCTCTCCGAAAGCACCGTTGAGGGACTGCACTCCTGCTTGTGCGGCATTCTCTCTGACGCAATGGAGGGCGGTTTTCTCGACCACAATCCGGCGTGGAGGACCTACAAATATACGGGGAAAAAGAAGGAAAAGGTCATTGCAGACGAGGAAACGATACAGAAGCTGATCGAGGCTCTGGAGAATGAGAGCATCAAGTACGAAACCTATTTCAAGCTGATCATCGCCACCGGTATGCGGCGGGGCGAATGCTGCGGCCTGAAATGGGAGGACATCGACTACCAGAACCACACGATCCACATCCAGCGAAACGTGGTCAAGATCACTGGCGAGGAAATTTTCACAAAGCCTCCCAAAACCTCCGCCGGAGACCGATACGCCTACTTTTCTCCCGAAATGGAGAGCTTGCTGAAGGAGTACCAGCGGGAGTGCGCCTGGGAGGCCAGTGCCTACGAGGACCGGGAGCTGACAGCGGACGACTATGTGTTTCGCAGGCACGGCACCCGCCTGCCGATGACGCCCACCACCTTCACCTGGAGGTTCAAGCTGATCGTCAAAAAGTACGGCCTGCCGGAAAAGCTGAACGTGCATTCACTCAGACACAGCAACGCAAGCCTGCTGATTGCCAACGGCGCGGATGTTGCGACGGTGGCAGGACTGCTGGGCCATGCCCAACCCTCCACCACGCTGGACATCTACACCCACGCCTTTGACAAGAACAAGAAAGCCGTCAGCGAGACACTCCAGCAGGGGTTGGAAATCTGAAAAAAGGTAGAGGCATGGAACAAAGCCCCATGCCTCTGTCAATTTACTATAATGTATCCCTTAATAATTCTCCGCATGAACCTCGAAATAAGCCTGCGGGTGCGCGCACACCGGGCAGACCTCCGGCGCGGCGGTCCCAACCACAATATGCCCGCAGTTGCGGCATTCCCAGACCTTGACCTCGCTCTTCTGGAACACCGCCTGGGCCTCCACATTCTTCAGCAGGGCGCGGTACCGCTCCTCGTGGTGCTTCTCAATCTCGCCGACCATACGGAACTTGGCGGCAAGCTCGGGGAAGCCCTCGGCCTCGGCGGTCTTGGCGAAGCCCTCGTACATATCCGTCCACTCGTAGTTCTCGCCGTCGGCGGCAGCGCCCAGGTTCTCGGCGGTGGAGCCAATGCCCGCCAGCTCCTTGAACCACATTTTGGCGTGCTCTTTTTCGTTGTCGGCGGTTTTCAGGAACAGGGCGGCAATCTGCTCGAAGCCCTCTTTCTTGGCCTTGGACGCAAAATAGGTGTACTTGTTCCGGGCCTGGGACTCCCCGGCAAAAGCGGCCTGCAGGTTTTTCTCTGTCTGGGTTCCGGCGTATTTGGACATGGTGAAATCCTCCCTTTCAAATCTTCAAAATAGATGCAAAAAGTTACAAAAAAGCTCTAAAAACCGCGTTTTTAGAGCTTTTGGAATAAGTGGCCAAAATCGATTTTAGAAAGGATGCTGTGGACACACAAAGGGGGGCTGCAAGGTGACTTTATGAATTTGCTCCTGTGGCATTTTAATAAAACCACCGTAGCAACTACATTTGCCGTAGGCAGGAAGTAGGGCACCCACTTTTGAAGTACGCACTTTGTTGTGCAACAGTTACATGGACAACCAGTGGCGGCCTTGTCGTACAAATACGCAATAAGCGTTCCAAACGTTAGTTGCCAAATCGTTTAATGTCTGTGCTTCTTCAGCATATTGGACAGAATATTCTTCATAGGTCATGGAATGAGGAACCCAATCCTCATGGTTTACCATCCACTCTCGTGTTACGCACTGGTTCTCGCCACCAATCATTTTTACAAATGTATTTGTAGCTTTATAAGATATAAACTTTTTAATGCAAGAGGACAAATTCCCTTTCAATTTTTCAAGTTCAGGATCTATAAACTCAAAAAATGGATCATTGCAGTTATATAGATAATTAACAAAAGGATCAAATACATTATATGGATGTGAGCCGCCAATATCATGTTCAATAAGCCAATATTTTACTTCAGGTGTAAATAAATTATAAATGGTATGGAATAGCTCTATATCTTCTTTATATATTCTCTTTTCAATTGTATGTGCAGAAAATTTTTTGACTTTTTCGTACCAACCATCTCGATGACGTTTCAACTCCTCTTCCGAATATCTTTTCCCCTTTGGGTGTTTTGAATCAACTCTTCCCATGTCGGCATGGCAATCAAAACATACGGGAATGCAATTATCTAACGTATCATCTCCTCCGTATGCTTTTTGTTTAATATGGTGTAGTTCAATTTTAGTTCCACAAAATTTGTGGCAAATACAACAGCTGCGGCCGCATAGAACTAATGCCTCTGTAGCTACCCTCTCAGGAAATCCCATGAAAACAGTCCTTCCTAAAATGCAAATCTTGCTTTGGTTTGTATCATATAATCACAACAATTTTGCTATCAACAGTATCAATCGTTTATAAGTTTGTGTAATTCGCAGTTACATTCCATGTTTTTACTATTATATCAGAATGCAAGCCTCATGGCAACTTGATTTCGCAGTTCCTTGGAGTGGCTAAGTTTCTCGTGTTGTACTGCCATGAACAGTTCATCAGAAATAATAGCCTCATGGGAACCTGTATAGAGATACCGCTCCATGAGGCCATCGTTTTCTATTTGAGCCGCACCGGTGCTGACCGTTTTTTGAAGCAGCACCCGTCCGGTGTATTTTTCATTGGAGAGCAATTTGTCAATCGCCTCCCGATTCCATCTGGGTCTGCCGGTGGGGGAGGAGATGCCTTGCCTTTTCAAACCAGCAGCAATTTTCCCCAGGCTGTCCCCAGCAAGATACTGCTCAAATATCCAACACACTACTTTCGCCTCATCGGAATTCACTGTCAGCTCACCATCAGGGCCAACTTCATACCCATAGCATTTACGACGAGCCATCTTGGAACTGCCATCCTGAAAGCCTTTCCGGATGCCGTTCTTAATGGCTTCACTTTTCTGTATCGTATTCATTTTAGAACTCCTTTTGAAAATAAAAATACCGCAATGAACTGACTACGGCACAAAGGTTTTATGTGAATTTACCAAAAAGTTGACAGACTACTCCCTTGGTGTAATCTGTCAACTTATCATGGTACGCCCGACTGGATTCGAACCAGCGGCCTTCAGAGTCGGAGTCTGACGCGCTATCCAACTGCGCCACGGGCGCATACCTAACGATATGAAATTTTCAGCCTTCCGGCTATCGGGGAAAATAGTAGTCAAACAGTAGTCAGCCTGTGGTGATTTTTTCTCCGCTGATCCGCCAACGCCCCTGTTTGTAGGGCTTTGCGCCGTATCTCAGCTGGAACGGTCAGAAACGTCGGAGTCTTCTGACATCCAAAGTGAAACAGCTGTATTTGCAATGCTTTCAGCGATTCTGCACAAATTTCAGGCTAAACAGATAAACCGGTAGAGTCCTTGTGCCGCAATGATTCTATCGGTTTTTGCCTATTTATCAAAACAGTAGTCAAATAGTAGTCAGCGCTACGAAGCACGTTCAAGCAACCCGGTTCAACTGACTTACCCGGTCAATGAATTCCTTCATATCCTCAATATAGGAATAAGGTGCATATTCCGAATAAATCTCCGGAGAATCCAAGATAACGATTTGGACACCTTCCGCCCGCAGGGCCTCCAATGTTCCCGGCAGACAACGGGCCTCGTTCGGCGTTTGGCAGAGATAGGCAAGGCACCCTGGCTGGTCAAAAACTTTGGCTATAATATAGATTTTCTTATTGCCCATTTATTCCACCTTCAAATTCCTTAATCGGTTTAAAAAGTCTTGTTCCGTTTGGATTAATCCATCGGTGTATTCCTGATATAGTTTTTGTCCTATTTCCGGAGTCAGGTATTTGTAAATATGCTGATGGCTCCAGAGGTTGAAAAGATAGTCCTTCCCGCACCACAGCTGAACCTCAATCGGATAGGCCAGATTATCTCGCTGGTAATAGAGATGGATTGCGCGATAGCCGTCATCGATCCTTTTGCCTTGGCGTAGGTCAACAACACGGAAATAGTCTGGGAATTTGTCTGGATATTCCTCAAACCGCAGCCAAAATCCCAGGACATCGTTGAAGCACTGTTTAAATCCTCCTCCAGTGAGGAGGGTTTTCTCGTATTTTCTGAGGATGGAGTCTTCGCTTTTGAAGCGGGAACCAATCAGATTTTCCTGGACTAAAACGTCGATATAACTGGAATGGTATTTCGCTATGTCATCCAAAACCAGATCCAAAGGGGGTTCACGCAGGGAGATCTGTTTGAGGCTCTGCCCCGGTGCGGACCGGTAGGAGAGCATATCAAGAATCTCTTTGGAGATACCTTCCACCACGATTTGCCTTCTGAACTAGAATTTATCTAACTGAAATCTTGCCATAAAACCAGGCGGTGAATCAAGTCGATTTTGAGGCCATTTAGAGTTTGAAAATCAGCTTCTATAACATGCAAAGTATCTTGATCAAACATTCTGCAAGAATTTTGATATTTTCTATTGAACGCTGATATCCTGCACAAATATATTCCTGTAGAATAGAAGACACTGGTTGAATTGGCAGAAAACACCTGGCGGCGGTAGGGAGGCCTCAACATGAACATGTCTGGCCCAAACAGCGGAATCGCACGGTTTTTAACCAAAATCTGCGACCTGATTTTTTTGAACGTGGTCTTCATCCTTACCTCCTGCACCGTCGTCTGCTTGGGGGCGGCGGTCACGGCCCTTTACATGACAGCGATGGAGCTATACCGGGAAAGGGACTGCACCCCCGTTCGGGATTTCCTTCGGAATCTGCGGAAAGTCTTTACCGCCTCAACACCAGCGGCGGTACTGCTGCTGGCGGACCTGACGCTGCTGGCTGTCCTTTACCGGGTCCTCTATGCCGAGACGCTTATGTTTCCGCCGGAGTTGTTTGTGCTGTTTTGCATCGCTGCTGTGATGTTGACAGCTATCCTGTCCTGGTTGTTTCCACTCCTGGCCTGTTTTGAAAATACCTTCTCCAGGCACCTGGGGAATGCGGTGCGGCTGGCGCTGGCAAATCTCCCGGTCACGTTTTTTATCACGGCGGTCAATCTTCTGCCGATCCTGGTTCTTCTGTTTCTGCCGCAGTTTTTTGGTGTTTTCCTGGGCGCGTGGCTGCTGATCGGGGCCGCGGCGGGGGCCTATGTCAATCTCTTTTACCTGCGAAAAATATTCAGGCAATAACGAGCCGATCCAGTTTCGAGAGGAGATATGAGATCAGTGAGCGAATTTCTCTCCTATAAAGGCTATTCCTTGGTTTTCGAGGACGATTTTAACGGGGAAACTCTGGATAGAACCAAATGGAATGTAGAACTGCACGAGCCGGGCTGGGTCAATCAGGAGCTTCAA
>OFGE01003156.1_pt1 | contig 11231 bp, 10 predicted proteins | sample 1521681 | NCBI WGS metagenome assembly OFGE01 (sample SAMEA3504093, study PRJEB24116) | mouse gut metagenome | biome: mouse gut; feature: mouse-associated habitat; material: faeces | place: Denmark | collected 2011 | reverse complement strand
AAACAGTTCAGCATATTTTGATTCAAAAACATCCCATGGGATTTGTTCTGCCAAACGTACCCATCTGTTTTCGGGATTCATATGCATTCCTAATGGCTGATTAAATGCCCCAATCCCCGGTACAAGAGATTTCATATTTTCCTGATTTGCCATGAGAATTCCTTCTACCTGATTCGTACTTCCTGCCGACCACGGCTCCCCATACATTAAAATTTTCTCCCCGCCGGGCAATTTATCAAGTGCCTCTCTGATCCGGTTCATTGTCTCCACATCATGGCATCCCATCAAATCGAACCGGAATCCGTCAATATGATATTCCGAAGCCCAGTACACAACCGTATCTATCATATACTTTCTGAACATTTCCCGTTCGCTGGCCGTTTCATTTCCGAAGTCAGTTCCTGAATCCGCAATCTTCCCCTTCTTGTCCTGTCGGAAATAATATCCCGGAACCGTATACTCAAACCATGATGTATAAGCATCCCCGCCTACATGATTGAACACCACATCCATAACGACGCCTATCTGTTCTTCATGCAAGGACTGCACCATCTGCTTAAATTCTCTGATCCTTACATTTCCATCATAAGGATCTGTGGCATACAATCCCTCCGGCACTTGATAGTTCAGTGGGCTGTACCCTCAGTCATAGCTTAGATTACTTTCATCCGTTTCGTCGTTCACATAATCAAAAACCGGTAATAACTGCACATAATTTACCCCCAGCTCTTTTAGATAACTTACTCCTGTGGATAAGCCGCCTTCCCCATTTACAGTCGTGTTTTTCTCCATAAATGCAAGATATTTCCCTTTGTTTTCCATTCCAGAATCAGGAGAGCTGGAAAAATCCCTTACATGTACCTCCCACACCATGGCATCTGTCTGTTTATCGACCAATACATGTCTATCCTGATCCCATCCTTCCGGATTCGTTGAGGCAAGGTTTACCACCATGCCCCTCTGCCCGTTTACCCCCGCAGCCTTCGCATAAATATCATTGGTTTCATTTATTTTTCCATCAACATTTACTAAATAAGTATAATAGGTATCGGCAATATCGCCGGAAACCGTAACTTTCCAGACTCCGTTCCATTCACTGTTTCCCTCAATGTCTTTTTCCATATCTAATTCTTCAAGAACGGATGCGCCATCTTCCGTATCGCTTCCTGTTGAATATCTGCGCAGAATTACCAGTTCGGCACTGGGGGCCCATACTCTGAATGTTGTACTCTCCGCTGAATATACTGCTCCAAGGTCATTTCCATGATAGGTCCTTTCCGCTGCAATTCCCATACTCAAGGTTGCCCCAAATATTCTTTTACATCCCATAATATACGAATACCTCCTGATATTTTAGCAAATTATAACAGGAAGTATTGATAATAAAATATAAATAATTATACTCTGTCTGACATTTATTATAGTATTCTCAGTTGATTTCCTGGCAGCCCCTTGACCACGGCTTTTTACATGTCCCAAAATAACAAATTATTTCGTCATGCTATTACCCTACATTTGGCCAACTCTATTTTTGTTGTTCAGACCCTATTGCAGTTTTCATGTCCTTCACATATTCACCTACATGCTCCGGTGCTTCTACACCATATTTTTCAAGCAACTTGATGATTGCGGATCCTACGATAGCGCCGTCGGAAAGAGCCGCCATTTTCTTCGCCTGTTCCGGTGTGGAAATTCCAAAGCCGATGGCACACGGCACATCCGTGTTCTCCCGTACTACCTTGATGATCGAGGCAAGGTCGGTCTTGATCTCACTCCTTGTTCCGGTCACGCCAAGGCTTGACACGATATAAAGAAACCCTTCCGCTTCTTTCGCGATCATAGCGATACGGTTTTTCGACGTAGGCGCGATCAGCGAGATCAGATCGACACCGTATTTGCGGCACAGAGACAGGAACTCCTCTTTTTCTTCAAAGGGCAGATCCGGAAGGATCAGCCCGTCAATCTGAATCTCCTTACAGACGGACAGGAACGCCTCCGCGCCATAAGAAAAAATGACATTTGCATACGTCATAAATACCATCGGGATCTTCACATCCCGGCGGAGTTCACGTACCAGACTGAAGATCTTGTCTGTCGTCACGCCCCCGGTAAGCGCCCGGAGATTTGCCGCCTGGATGACCGGTCCTTCCGCGGTAGGGTCGGAGAAAGGGATGCCAAGCTCGATAAGATCCGCTCCGTTTTCTGCGGCCGCGCGGACAACGGCGGCAGTAGTCCCAAGATCCGGATCCCCGCAGGTGATAAATGGAATAAACGCTTTCCCGTTTTCAAATGCTTTTCTGATATTACTCATGGATATCCTCCCCTCTGTAGCGTGCGATCGCGGCACAGTCCTTATCGCCTCTGCCGGATATGGTAATGACCAGGATCTTATCTCTTCCCATCGTTGGCGCAAGCTTCATCGCATGGGCAATGGCATGGGCCGATTCGATGGCCGGGATAATCCCCTCCATCCTTGAAAGATACTCGAAAGCGTCTACCGCTTCCTCATCGGTGACAGGAACATATTCGGCCCTCCCAATGTCGTGCAGATGGGCGTGTTCCGGTCCGATACCAGGATAATCAAGCCCCGCGGAGATGGAATAGACCGGCGCAATCTGCCCGTATTTATCCTGGCAGAAATAGGACTTCATCCCATGGAAGATCCCAAGCCTTCCGGTGGCAATGGTAGCCGCCGTCTCAAATGTTTCTATCCCTCTGCCCGCCGCTTCACAGCCGATCAGCCTGACCCCTTCCTCTTCAATGAAATGATAGAAACTTCCCATGGCGTTGGAGCCGCCCCCGACACAGGCGAGAACGGCGTCGGGCAGCCTCCCTTCTTTCTCCCCAAGCTGCTCCTTGATCTCTTTGGAGATGACCGCCTGGAAATCGCGGACAATTGTCGGGAAGGGATGCGGCCCCATCACCGAACCAAGACAATAATGAGTGTCGCCAATCCGGGACGTCCACTCGCGCATGGCCTCGGATACTGCGTCTTTGAGGGTTGCCGTACCGGTTCTCACCGGGATGACCTGGGCGCCAAGAAGCCGCATGCTGTATACGTTGAGCGCCTGCCGGATTGTATCTTCCTCCCCCATGAAGACCACGCATCCCATCCCCATCAGGGCAGCGGCGGTCGCAGTTGCCACACCGTGCTGGCCGGCGCCCGTCTCGGCGATCAGGCGGGTCTTCCCCATCTTTTTGGCAAGCAGAGCCTGCCCCAGCACATTGTTGATCTTATGCGAACCTGTATGATTGAGATCTTCTCTCTTTAGATAAATCTTCGCGCCTCCTAAGTCTTTTGTCATCTTCTTGGCATAATAAAGCCGGGAAGGCCTTCCGGCATACTCGTTGAATAATTCTGTGAGCTCCCTGTTGAACTTGTCATCCTTTTTATAGTAATTATACGCTTCTTCCAACTCAATCACCGCATTCATCAGTGTTTCGGGAATATACTGCCCGCCGTGGATGCCGAAGCGTCCGTTTGGATTTGTCATAGCTTCTCTTCCTTTCTGACAGCGGCTGCAAACGCCGCCATTTTTATCTTATCTTTTCTCCCACCCGTCTCGATGCCGGAACTTACATCCACGGCATAGGGGTGCAGATACCTTACCGCCTCTTCCACGTTATCAAGCGAAAGCCCTCCCGCAAGGAAATACGGTCTTTGTATCCCCTGTATCAGCTTCCAGTCAAAAACTGTTCCCGTACCTGCGCCGGAATCGAGTAAGATATAATCTGCCGTGCTTCGCCTCGCCTGCGCGGCATCATATTCATTTTTTATGCAAAACGCTTTGATCACCGGCCGGTCTGTAAGCGTCCGCAACTCCTTTATATAGACTTCATCCTCCCTGCCGTGCAGCTGGGCGATATCGATAACGCCCTGACCCAGAAGGGCTGCTACGATTTTCGGGTCCTCGTCTACGAATACACCTGCCGCCTGGATATCCGGCTCAAGCAGAGCTTTTAATTCCGATGCCTGTTCATACGTGACATACCGCCTGCTTCCCGGTGAAAATATGAATCCGATATATTCCGGCTTTATCTCATTGGCTGCCCTGATATCGCAGGGGCGAAAAAGCCCGCACATCTTTATCCTTGTCATCACACACCCCTCAGTTCCTGAAGCCTTGCCTTTTTATCAGCCGCTCTCATCAGGGTCTCCCCCACCAGCACCGCATCGGCGCCGGCCTCCCTTAGCGCCGCCACGTCATCCGCGCTTCCAACACCGCTTTCGGAAACGAACAGTACATCCTGTGGAATCAATTTCCGAAGCCTTGTGCTGTTGCCGGTGTCCACGGAAAAGTCCCGCAGGTTGCGGTTGTTGATTCCAATCATCCTCGCTCCTGCCCGGAGCGCCATCGCCACTTCTGCTTCATCATGAGCCTCAGCAAGAGCGGACAGCCCAAGTTCGTCACAAATGCCGATATATTCCGCCATCTGTTCTTCTTCCAGAATAGAGCAGATCAGCAATACCGCCGACGCGCCCAGCGTCTTTGCCTCGTAGATCATATATTCATCCACTGTAAAGTCTTTACGGAGGCAGGGAATCCTCACGGCATCTGCAATCTCGCGCAGATATCCGTCACTGCCCAGAAACCATTTGGGTTCGGTAAGGACGGAGATACCATCCGCCCCTGCCTCCTCATATTCCCTGGCAATCCGGACATATGGAAAATCAGGAGCGATCAGCCCTTTGGACGGGGAGGCCTTTTTACATTCGCAGATAAAAGAGAGCCCTGGCTTTTTCAGTGCGTTTTCAAATGCAAAGCGTTCCCTTGCCGATACGTTCAGTGATAATGCCTGTTTCTTTAGCTCTTCAAAAGGCTGCTTCCTTCTGGCTTCATTCACCCGCTCTCTGGCATATGCGGCAAGCTGGTCTAAGATTGTCATAGCTCCACCTCCGGCTTATTTGCAGACGGCGTTTCCTGAGCATCCTCCGGACAGCCCCGGACTGGTGTTTCCAGATCGTCTCCTGGACAGTTGCTGACCTCGATGAATCTTTTAAGCGTATCAAGCGCTTTCCCCGAATCGATGATCTCTGCAGCAAGAGCAACACCGTCTTTCATACCGTCCGCCTTTCCGCCGATATAGAGCGCAGCTCCTGCATTCATTAACACGGCATTTCGCTTCGGCCCTTTTTCGCCGTTTAAGATAGCAAGCGTGATCTTTGCATTTTCCTCCGGCGTGCCGCCCCACAGCTCCTCTTTTGTACAGCGCTCGAATCCAAAGTCCTCCGGCGTGATCACGGAGGATCTAAACCAGCCGTCGCGTATCTCGCATACCGTGGTGGGCGCGCTCATGGAAATCTCATCCAGCTTATCCTGACCGTACACCACCATGCCCCGCTTGATCCCCAGATTGATCAGTACCTGCGCCAGCGGCTCTACCAGATAGTCGTCATATACGCCGAGCAGCTGCATCGACGGCGTGCCGGGATTGGTCAGAGGTCCCAGGATATTAAACACGGTACGGAATCCAAGCTCCTTACGGATGGCGCCCACGTACTTCATGGATGCATGGTACTCCTGGGCAAAGAAGAAACACATGCCCACTTCCTTCAGAAGCTCTATACATTGAGCCGGGCTCTGCCGGATATTCACTCCAAGGGCTTCCAGGCAGTCTGCCGTCCCGCACTGGGAGGAAGCGGCTCGGTTGCCGTGTTTGGCCACTTTCATCCCGCCTGCCGCCGCCACAATCGCGGAGGTGGTGGAAATATTAAAACTATGCGCATTATCCCCGCCAGTGCCGACGATCTCAAACAGTTCCATATCCGTCTCTACTTTAGTGGCGTGCGAGCGCATAGCGGCGGCGCAGCCTGCGATCTCGTCGGTCGTCTCGGCCCTGGCGCTTTTGGTGGAGAGCGCCGCAAGGAAAGCGGCATTCTGTGTAGGCGTTGTCTCGCCGTTCATGATCTCATTCATAACGGTATATGCCTCGTTGTAAGTCAGATCTTCTTTGTTTACGATTTTTACAATAGCTTCTTTGATCATTACTCATATCTCCTTTATAAAATTTCTAAGTATCGTTTTTCCATCGGGCGTCATAATGGATTCCGGGTGGAATTGGACGCCGTAAACCGGATAGTCTCTATGCTGTACCGCCATCACCTCGCCGTCTCTGGTGAATGCGGTTATTTTTAATTCTTCAGGAATGGTATCCCGGTCTGCCGCAAGGGAGTGGTATCTGGCGACAAGAGCCGTTTCAGGGCAATTTCTGAACAGCGGGGAACTCGTGTCAAAGGTCACCTCCGACTGCTTGCCGTGCATCAGTTCCCTGGCATAAGTAACGGCCGCGCCAAACGCCGCGCAGACAGCCTGATGCCCCAGACAGACGCCCAGGACCGGGATATCCCTGCCAAGCTTCCTTGCCGCTTCCACGATCACCCCCGCATCCTCCGGTCTGCCGGGCCCCGGTGAAAGTATGATGCGGCTAGGATGCATTTCCCGGATTTCTGTTACCGTCATCTCATCATTGCGGATCACCTTGATATCCGGCTCAATCTCCCCTATGAGCTGATAGAGATTATAGGAAAAACTGTCATAATTATCAATCAATAGAATCATAATCCATCCTCCTGTGCAAGTTCCAATGCTCTAAGAGAAGACTTCGCTTTGTTCAAACATTCCTCAAATTCTTTCTCTGGAACAGAATCCGCGACGATCCCGGCCCCGCTCCTCACAAATACCCTGCCGTTTTTCTTATAGGCAATGCGGATAGCGATACAGGTATCCATATTGCCGGTAAAGTCAATATAACCGACGGCGCCGCCATAGATGCCCCGCTTATTGTCCTCCAGTTCCCCGATCAGCTGGCAGGCCCGGATCTTCGGGGCGCCGGAAAGCGTGCCTGCCGGAAGCACCGCTTCAATGGCATCCAGGGCGTCATAACCATCGCCGATCTCCCCGCGGACAGTAGAACCGATATGCATCACATGGGAAAACCGTTCGATAGAATGCAGCTTTTCTACCTGTACTGTTCCAAATCGGCTGATCTTGCCAAGATCGTTCCGGCCAAGATCTACAAGCATGTTATGCTCGGCAAGTTCTTTTTCGTCTGCAAGAAGTTCCGCCTCCAATGCCCGGTCTTCTTCCTCCGTTTTTCCTCTCGGCCTAGTGCCTGCAAGCGGAAATGTATGGAGCACGCCGTCCTCCAGCTTCACAAGGGTTTCCGGCGACGCCCCCGCAACCTCCACATCCGTACCCGAAAAATAGAACATGTACGGAGACGGATTGATCGTGCGCAGCACCCGGTAAGTGTTAAGGAGGCTGCCCTCAAAGGGCGCCGACAGGCGGTTGGAGAGCACGATCTGGAATATATCCCCCTCGCGGATATGGCTCTTTGCCTTCTCAACCATGCTGCAGAATTGTTCCCTGCTAAACAGCGGCGTCACCTCCCCGGTAAGCCTTCCTCCCGTTTCCTTTTTCTTTGTGCCGTTACGGAGAAGATCTGCAAGCTGCTTGATTTCCATTACCGCTTTATTGTAGCCGGCTTCTACATCGGAGAGCCGCATATTCACGATCAGGATGATCTTCTGCCTGACGTGATCAAAGGCAATAACCTTGTCAAACAGCATCAGGTCAACATCTTTGAAAGCTTCTGTATCCTTCACACGGCAGCGCACGGCCGGTTCGCTGTATCCCAGATAATCGTAAGAAAAATATCCTACGAGCCCTCCCGTAAAGGACGGAAGATAGTCAAAACGGGGACTCCTATAATCGGCAAGGATCTGACGCAGATAATCCGACGGCTGATCCGTTTTTACCTTCAGATTGCCCGCTTTCATCTCGCCGTCAATGCAGGTGATCTCCATCTTAGGATCAAATCCCAGGAACGTATACCGCCCCCATTTATCATCCGGCTGCGCTGACTCCAGCATATAACAGTGAGCAGATACGTTTTTCAGGATCTTCAGTGTCTCGATCGGTGTGGTAAAATCAGATAACATCTCACAGCTTACCGGCAGCACATTGTATCCGCCTGCTGCCGCAATTTCCCTGACTTCACTTATGTGTGGTAAAATTTCCATCTCTCTGCCTCCCTTTAAAAGAATATACTCCTTTTGACGGAACTTCTGTCAAAGGAGTCCCAATAAAAAACGCCCCTGACAGAATTATAGAATCTGTCAAGGACGAATATAGTACATGATCTAAACGTACAACGCTATCCGCGGTGCCACCTTGATTCACGGCATGACCCGTGCACTTGGCAGGATACCTGCATATCCCCGGCATATGACGTCTGCCTGCAACGTCGCAGAATACTCTGGGAAATCCCCATTTGACTGCGCCCTCCGCGGTCCATTTGACAACTTGTTTCTCACCCGGCTCTCAGCATCCCGGACTCTCTGTAAAGGCATCATTGCCGTTATCTCCGCTTCAACGGTTTGAAGTGTTAAATTCTTAAATTGTTTTAAACTATAACACAATATTTTCTAAAAGTCAACCCTTATGTTTCCTGATTTCCTGATTCACAGTTCTTTTACTTCTTTTACTCACTTTTATCACAGGCATTTCCAGTATTGCTTCCATTGATATAGTATCATGGAGAGTCTCCCCTCTCCCAGATTTTCTAAGCGGCAGTCGGCTTTCTAAGCATCCTGGCAGGATATACCTCATGGACGGCGGCCTCAATAATCTCAAACGCTTTCTTACAATCCTTCGCAGTGACAATAAGCGGCGGAACCATACGGATAATGTTGGTTCCGATTGCAGTAATCAGCAGCTTCCTCTCAAAGCAGGCGTGTTTGACATCTACACTGCTGATTCCGTCCTCAAATTCCACGCCAACCAGCAATCCCTGTCCCCGTACCTCTCTGACATGCGGAAGCGTCCCCAGCAGATTCATGAAGTATTCTCCCATTTTCTTTGCATTCCCCGCCAGATCATTGTCTAACAGTTCTGTAACTGCCGCGAGCGCCGCCGCACAGCAGACAGGATGTCCTCCAAAAGTCGAACCATGAGACCCTGCCGTAAACGCCTTAGCCGCTTCTGCCGTTGCACAGATTGCTCCAATCGGCATACCTCCTCCCATAGCCTTCGCCATTGAGACGATATCTGGTTTTATCCCGTAATTCATATAACTCATAACCGCCCCTGTCCTGCACCAGCCGGTCTGTACCTCGTCAAGCAGCAGCAATATATCCCTCTCATCACAGAACTTGCGAAGCCCTCTCATAAATTCAGGTGTCGCTGGATTTACTCCGCCTTCTCCCTGAACCGGCTCAATCATAATTGCGGCCGTGTTCCCGGTACAGGCGGCTTTAAACGCGTCAAGATCATTATATGCCGCATAAGTAAAGCCTGGCGTCATATCTCCAAACCCAATCTGGCACGCATTGTCCGGCTGTCCCGTCGCACTCATCGCCCCAAAGGTTCTTCCATGAAACGATTTTGCTGCCGTAACGATATTATACCTATCAGGACCGTACTTTTCAACGCTGTATTTTCTCGCCATTTTAATCATAGCTTCATTTGCTTCCGCTCCGCTGTTCTGGAAGAATATCTTATCCATTCCTGTTGCGGTGCAGATCTTCTCTGCAAGAAGAGCCTGCGGAACAGTATATGGATAATTGAACGTCTGCATGATCTGCCCTGCCTGTTCCCGGACTGCCTCTACAACCGCCGGATTACAGTTGCCGACAGAATTCACCGCAACTCCTGCATAAAAATCAAGATACGCCTCGCCCTTCTCATTCCGGATGTACATATCCTTCGCAGTTTCAGCCATAAAATCAAATCTTTCATAAGTCTCAATCATGTATTTGTTCACTTTATCCTTGATATCCTGCGCGGTTAACCCAGTCTCTTTTAATAACATAATGTCCTCTCTCCCGTCTTAAATAAATTAGCTTCTGTTATGTTCCTCATTTTACCAAGTAAAAAACGCCTACTCACCTTTAAGGTAAATAAGCGTCTTTGCTAAAAAAATATTATTCAGAACTCACAAGAATATCTTTACTGGAATCCTAGCACTTTTTTTTATAAATATCAATTGCATATATTTACAAAAATCTCTTTTTATTTCATAATAAATCTCTTTTTTGCACAAATCCACAGATTCTTTTACTTCTCCCCTATCTGGCATCATGCGCAATGCTCCTTTACGAGTTCAAAAGGGAGGCCCGCTTCTTTTGCATATCCCTGCACCGCGGCAATCCCTGAATCCGGAACCCCTGTGACCAAGTCTGCATCGGCAGGATATGCCTTCGCAAGAGCAATCCCTGCACGCAGCCTGGATTCGCAGACTGAGATTCCATCCAGGAAACGTTTCATAGGACAAAAGGTTCGGATTTCTCCTTACTTTCCATTCTATTTATTATATTTTCGCAAAGGCAATTGTTATGGCAGTTCCTACATCCACACTACTTTCCAGACTGATTTTTGCATGATGGTACATGGCGCCATGCTTTACAATGGCAAGACCAAGACCTGTTCCACCTACTTTTTTGGAGTGGCTCTTGTCCACCCTGTAAAAACGCTCAAACACCCTGCCCTGATGTGCCGGCGAAATTCCCATCCCTGTATCACGCACGATCACATTCACACTATCTCCCGTCTGGTTTACCAGAACATCCACCGTACCATTTTCCTTATTATATTTGATCGCGTTATCGCAAAGATTATATAACATTTCCTCTAAAATCTTATAAACACCCATAATCTCTGCCCTGCCGCCAATCAGATGGAAGGTAACTTGGCTTTTCTCTGCTTCGTTTTCCAAACGCCCGATTACTTCCTTTGATAATTCATATAAGTCTACCGGCTCGCTTTCAAAAGGAATACTCTGCCCGTCAAGTTCAGAAATCTTAATAATATCATTGACCAGCGTGATCAGCCGCTGTGCCTCATCGTAAATGGATTCTGAAAAGTCAACAACATCTTTTTCCGGAACATCCCCTGCTTTCATCAGTTCAGCAAAACCAGAGATGGACGTCAGCGGAGTTTTCAGCTCATGCGAAACATTTGCCGTAAACTCCCGGCGCAATGTGTCCCTTTTTTCACGTTCCGTAATATCCAGAATAACCACAACAGCCCCGATTACGGTTTCCCCCTCAAAAACCGGATTGGCAATCAGACTGTAGCTGTGTTCATCCCGCGCCATAATATCCTCTGCCCGTATACCTGACAGCGCATCGGATATGACGCCTCTGAACTCTTTTGCCCGGCAGAACAACAGGACGCTCCTGTCTGCCGGAGGGGTAATCTCAAGCAGGTTTAATGCGGCAGAATTATAGG
>OFGE01003154.1_pt1 | contig 11237 bp, 7 predicted proteins | sample 1521681 | NCBI WGS metagenome assembly OFGE01 (sample SAMEA3504093, study PRJEB24116) | mouse gut metagenome | biome: mouse gut; feature: mouse-associated habitat; material: faeces | place: Denmark | collected 2011 | reverse complement strand
GAGCGCATGCTTCACACGCATGAGGCCACTGGTTCGAGTCCAGTAGTCTCCACCAAAACACAGGAATCCCTGTAACTGCAATAGTTACAGGGATCTTGTTTTACCCTCTTCTACTGTCCAATCTGTATGGTACTCCTGCAGGCAGCCGCAGAATTCGACCAGAAATTGCTTGCGTAAGCAGAAATTATGTGCTATATTATATGATGTTGCTTTTGGAAAGGGGGAGGAACCACTTGGCGGATAAAAAAGGGATCAAGATCGCCGCGCAGAACCGAAAGGCCCACCATGACTACTTTGTAGAGGACCGCTTTGAGGCGGGGATCGAACTCTTCGGTACGGAAGTCAAGTCCATCCGGGCGGGAACGCTGAATTTGAAGGACGCCTACTGTATCGCCAAGAATGGGGAAATCTACCTCCACGGAATGCATGTGAGCCCCTATGAGCACGGCAATATTTTCAACCGCGACCCGGTTCGCCCCCGGCGGCTGCTGATGCACAAGCGGGAGATCCATCGTTTGCAGGCGCTGGCCCAGCAGGACGGCTATGCCCTGGTGCCGCTGAGCGTATATTTTAAAAATGCGCGGGTGAAGGTAGAAGTCGGTCTGTGCAAGGGCAAGAAAAATTACGACAAACGGGATGCCATCGCCAAACGGGACGCCAAGCGGGATATAGACCGGGCGATGAAATCCTATAACCGATAGAAGATTGGAAGGAGAAAAATTACGATGAGCAATCCGACGGTAACCATTACGCTGGAAAACGGTCAGGTGATGACCGGAGAGCTGTACCCGGAGAAGGCGCCCAACACGGTGAACAATTTCATTTCCCTCGCCAACAGCGGCTATTATGACGGGCTGACGTTTCATCGGGTAATCCCTGGGTTCATGATTCAGGGAGGCTGTCCCGACGGCACCGGCATGGGCGGTCCCGGGTACGAGATCCGCGGAGAGTTTTCCGGCAACGGCTTTGAGCGGAATGACCTCAAGCATACTTTGGGCGTGCTGTCTATGGCGCGGTCCATGCATCCGGACAGCGCCGGCAGCCAGTTCTTTATTATGGTGGGCGCCGCGCCCCATCTGGACGGCCAGTACGCCGCCTTCGGCAAGATCACAGAGAACCCTGAGGCTGCGGTGGAAGTGTCCCGGACGCCCCGCTCCATGACGAATGACAAGCCCAACAAGCCCCAGGTCATCGCCTCCATCCGGGTGGACACCCGTGGGGAGGAATACCCGGAGCCGGAGAAAAAATAAGGCGCTGTTACAGAAAATTAACTTGTTTTCCCGTCCGGACTGTGCTATGCTCAGTCCGGAACTATGGGGGTGTACCGGTTTCGACGGGGATGAGGAAGCGGGATCAGCGGGCGGTGGCGCCCAGCCACCTTAATCATGGGCACCTTTATAAATTAAAGAACAACAATAGAACTGTTCTTGCTGCTGCCTGATTAGGCGCAGCCGTCCGACTTAAGAGTACCGCGGCTTAAGAAGGGCGTCGTTTAGCGGTGAACGTGCGTACGGAAAGAGTTGACCGTGCCATGCATCATGACTCTCACCTGACCGGCAGGCGTGGCGGCTTGCCTGTCGGAAGGGGAACGGGGAGGGTTTAGCCTCCCGGAATAACCGCCTGCGCCCGGAGAAAATCCCGTGAAATTGTTTTCGGACAGGGGTTCGACTCCCCTCACCTCCACCACAATCAAAAGGTTCGAACCCGCGTCCGGGTTCAACCGTTCAAATCCGCAATATCGCGGTATATAGAAGCACCTTCGGTATCGTACTCGACACATCGGGGTACGATGCCGGACAGTGCGACCCAGATTGTCCTCCCACCTATGCAGCCATTCAAAAATGGATAGAGGACAATCACGGTGTCAAAGTCAGCAAGTCAAGCGTCACTATGGTAAAAGACAAATGCGGGGCCTTGAAACTTGATTTTAAGGCCGGGAAGGAGCCAGATAGCGGTATTATAAAGACAGCAAAGGAAAGGCTTGTTTTAGAGGCATTTCGGGCGTTTGGCGTGGTGTAGTGCCTATGTATGTTAGGGCCGGGCGGTAGCTTCTACCACCCGGCCTTGCTTATACTTTGGCTTTGCGTTCTGGAAAAACGTTAGTAAAAAGTGTTACAAAAATGTTCGGAGAACTCAGGGACATTTTAAGTGCCAACAAAAAAAGTGTTACAGGTGTTACAAAAAGTGTTACACTCTTTTTGACAGAAAGCCTTGTGTGGAGCGGGTTTGACAGTGCTGAGCTTATTTGTAACGGCTGTAACACTTTTTTCAAAAACTTTCTACTGGAGCGAAGGGAGTATAATGTTTTCTTAATAATACCCCTTAAATGCCACTAATATCAAGGGATATTTAAAATCAGAAATCAATGTGTGCGTTATAATATAGAAGGGCTTGTAGATAGAAACGGCGGTGTAGCAGGCTCGGTGTGGCATGTGTGGCGGTATAGTATAATTAGAGGGATTATTAAAAAAATTTAATTATTCAAGAATAGAGATAGGGGTAGGCATTGCCTACCCCTATTTCTATTTGCGTACATATTTTAATAAAAGCGATTGTATGTAATTACGATTTAGCTCGGGCTCGTATGCTGATTTCCAATCCTTGTTCGCTAAAATTTCATCCAGAGAAATTATCTCTCCGTTCTTAATTTTTTCACACAAGATTACATAGTTTGTTTCCCGTAGCATACGCTCTATATCTCTTTTTTGATACATACATGCTAATTTCCATTCCTTATTTGCTATGATTTCGTCCAAAGAAGTTATCTCTCTGTTCTGAATTTTATCACATAAAGCCGAACAATCTTGCTTTGCTAAGTCTGCCATACATCTGCCTTTGTCTTTCAGTTTTTTCGCATACACCGGATTTTTCAATAGTTTACGATATTCTTTTATACCGCGCAATTCATTGTATGCAATTTCCTCCCTGTCTAGTTTTGCGATTGCTTCCCGAAAAAGGCGGTCAAGCGATTTCCCACCATTTTTCGTCACGAAATCCCTTCCCTTTAGCCAGCTTTCTTTATTCTCATTGTAACGCTCCATATAATCAGTTCCGGCAAGGGTTACAACATCTTCGGGGGCATACTGAATCTTGTTTTCATACTTGATGTGCGTCAGGTATGACAAACTGTTAGGGTAACTGTACCGGCCCGGGCGGGGCTTTTCGATAACTTCCGGGGGAACGCCGATATATTCCGCAATTTCTTCCAGTGTGGCCCCGTGCGAGGGTTCAAGTCTTGCAACAATGTGATAGTGCGGTTTGGTGGCATCAGTGCTATTGTGGTATTCTTTCGACTTTGAATCAGCCTTTTTCTCGCCCTTGTGTTCTATAGCGTACATTTCCTTTACCTTCACGCCGTTGTCCTCTAAACGCTTTTTAATGACTTCGGCAATTGCTTTGCAGTCCCCTAATGCGGCAAGCTCTTTTTCCGGCCAGTTGTAATGCGCAGGGTCATAATCACTTGCAAGCATAAAAAAGGATAAATTAGCATTTAATCTCGCCATTTTTTGCCTCCTTATAATGTTTTGAATTTTTACTGTGGATTGGTTTCCCCTACCGCCGGGGAAACCAATCCATATCGTCCTGTTGATTTTCTAACTGCTTCTGTGCCTCTTCTTCATCCCTTTTTTTGAGCATCATTTTCAGCTTCGCCACGCCGCTTAATGTATCTGTCTGCGGGGCTGTCGCGCTCTGTGTGGGCTGTTTCGCTTCGGGGATACTATTTTCCCCTTCACCCCTCTCTGCTGCCGTAGGCGGCGTTGTAGGGGGTTGCTGCGCGGGGCTGGGTGCTTCCGCTCTAATATCCTGTTGCAATCCGCGAATCACGGAATCAACCTTGTTTCTCACCGTCTGGACATCTATAGACTTCCTTGCCGGAGTACGATTCACCGGGGCCGCCGCTTCCGTGTTCCATCCGCTCTGTGGGAAGGTGGACAGATCGCGCTTGCTTTCCGTTGCATGACTGCGCTGCTCTGCCATCCGCAACCGCTCTTTCGCCTTTTCGTCCAGTTTTTCCCGCAACGCTTTCACCCCATAGGCATCACCCAAGGTATAAGAACGCGCTTTATACTTCCTGTCCGCGCCCTCCATGTGGTCCGGAACGTCCACAAGTTCATAGGAAATATACTTGTCATGCTGCCGAGAAGTACCATACCGGGCCTTTACTCCTTCATCCTCCAAGGCTTCCAGAAAATCATCCTCAGAAGTTGCGTTCTCCATGGCAATTCGAATCCGCTCGCGCAAATCGTCCTTCCAGATATACACCGCCGCGCCGCCGTTCTCTGCGGCCTCCTCGTTCTCTTCCTCTAACGCACGTTCCGCCTGTGTAAACTTGTCCTTCGTCTTTTTCCCGTTTTCCAGCGTGATATGCCTGCCCGCTACCCGGTCAAAGTGATTTTCTACATAACGGAAATTTGTCTGCTCGTCCGTACAGCCCTTGTGTTCAATGCTGTCAACGTTGCTGACAAGAATATGAACATGCAGCTTTTCGCCTTTCCCATCGTTCTGGACGAAAATAGCGGCTTTCCTGTTTGGATATGCTTCTTCGACAAACTCCTGTGCAATCTCTAACGCCAAATAAGCAGAATCTTCACCATGCGGGTCAAGTTCCTTTTCACTGTAGGAAGCCACAATCCGCCTCACTTGATTTTTATTCTTTCCAGAGGCCCGCGCCCAATCCTGCGCCATTTGTTCCTCAAAGGGTATCACTTCATCGGGGAGCATACCCACGCCGCCAATAAGCAAATTTCGCTTTGCGTGTCCGTTGTGGCCTCGCCCGTTTCCTCGTGCGTATCGGATAGCGGCCCTGCCGTTTCTTGTGTGGGAAATTCTGGTATATGCCATGACGTTTACAAATTCCTCCGCAATCGCATCAAACCTGTTCATGATTTCATTGATAGCTTCCGGGGAAAAGCCCTTGCATTCTTCTACAATGGACTGCTGTGTATTTGCCAATTCCAGAACGCTGATTTTTCCCTCGGCATACTTCCTTTCCAGATTTTTCAATTTTACTTCCTGATTGTAGTTGACTCCTATCCTGTTTAATTCTGTCCTCATGCCGGATAATTCAGTGTAGACGCTGCCAACCAGTTTCTTTACGGCTTCGCCCTGTTCCCTGTCTACATACTGCAATCCGTCACAATACTTATTCAGACTGCCATCAACGGCACGCCGTATAATTTCCGCTGTGGAGCAGCCGCCGCTTTTCGCCAGATTGTCAATTTTTTCTTTGACCCTGAGCGGTAGCCGGATTGTAACCTGTATCAGCTCGTTTTCATCTTCCATGTAGTTTCCTCCATTTCTGAATTTAAGCGCAAAAAAGCCTGACATTCCTCCCTCTGAAATGTCAGGCTTACAAAGACAAAAACACCCAGCGTTTGACATTAACAGAGAGATTATCTGGTTTCTTCGCAATTATACTCTGTAACTGTTGTTTGCTAGTCAAACTCTGTAACTGTTGTTTGTGATTGAAAACTATGTAATTGTTGTTTGTGATTAAAACACATAGCGGAGTTCCGCTCTTGACATGTGCGGCCTTGTGTTAGTCGGAAGCAAACCCCGTATGTTCGGAATTGTTGTTTGCCGCTCCCGCCGCAAACAATAATTCCTTTCGTGGTTATCCTACCACACAATCCCGCGCATGTCAAGAGCGAAAAAATGCAAGTAACGGGAAGCGCCTCGCCTCGCGCTTCCCTACTTGCCGGGGGACACGTACCGTTTCCCCTCGGAACCCCTTCTTTTGCGGAAATGCCCTATTGCATTTCCTTGTCAAAACATATATAATAATAGCGGACAACAAAAAAGGCAGGCCGGAAAGGTGTTACCAGCACCCGTCCGGCCCTATGCAGGAGAATAGGCCTCTCCCACACAGCAGATATAACTGCGCCCGTTTTTCATTATACCCCGTTCCATGCGTTTTATCAAGGGGGAGAATGTGGCTGTGCGCTTGTTAGCGGTGTAGGGAATTTGAAATCCCTGCGCCGCTTTTGTTGTCTCACACGGGAAAGCCTATGGGGGCCGGGAATGGAAGTACCACCCCCAACGGCTGAACCGTTGAGACAGTTGAACCTACCGTCTGGCGCGGCGGTTCAAAATACAAACAAGTGCGAGGAAGAAAATATGAAAAGAAAAACAATGGCGCTCATGTTGGCACTGTCCATGTGCCTGTCCCTACTGTCTGCCTGTGGTTCTGGCAACACGGCAACGGATGATCAACCACCCGAATCCGAGAATGTTGTCAGTTCCACAGAGCAGCCGGAGGAAAGCGAAAAGCCGGAGGAATCCAAGGAGCAGCCGGAAGAATCCGAGGAGCCCAAGGAGGAAGAGCCGGAGGAATCAGAGGAGGAATCTGGCAGTCCAACGGCGGCGTTTCTTGCGCTGCTGCGGAATGAGTACGAAAACGGCGGCCCCCTTTGGGGAGAGTCTGCAAGCCATGTTTGCGTAAAGCTGCCGACGGTTGCCTTTACCGATGGTGAGGATATTTTTATCAGTGAAAAAGAACTCAGACCCAAAGTGTGGTATCGCTACAATACCGTCACGAAGGAATTGAGCGAACCGCTTTTGATAGAAAACCCTAATGTGTACGTAGACGGGCTTTTCTATTGCTACGACAGTAATGACAAAAGAATAGAAGCTTACGACAAAAACGGTGCCCTGATGTATAGCGAGGAACTTGGCGAGGATTGGTATGATATGCTTTTTGCTGAGTATGTTCCTCTTGAAAAGGGATTTATTATTAATGGACCCACAATGGCCCAAGCGGGTACGCAATACGTCACGGGTTTATACTTTTCATACGACCTCAAGGAACAGCATATTATTCCGATGCCGGAAAAGGAAGTGGGGCACGGTATCAAAGAACCACTTGATTGTTTTGACGAAATCTTTAGCGTCGATGGCGATGCCTATGGCATCAAGAAAAATTACAACAGCGATGGAAATACGGTATATAAACTAAATGCCGGCACATGGCAGTGGGAGGAATTTGATACAGTTGACGATGACGGCTATTATAGGATGACTGGTACGAATGGAGTATATGAATCGTTTTATGGAAGGTACGTTTACAGCAAGCAAGGCGTATTTGATACATTGACCGGTGAAGAGGTTTTTACCTTTGATGAACAGTACCCGGTGCCCCATTCGAGTACGAGACAAAATTATATTACAGACCACGGAGTTTACATTACTTGGATGCGTACCCACCGGCTGGTAGATCTTCATTCGTCCGGGATAACCGAGAAATGGGCAAGACCAGAAAAGATTGATGGTATGTCCATATTAGACGGGACGTATTTGGTCTACTGCGATGAATACGGCTGTTTCCTCTGGAACGCTCTTGATGGCACCGAAGAAACCATTATGCTATTTGAAAACTAAGCCGCACTCGCGCTCATGTGAGTGCAATATATCAATCTAACTTATCCACAAAACGTTAATGAATATACCGTCAAAATAGCTTGACAAAAAGTTATTTTGACGGTATAATTTTATTGTCAAGATAACTATAGTTTGTTTGACGATTGGAGGCGATTTTGTGGGGAACTATTTTAGCTATATGCGAATTTCCACCGATACGGAGCGGCAGAACTTCGCCAGACAGGAAAAGGCTTTGAAGCGATACGCCGAAAAACATGGTATTGAATATCTGCATGAATTTTCAGAAGAAAAATCCGCCAAGAACTTCACGGATAGGAAGGAATTCAACAAGCTCGACAAAGCGTTACACAGCGGTGACACGGTTGTTTTTAAGGATTTATCGAGATTTACACGCGAAACCGAGAACGGTTATAAAAAATATATGGAATGGCTTGAAAGGGGTATTAACATTGTTTTTTTAGATAATCCCGGTATATCAAGCGACTATATCCGGCAAATGATGAATACAGCGGAAAGTCACAATATAATCACAAAGACCGCCATGGAGGGAACAATAAAGACTCTGCTTATTGTGGAGCTTGACATGGCGGAGCAGCAGCGGCGTTATATCTCAAAGGCTATAAAGGATGGTATCGCGGCAAGCGACAAGAGAAGCGGACGGAAAAAAGGCTCGTTGGACAAAATGACCGATGAATTAAGGCACGATTTAGAGCTTTATATGCACGACAGGACGATTACCCAAAAGGCCGTTATGGAAAAGCATGGTATCAGCCGGAACACGCTAAAGAAGTATGTAGAGAGGCTTGCAGAGGGGCAGCGCGGGGGATAGCACAGAGCCGAAAGGCAGTCAAGGCACCGGCTTCGCCTCGCCTTCGGCGGCCTTGACAGCCTTTCGGCCCTGTGCTTTTGTGTAATCAAGAGGTGCTGGCGCACCTCCGGCCAGAAAGGCCCGGCACCAATTTTGAAATACACGAAAACCACCAAACAGGAAAGGAGCGAATAACAGTGGCTAACAAAATGAAAGAGTTCAAGCGAAATCCGGGAAATATCGCCTTTTGCTACTATCGCTATAGCTCTGACGCACAACGGGACGTTTCCATTGACCAGCAGCGGCAAGCGGCCCATGAGTACGCAGAAAAACACGGCTATATCATTCCCCCCGGCTGTGAATTTGAGGATAGAGGTATCACGGGAACTACAATAGAAAGACCGGGATTGCAGCACATGCTTTATGAGGCAAAGCATAAACGCCCCGCCTATTTGATTCTGTGGAAGCTGGACAGGCTTTCCCGTGAAATACATGATTCCTTTTTTATTGACGCACAATTACAAGATTCGGGCGTTCAAATCGTTACTGTAGGTGAGCCGCTTCCAGATGATAGCCATATGCGTTATGTGATACAGGCGTTATATGCTTCTATGGCGCACAACTTCATTGAGAACCACCGCAGCAACGTTATGAGAGGGCAAAATTTTAACGCTGAAAATGCGTTGTATAACGGCGTAAAAATTTTGGGGTATATTGGGAAGCCGAATGAAAAGTATGAAATTGACCCGGAAACCGCGCCGATTGTTCGGAAAATCTTTACTGATTATGTGGAGGGGAAACCCCTTCAAAAAATAGCGAATGAGTTAAACGAAAGCGGGCTCAGGAGTGTTCGGGGCAATAAATTTGTTGTGAACTCGCTAAATATGATACTTCGCAACAGGGCGTATATAGGCGAATATAGATGGGGTGAGCATGTCATACCGGGCGGAATGCCTCAAATTATTAGTGTTGAGCTGTTTGACGCTGCCGACAAGAAGCTAACAAAGAATAAGCGGGGCGGCACAGGTGCGGCGAGGAAGTTAAACCCAGAAGAAACTGATTTCTGGCTCACAGGTCATATATATTGCGGTGAATGTGGTGCCACTCTTCACGGTATATCTGGGACGAGTAAAACCGGGAAAATCTACTACTATTATTCCTGTTTGAACCACCAGAAAAAAGCGTGTAAAATGGGAAATCAGCGAAAGGAGAAACTTGAAACAATCGTAAGATATACCCTTGACCGAATACTTGAAGATTCTACATTAAGGCTAATTATCGCAAAGCTGTGTTTCGACTATTACGCCGATAGCAAAAGTGATGATAAGGGGGCATATCTGGAATCACTGAAAAGCAAGCTGAAAGACGTTGAGGGCAAATTGCAAAACTTTGTAAAAGCCATTAGCGCGGGAATTTTCAATGAAACAGTCCAAGAGGCCATGAACGAATTAGAAGGCCAGAAGCGTATGTTGAAAGAGCAGATTGAAGCGGAAGAGCTGCGGGAAAAGTACGATATAAAACTTGATGATATTGTGAAATTCTTCGAGAGTTTTGTAGGGAATCTGGATAATAAAAAGCTGAGGGAATATGTCCTTGACATTTTCGTTGACAAGATATATGTTTATAAAGAGAGAATAGTTATCACGTTCCATTTCACCGATGATAAGCAGGAATTGTCTTATGAGGATACTCTTGAAATGATAGAGAATCACAGGTATCTAATGGATTGCGTGAATGACCCGGAAGCACATGTTGAAGACAATCCGGTTGCAGCAAAAATGAGGGAAAGCCTTATCAGTGTGGGAGGCACAGACCCCAATTTTTTTCCGTAAAGGGTTCGAACACTTTTGGTTTGATTCCACCACGTCGGAGCGAAATCCGCTCCACTCCGTTTCAAGGCGGTCCCTTTCGGGGCCGCCTTAAAACTGCGCTGCGCTCCTTTGCTCCTCCTTTCCAACTCGAACCCGCTGCGCTGGGCTTCGAGTTGGCTTTTGGCGCATGACGACTGTCTGCATCTTTTTTTGTCAACACATGACCATCAAAAGGTATACGAACACCATACCCAAAGCCGGTTTGGCGGTGTACGGCGCCTGGTTCGCCCTCATAGTCGACACAGACGGCTATGAGGGCAAACTTCATCCTGAAACAAAACAGCCGGCCTGCAAAATGATTCGGACGTGAATCAAGCAGAGATACGGCTTCAACGTCAACAGCGCCAGCATCTCGCAGACCAAGAGGAAGTACGGGCTTATCGCAGATTCCGGCGATACCGAGAGACGCTACATCCAAAAGGTGAAGCCGGAGAAGGAGGCCGCCATCCGCGAGGCGCTTGTTTGGTTTGGCATCATAAAAGGAAAATGATATTTTGCAAGGGCCGCTCCGGGTTTACCAGGAGCGGCCCTTTCGCAAGCCGCTGTACGGCTTTCAATCGTTGTGTAAATCCAGCAAAGGGAATGGGATGATTTGCCAGCTTTGATCCTTGCGATCTTAGGACAAATACTGTATGATATAAGTAATGAAAATAGGCGAAATTTGGAACTGGAGGACAAAAACCAATGTCAACTTCTTTATACCGCGACAGCCAGATGGAACAGGAGCTGCGCGGCAAAATCGACGCGGCCGCGAACGAGCGGCACGGCGGGGCGGTCCCCGCAGATGTCCAAGAGCGCATCGCTGCGGAGAAGCAACATATCTTCGGCAGCGGCCATGGCACGCTCCTGGCCGTCGCCGCCAAGCTGGCGGAGTCTTCCGAAAGCCGGGGCTGCCCCGTGGGGTTCCGGGGGCTCACCGGCAACCTGTACCTGTCGTACCTTCTGGGCCTCGCCGCCGTCGATCCCATGGAGCTGGGGCTCCGCTGGGAGGGCTGCCTGGGCCTGGATGGGACGCGTACACCGCAATTTACCCTGAACGTCGCGGGTGGGCTGCTGGAGGACATGGCGGCGTACCTGGGTGAGCTTCTCCCGGGGTACGACCCCGGCGACGAGCACCCCGCCATCAGGCTGTGCCCGCACGCCCTGATGGACCGTGTATGGGAGGCGCGGCGGGCCGGGGG
>OFGE01003153.1_pt1 | contig 11244 bp, 12 predicted proteins | sample 1521681 | NCBI WGS metagenome assembly OFGE01 (sample SAMEA3504093, study PRJEB24116) | mouse gut metagenome | biome: mouse gut; feature: mouse-associated habitat; material: faeces | place: Denmark | collected 2011 | reverse complement strand
GCACTTTATAGCTTCCTGAAGTTGCATAATCCATGATTCCATGTCCTTTACCATCTTCTTGCCATGCCCCTTCACATTGATGAGCTGCAATACTACCACCCCATAAAAAATCACTTGGAAATTTATTCATATAGTTCACCTTCTATTCAATGACTTCTTCTACTATTTTTTGTTGTGATTCACTTACTTCTTTTTCATATTGTTGTTTATCAGCAACTCTGAAGAATGGATAATATACAGCAACTGAAATCACAATAACCAATACTGACCATATTGTTGTTGATAATGCTCCACTTGTCATTAAGAATCCAATCAAAATAGGTGGAGTTGTCCAAGGAACCATTGATACAGTTGGCATAGCTATAATGCCTGCTTCCATCAATAGAATAGTTGAACCAGCTAATATTCCTGGTAATATTACAAATGGGAATAAGAATATTGGGTTAAAACAGATTGGTGTCCCAAAGATAATAGGTTCATTAATATTAAAGATACCTGGACCAATTGACATTCTTCCTAAAGTCTTAAAATATTGACTCTTTGCAACAAATGACATTAAAATCATTAAACCAATAGTTGCTCCTGTACCACCAGCCCAAATCAAAACATCTGTTCCATAAGTTGCACCATAAATAGCCGCTCCACCAGCTCTAATAGCTTCTTCATTAGCAATACCATTAGCTAACAAGAATGGATAAGCAACATCACAAACAACAGCACTATTAATACCACAGAAGAATACTAATCCCATTAAACTATGATATAAAGCATATCCCCAAGGTGTTTTTAATAAGTTTGATACTGGTGACATAAGTGTTGCCATAAATGTATTTAAGTTAAATCCTAATACAACAGCAATAATTCCAAAAAGAATGAAAACCACTGATGCTGGGATCAAAGATGAAAATGAATGACTTACTGCTGGTGGAACACCATCAGGCATTTTAATTCCCCATCCTTTTAATTCAAATAATGATAAAATACGTACTGTTACTAATCCAACAACGATTGATGTTAATAATCCTGAAGTTCCAAATCCTGCAACATCAATTCCCACTTCTGGATTATATTGAGTTAAACAGAAAGCTCCTAATGATGTTACTGTATTTGTCCATTTATTAGCTTGATAAGCTTCTGCTCCAAAATAACCAGTTGCTCCAGCTACAAATAATGCTAATATTCCAGTTGTACAAGCATTAACTGCATAAAAGAAAGGTGCTGCTGGTTCAAAAAACTTTTGTAAAGGTTCAAATGGAAGTTCTGGTAATAAAATTGTAATACTTCCAATAATTAAAAGTGCCATAGCTGAACACATTGCATTACGAATAATTGTTAATATTCTGTTGCTTCCAAATTTTAAAGCATATGGCATAATTTTTTGTTCAAGAAATCCTGATATACGATCCATTTTCATTTCCTCCTGCTCTAGTTCGATCCTTTTCAATGCTCTAAGTAGCACTGACTCTCCGTTCATTTCCCCATATTCTTTACGGCCGATAAGTAATACTGGGATTGATAAAGGTTTTGCAATGTCAAGAATTCTTTCAAATTCATGAGTACATTGAGGTGCAATTAAAATAATATCTGCTTTTGATGCATATTGTTGAACTTGAAATGCTCCAACTGATGCAATTGCACAATCTATATCTAGCTCTTTGGCTGCTTGTCTCATATTTTGCACTAAAATGCTAGATGACATTCCTGCGGCACAACATAATAGAATTTTCTTCATTGCTTCTACCTACCTTTATTTTACTTATTTTTTAAAATACTTAAATCGAACTTATTTCCTTTTCTAAAGAGGAAATGAATCAACCAAATAAAACATCTATATCATTCTTTTTTTGCTCATTAGCAATTTTCTTTAAGATATTTTTTAAGTGTTGTAATGATAAATCATTTTCTAATTCTTGCATTGCCTTTTGATTAAACACTAAAGACGATAACGTTTCATGTAATAAACCTAGTGCTTCCTGTGAATCTTTTTGAACACTTAATAAAAATATATATTTTACATTTTGATGTTTCCACTTAATAGCTTTCTTTAAAACTCCTACTGCTACAAATGTTTCATCTGTTAATGGTTTCATTGGATGTGGCATTGCAATAGCATTTCCAAATTCAGTAACTGAAAATTTTTCTCTCTTTAAAATTTCTTCTTCAAAATGATTTGGAACAGTTTTGACATTAGCAATTCTTTGACACATTTCATGAATTAATTCTTCTTTTGTTTTTCCACTCAAATCTGTAAATAGCAATTCTTGTTGAAAATATTGATCCACAAATGACAATTCTTCATTTTGTGATAAGAAAACTTCACTTAATGAAATCATATCTTGATCATTTAAAAAATATTGAACATGAATAGCTGGTATCTCTGTTTTAAATGGAATAGGTACTGTACTTAATATAAAATCATATGCTAATTGATCAATATTTGATAATTCATACAATTCTGTAACATAGATACTATTAATATTATCTTTAAATCTTTGTTTAATTTTATATAATAAAATTTGTGAACTTCCCATACCACTTGCACAAATAATTATAACATTCTTTTTAGGTCCATTTTTTTGATATCTTTCAATGGCTAATGCAAAATGTAAAGCAATGTAACCTATCTCATTTTCACTTACTGACTTATTAATATATGATTGAATAATATGTGCAGCTAAAATACTAATTTCAAAAGCTAAAGGATTTTCAGATTTAATTTGCTGTAATAATGGATTTTGGATAACCATTCCATATTTCAAACGATTCATCATAGGTTGTAAATGTAAAGATAAAGATGTATATAAATCTAAATCTGTCATAAAATTCATAGCAAATTTATCATTAATTTCTTTCATAATTTGATTCATGAGTTCTTCATAATCTTGATTCAAATATAAAGTATTAGAATTATATTGAACAGCTTTCTTTCCTGATAAATGCATAGCTATATAATAAATTTCAACTTTTGGAAAATGAACTTCAAATCTTTGTTCTAATTCTTGACATAAAATTTCAGCAACTTCATACTCTCTGCTCTTTTCAATCTCGCTATCATATTCACAAGGCATTGATTTTGTATCTTCTTTTAATCTCAATAATGCAATCATAATATGGATAACAAGATTTTGAAAACCAATATCAGTTAACTTAAATCTCTCATTAACCATTGTTTTATATAAAATTGTTGAGATTTCTTCTTGTTGTTTTGTTGATGATGTTTGTGATAAATAAACACCATCATCTTTAGTACCATGATAAAAATATTGTGATATACATAATCTTTTATGAAACTCACTACCTACTATTTTTAATCCATAAAAGGGTTTTGTTTCTAAAGTTAAATGAAAATATTTTAATTTTTTCTGCCTGGTGTTTCTGCCAGGCAGTTTTTATGCTGCTGACTTTAATCGTTCGTGGTATTCCATCGGCGTAAGTAAATCCAGTTTTCTCTGGACACGTCTGTTTGTATAGTAATCTATGTATTCTTCAATGGCTTTCAACAGATCATCTTTTGTTTTGTATTTCTTTCCATAATACATCTCTCTTTTCATGATTCCCCAGAAACCTTCCATCGGCCCGTTATCAGTACAGTGGGCAGCCCGCGGACATACTCTGCGTCATTCCGGCCTCCAATATCTTTTGACGAAATACTTTTGACGTATATTGATACCCCCTGTCACTGTGAAAAATCGGCTGTGCTCCCGGATTCGCAGCCAGAGCTGCATCAAAAGTATCATATACAAGCGGGTTGTCATTGTGCTCGCTCAGCGCACAGGACACCGGCTTATGGTCGCACAAATCCAGTATCACACTTAAATACACTTTCCCGGCTCTCTCCTCTGTACCTGTTCCATATTTAAACTCTGTCACATCGGTTGCCCACTTCTCATTTAAGTGCTCTGCGGTGAACTCCCGGTTTAATATATTTTCCGCTGTGTATGCAGGATCCGCCGCCGGCCTGGTACAGCAGTTATACCTGTGCTTGATGATGGACTGTATCTTCTTTTTGCGGCAAATACGCAGAATTCTCTTGTCATTTGCCTGAATTCCCTGATCATGGGCAGGGGTATCCCGAATCCGGCGGTATCCCATATCAGGATGTTCTCCATGCAGCTGTTCGATTTTCTTCGCAGGCATTTCATTAAAGTCTTCCTTTTCCGTATGGACGTGGCTGCACCATTTATAATAGGCACTTCTGCTTATGCCCCCTAATTCACAGAGAATACGGATTGGATAATCCGGGTGTTCCTGCAGGAGATCCTGAATGGCTGTGTATACGGCTTGATTCCGTGTGGCTCTCAGCGTCGCCTCCCCTCTATTTCCCCGAGTTTTTTTAATAAATCAATCTCCATTTGCTGCTTTCCGGCTTTGGCTTTCAGCATCCTGTTCTCTGCCTGCAGTCTTTCCAGTTCCGTCAGTTCTCCTTCTGCTTTCTTCCTTCCCCGTCTGTCATAGAGCCCCTCAATGCCTTCGGCACGGTACTTCAGAACCCGGGAACGCACCTGGGCATAGGAACAGCTGTATTGCCCTGCAGTGAGGGAATAATTGTCATCATGTTCGATACAATACTCTATGATGGAAAGTCTTTCTTCCAGCGCTGTTTTTCTTGCCGGGTTGTTTTTAACCATGTGATACACTCCTTCCGGTCTGGAATCCTTTAGTTCCTCATGGTTATTATACCTCTTAACCCATTGTAAAACAGTAGCAGCCGCTTGAATTTTATATTTGATGGCAATATCCTTATAAGATCCTTCGCCATGTAAACAGGCCTTAACAACCTCTTCTTTAAACGCAGCAGAATAGTTTAAGTTTGCCGGACGGATCATAAATGCGTTTTCGCCAAATGTTTTATATTTGGCCACCCATTTACGGATCGAGGATTCGTTGAGCTGATATTTTCGACCGAGTTTCACAAAGGAATCGTGGCCCGCCAGATATTCTTTGACTACTTTTAATTTGTCTGCTGCATCCCATTCATCCCGCTTTTTTCTTCTTCCCATAAAATATGCTCCTTATACAATAGACATTTAATTATTTCCTGTGTCTACCATGTAGGGAGCATATCATTTACTACACTTTTTTGTACTTCTATTTCTCAACCCTTGACATCAATACTACCGTCTCAACGGCACTCTCATTTTCCCACGAAATTTTATCAACTGATTCACCATTAACATACACTGGAAAGTTAAATGTTATATTTTTAATAGGATGTTCATGCTTATCCTGTTCCTCTTTTGGATATATCTGTATCTCTTTAATGAATCCCTGGATCATGGTTCTTTTTTCTTCATCATTCAAACGGTCATATACTCTGTCAAAATTAAGCAGCACTTTATACACATTATCAATAGTAATGGCACTCATCTCTATTGATTTCCTTTTTGCTCTTGATTCCTCAATCTTATCTTCCAGTTCATAAATTGTATCATACAGATTATCAAGTCTTCGGTTCATATCCTGTAATTTTCTTTCGCGATATTTAGTATCTTCTGGAAGCGAATCTATTTCACCTTCAAGCCTCCGCTTATTATTTTCTACCTGTCTCAAATTTGTTTCGTAATTCTTAATTTCCTTATCTATTTCAGTAGTATCAATTTCTGTGCCTATTCTGCTTTTGATCTCTTTGGCAAATTCTTTATTAGTCACAAGCTGCTTAATTGCCATCACAACATCAGGTTCGATAACTTCTTTTCTCAACTGCGCAGAATAACTGCAGCTCTGACCTCTCGGCTGTCTTCTTCTACTGCAAACATAATAAAATATCTCTTTATATTCACCGCTTTTATTCGTCCAAGCATTTTTATTTGTATACATAGGACTTCCACATACAGGGCACTTTAATATTCCAGTCAGTAAATGCGCACGATCCCTTCCAACTTTTGATACCGCTTTAACTCCTGTTGCATCGCGCTTTACCTTTGCTTTGTTCCAGTCTTCAATACTGATAATTCCTTCATGTTCACCATCTACGATAATAAAATTATCTGTCCTAACCTGTTTATACTCATTCTTTGTACCTTTTACTTTTTCACGGATTCTTCTGCCATATGCCAGTTTTCCACAATAAACAGGATTGTCTATGATATCTTTTACTAACTTGGAACTCCATTCAGAAAGTTTTCCATTATGCCTTATTTTTTTCTTTATCCCTTGCAGATTCAAATATTTTGCAACGCCATTGTATCCCATATCAGTATTGATAAATTTATCATATATAATTCTGATTGTTTCCGCTTCATCTTCTGCTATAAGAAGTTTATTATTTTCCAGTTTATAGCCATAAGGCGCAAAGCCACCATTCCACCCACCCTGTCTTGCTTTCTCTCTGCGCCCATTCATGGTCTGTTCTATAATATTTTCTCTCTCAATCTCCGCTACTGCCGATAATACAGAAATCAATAATCTTCCTGCCGTCATAGATGAATCTATGCCTTCTTCTATACAGATAAGATTTACACCATAAGACTGTACATATTCCAGTGAGCTGAGAATATCGGCTGCATTTCTTCCAAATCTTGATAATTTGTATACAAGAATATAATCAATCTCCATTCCCTGTGAAATATCATTCAGCATACGCTTAAAAGCTGGTCTGCCTTCTATGGACTTTCCAGATTTTCCCGCATCCTCATACGTTTCTACAACTATCATTTCTTCTCTGTCTGCGTATCTTTTCAGTCCATTACTCTGTGCTTCAAGAGAATATCCGTCTACCTGCATTTCAGTTGAAACTCTGGCATAAAGTATGCATTTCTTTCCTTTTCTTGATTCCATAGCAGTCACCTTCCAATTTTCTATATGTACAACTATTACTACAGTGCAGATACATTATATCATGCATACTTTTTGTTTCCAACAGTTTATTATTCATTTTCATTGAGTCCATATTTTATTACTATATCGGTCATAAAGTTCATAAAATTATTGTACCTGCTTTTTTCCTCAGATTTTTCCTGATCTGTTTTATCCAATTTAATGAGATTTGCATTTTTCATATCAATAGTTGAAGCTGTTATTGTCATACTTATAAAAATCATCCTTTCTTCCTAATTGTTTATTAATATGTTCCTTCAATTACTTCTTCTCTTTTTTCTGTACAGATATTGTCTTTCTTCTAACACTTGAATCTCAATGTTATATCTTTTAAGTGCATAATTTGATATTGGATCTTGTTTTTTATGATTGCATGTTTTTCACATCCTCTATTTTAAATTTGTGTTACACTTACTCTTTCTCTTTTCAATTTGGAAAAATTCGATTACTGTTTGAAAGATAAAAATAGAAGTAAAAGATCCGAAAATTTTCTATGTGGAAAAAAATGTGTATTGCTGTGTTCGCTACTGCTAACAGGGGGCTAACACTATCCTCACACGATACCACACCCCACAACCACCATACGCTCTAAAACGCGCCAGAATCGATTTTAAGCCGTTTTATTTGTTAGCCGAACTATTCTAGCCTAAGAATAAAGCAGCCTTAAAACGGCTTGTAGCGTGTCATATGCCCAAGCATCTATACCATACAGACACAACAAAGAACCTTGCAAGCTATGCCTACAAGGTTCTTTGTTCTATCCATATTCATGTTATATCTGACTCATGCTATTATCATATCACGCCATTTTCAGTACAATACCACATCTTTATGAATGATATACCAGATACATGCCATTGCAAGTCTAATCAGCATATACCACTATACAAGACTCCATTCGATAATATCATAAATCTTTTTCATGAATCTTAAAGCAACGGGATATGATCTTTCTACTTCTTTCAAATGTTCCTTTTTAAATTCCTGATACTGCTCTGCTGTCATCTTCTTAATTTCCAGTGCCATTTCTGTTATCTGTGGAATACACTCAATCATTAATTCACGTTCTGTCATTGTCCCTTATCCTCCATATCAATTTTTATGCCAGTCCGAACATACATGCAGCTTTGTATAATGGGTTGCGTTCAAGTTTCCGCTTGCGGTCTGATTTCCTCTTTGATTTTCTTTTCATACGCTCCATAAATGCAATCTGGGTATCAATTTCAATATACTCTTGCATTTGGTTTGGAGTTAATGCATTGTATGGGGTTTTCAAAGAGGAATCAATAATCTGTGTCCCATCTGGACACGTAATAATTCTGAAATTAAACATATTTTCCACCTTTCTTTTTGGGCGGTCTATATCACATTTTTCATGTGAATAATAGAACCATTCCAACTACAACAATTAGTAACCAAATAACCGATATTATTAATTTAAAAATGTTTTTTATCATATTGAATTTACAGACAGACTATGTTATATTTTTATTGGGGAGATTTCTCTCCCCTATGTTTTGATTAGATACTCTCTATAATCATTTTGATTACTGCTATGAGAGTTCCAATCTCTAAGGCAAGTTGTGTAAGTGCTCGTACCACTTTTATTAACTTGCCTATTTTTTTCTCCATCTGCATTTCCTCCTTTCTTCATTTGATAGTTATATTTTACACTATAATGATATGTTTGTCAAGTTCATTTTGATATATTTTACATTATATTAGTATAATTATTTCTTTATAGTTATGTTTTTATTGACTTTTCATTGCTATTCATATATAATATAACTATCAATTAATGAAAGGCGGTATTATATGCGTAAAGATGAAAATATAACCAGAGCCAAAATAAAAGCATTTCTTGCTTCTAATGGTACAACGCTAACAGACGTTGTAAAAGTGATGAATGAACGACACCCAGATGAACCAACAACACAGCAAAACCTTACAAATAAATTAGCAAGAGAAACAATTAAATTTTCGGAAGTCATGGAAATTGCTGATATATTAGAACATGATATTGTTTTCAAGAAAAGAAATGCTTCACAAGCTGAATAGAATCATCACATCATAACTAAACTACCACAAACAAGCCTTAGTCAATTCAAACGACTTTAGGCTTTTCTTTTGTTATGCTCCAGTATTCATCATACAGAAAATAGTATCAAAAATATTATTGAATAAATAATACTAAAATTCTTGACTTTTCCACCCATATTTGCTAATATGATAGTATCAAATCTGTTTATAAATATTATTAATACTATTTTGAAGGAAGGTATCTACCATGTGCAAATACGGTTATGTCAGAGTTTCAACAAAACAACAGAAAACCCAAAGACAGATTGACAATATAAAATCATTTGATGCAAATGCTATCATTTATGAAGAAAAGCAATCAGGCAAGGATATAGAAAACAGAGCAGTATTTAGAAAGCTTCTGGATAAAGTGAAATCAGGCGATACCATCATATTTGATGAAGTGTCCAGAATGAGCCGTAATGCTGATGAAGGCTATAATCTATATATGGAACTTATGGAAAAGAATATAACGCTTGTATTCCTGAAAGAACGCCACATTGATACAGAAGAATATAAACGCAGGACACAGAACCATATAGCAAGAGTATCTTCCAGTAATGAAAAAATGGACAATCTTATCAATGGCATTCTTGATCTAGTAGCAGACTTTGAAAAAGAAAACCTAAAAGATAATATTAGACTGGCATTTCAACAGGCAGAACACGAACGACAGTTTTTAATTAATAGAGTAACTGAAGGCAAATCCAAAAGTTATAAACACCAAGGCAGACCAGAAGGAAGCCGTAATATAAAGACTGATAAAGCAGATCATGTAAAGAAAGTTATACGGGAACAATCTAAAGACTTTGACGGCAAATTTTCAGATGCTAAAATCATGAGGGAATATCTGCAAGGCATAGCACGAAATACATATTATAAATACAAAAGAGAACTGAAAGCAGAATTAGACTTGATCTGATTTTGAATCCCAAAATATAAGACACTCACTTGATTGTGGGTGTCTTTTTTTCGTATGTGTGTGTATATGGTGATGCTTCTCTACTGGTATCATGATCAGGTACTATGTAATGTATTCTCATAAGATAGTTTCGATTTTTGGGGTGCAAATTGAAAATGTCTTGAAAAGAATTTGTCTGAACTTTCAGAATATTCCAGCAATTTGTCAAACTGTATATAACGCCTTGTTATTGCACGTTTATTTCATGAAAATATGTAAATTTTTCAACAAATTAATCAGCTACATTTGCTTATACTACACAGATTAGATTATTCTATTTTCCTCTAATTAATTTCTACTAAAACAGTAAGAAATCAATTAACTTACCGATCCTATTTTATCTTAAATTATAAACAACAAACCGCATTTTAACATAATAAAAGCACAATTATTTTTGGCTGGGCGGTGTATCCAGCATCTCAGGTACTCTTTACAGAGTGTGTCGGGAACCATTTCCGACCTCAAAAATAATCATGCTCATTACTATTATATTTATTCATGTGTATAATATACTATTTATTTGTTGACTTGTCAACATGAAATTCTTTGATTCTCCCGCTATATAAACGCCTTTGTATCTTTGATTCCTGTATATCATGCATTGTAGATACATAAAGATAATCATTTTCCTTGTCCAGTTTAATTCCTATCATCACATTATCACGATACCTTTTAATCAATTCTATAGAATCTGTACCATTTTCATTCGGATTCACACCTATATAATCAGGATTATCAATGATATCTGGTATATAATCTATATATTTTAAACATTTTTCATGCTTGCTTTTAAGCATATGTGCTGGCAAACCTTTTGATCTATATATATCTCTAATTTCTATGTTTATCCCTAATATGGTATTAAATTCCTTTTTATATGATCCTACATAGATAACTTTATCCGGCATTCTACTCATTTCCTTTATTTTTGCATAGGAAAATTATAGCATATAAAATTCTAAATATCTATATATTTTTCAAATGAAAGAAACCGCTTTCCCGCTGCTGTTTTAGACCAGACTCCGCCTAACGAATTGACTGCCAGCAAAATATTTAGAATTATATAATTAAGATAAAAGGAAGTAGGATGGAGGGACCCCACATACACAGACAGTATTGCTCCCACATGACTTAGGGTATTAAACAAAAACCTCAGTGCCAGTCATGGAATACTTCCGTTGCACCGGATATGGTATAATAGAGTTGCTAAAAATCATTAACCATGCACCCAGGAAAGGAGTTATTCTGATATCTATGATACCATATAAACAGCTTTCTTTGGCAGACATTTTTTCAGATTGCCAAGAAAAATTTGAAAATAACAAACCTGCTTTTCTGTCTCTGTTAGAACAGCATATCGACCTTGATAAAATAATTCCGATTACCTT
>OFGE01003151.1_pt1 | contig 11245 bp, 7 predicted proteins | sample 1521681 | NCBI WGS metagenome assembly OFGE01 (sample SAMEA3504093, study PRJEB24116) | mouse gut metagenome | biome: mouse gut; feature: mouse-associated habitat; material: faeces | place: Denmark | collected 2011 | reverse complement strand
GCATCCATATCAGCCTTATGGATACTCGTAGCCAATGCCTGGATGCAGTATCCGGTGGGTATGGAATTCGACCCGGCACAGATGCGCAATGTGATGGACGACTTCTGGGCTGTGGCATTCTCGCCGGTGGCTGTGCACAAGTTTCTACACGCAGTGTTTGACGGCTGGGTGCTCGCGGCGGTATTCGTGATGGGAGTGAGCGCCTATCTGATAATGCGCGGCAAGCGCAGGGAGATGGCAATGCGCTCGGTGAAGGTGGCAGGATGGGTAGGAGCTGCCGGAATGGTGCTCACCCTGTGGAGCGGTGACAGTTCGGCAGTCGACGTTGCCCGCGTGCAGCCCATGAAGCTCGCTGCCATGGAGGGACTGTACGACGGAGGCAGAGGCGAGGAGATAGTGGCATTCGGCATACTCGATCCGTCAAAGACCCTCGATGACGGCAAGGACCCTTTCATAATGAAAATAGCGATTCCCTACGGGCTGTCGATACTCGCCAACCATGACATGAATTCATTTGTGCCCGGCATAAACGACATCATAGCTGGACGCAGCATGAACGCCGAAGGGGACTCGATCGACACTGTGAGCTATGCCGAGCGCATGGCGATGGGAAAGAAGTCGCATGAGGCATTGAGGCAGTTTGACCGCGCCCTCACCGAAGGTGACACCGCGGCAATGGACGCTGCAAGGGCTGAGATAAAGGAGAACTATCCCTTCTTCGGCTACGGATATCTTGACAGTGCCGAGGAGGCAGTGCCGCCGGTAGGGATCACATTCTACTCGTTCCACATCATGGTGCTTGCGGGAGGCTATCTCACGCTGTTTATCGCGATAGCCCTGTGGAGCGCGTACAAGAGACGCCGACTGTGGGAAACCCGCTGGTGGCAGTGGGTGGCGATGCTGTCGGTGGCAGTGGTGTGGATATGCTCCGAGGCAGGATGGGTCACCGCGGAAGTGGGACGCCAGCCCTGGATCATACAGGATCTCATGCCGGCACGCGCAGCGATCTCGGCAATACCTTCGGGAACGGTGATAATCACTTTTGTGCTCTTCGCGGCAGTGTTCACAGCGTTGCTTGCCGCCGAAGCCGTAATTATGGTCAAACAGATTAACAAAGAGGAGGAATAAGCTATGACACTCACTATGCTTCAGGATTATTGGTGGATGCTCATCTCGGTGCTCGGCGCGATACTTGTGTTCATGCTTTTTGTGCAGGGAGGACAGACATTCCTACTGTGTCCCGGCAACGGAGCCGCCGACCAAAGTAAAATGATCTCGTCGCTGGGACATAAATGGGAGCTCACGTTCACGACGCTGGTAGTGTTTGGCGGCGCGTTCTTCGCTTCATTCCCACTGTTCTATTCCACAAGTTTCGGCGGTGCCTACTGGCTGTGGATGCTCATACTGCTGAGCTTTGTGCTTCAGGCCGTAAGCTACGAGTTCCGCAGCAAGCCGGGCAATATATTCGGAACCAGGACCTACGATGTGTTCCTGTTCATCAACGGCTCGGCGGGGTGTGTGCTTCTTGGGGTAGCTGTGGCTATGATGTTCTTCGGGGCAGAGTTCACAGTGAGCAAGGGGAGCATCCTTGACACAGGGTCGCCAGTGATATCCCGCTGGGCTCCGACTCATGGGTTCGAGGCTATATTTAGCTGGAAGAATCTTGTGCTCGGGTTTGCCGTGCTGTTCCTTGCACGCACTCAGGCGGCCATGTATCTGCTCAACAATCATCCGCGAAAGGATGCGTTCTTTGATGCCAACCGCCGCAGGGTGCTTGTGAACGGAGTTATCTTTGTGGTACTCTTCCTGCTGTTCGTAGGGCTTCTGCTCACCGCCGACTCACTCCAGACGGTGAAGGACGGCGGTCTTGACGGCGGAAGGTCGGTGTTTGAGACAGTCGAGTTCAAGTATCTCCATAATTATCTTGACATGCCTCTTGCACTTGTGGCATTCCTCGCAGGGACAGTGATGGTGCTGTTCGGTGTTGTGCGCTCGGCATTGGCGAGCCATTTCACAAGCGGGATATGGTGGAGCGGAATCGGTACAGTGCTTGTGGTGCTGAGCCTGTTCTGGGTTGCGGGATACAACGGTACCCCCTATTACCCATCGCTCATTGACCCATCGTCGTCGCTGACCGTACACAACAGTTCGTCATCGATGTTCACCCTCACCGCCATGAGCTGGGTGTCGCTCATCATCCCCTTTGTCCTCGCCTACATAGCGTATGCATGGAGGTCAATGGACAGGAAGTGAAAGTGATTCGATAAATTTTGTCTATCTTTGCAGCAGAGCGAAAAAATATTTTTATCAGGAATCAAGATAAAGACTTAAATAATAAATCAACCTTAAAATAAACATCAGTTCGGAATATGGCTGACGATAAGAAAGTAATTTTTTCTATGGTGGGGGTGTCGAAGATATATCCCCCGCAAAAACAAGTGCTAAAAAATATCTATCTGTCATTCTTTTATGGGGCAAAAATAGGTATAATCGGTCTTAACGGCTCGGGTAAATCCTCTCTGCTCAAGATCATTGCCGGTATCGACAAGAGCTATCAGGGAGAAGTAGTGTTCTCTCCGGGCTACTCCGTGGGGTATCTTGAACAGGACCCGCAGCTGGACCCCGACAAGACTGTGATAGAGGTGGTGCGCGAGGGTGTGCAGCCCATCATGGACCTGATTGCGGAGTTTGACAAGGTGAACGAGTCGTTCGGAGACCCGGATGTGCTTGAGGACCCCGACAAGATGGATGCACTGCTTGCCCGCCAGGCCGAGCTTCAGGACAAGCTCGATGCCGCTGACGCATGGAACATCGACTCGAAGCTCGAACGTGCGATGGATGCCCTACAGTGCCCGCCTGACGACCAGAAGATATCAACCCTCTCGGGTGGCGAACGCCGCCGTGTGGCTTTGTGCCGCCTCCTGCTCCAGCAGCCCGACATCCTTCTTCTCGACGAGCCTACCAACCACCTTGACGCGGAGAGCATCGACTGGCTTGAGCAGCATCTCCAGCAGTATCCCGGCACCGTGATAGCCATCACTCACGACCGTTACTTCCTTGACCATGTGGCGGGATGGATTCTTGAGCTTGACCGCGGCGAGGGCATACCATGGAAGGGTAACTATTCATCGTGGCTCGACCAGAAGACCAAGCGTATGGCACAGGAGGAGAAGCAGGCATCCAAACGCCGCAAGACACTCGAAAGAGAGCTTGAATGGGTGCGCATGGCTCCGAAGGCCCGCCAGGCAAAGGGCAAGGCCCGACTCAACAGCTATGACAGGCTCCTCAACGAAGACCAGAAGGAACGTGAGGAACGCCTTGAGATATTCATCCCCAACGGTCCGCGCCTTGGAGCAAAGGTGATCGATGTGCAGGGGTTCTCGAAAGCTTTCGGCAAAAAGCAGCTGTTCAAGGATCTGTCATTCTCGCTCCCTCAGGGCGGCATTGTGGGTGTGATAGGTCCCAACGGAGCAGGCAAGACCACTCTGTTCCGCCTCATCATGGGTCAGGAGACACCGGATGCAGGCACATTCGATGTGGGCGAGACCGTGAAGATCGCTTATGTCGACCAGACCCACCATGACCTTCTGCCCGAACGCAGCGTGTATGAGGTGATATCCCAGGGGGTGGAGAGCTTCCGCATGGGCGGCAGGGACATCAATGCCCGCGCCTATCTGTCGAGGTTCAATTTCACAGGAGCCGACCAGGAGAAGAAGATAGGAGTGCTCTCGGGCGGCGAGCGCAACCGTCTGCACCTTGCCATGGCTCTTAAGGAGGAGGGTAATGTGCTCCTGCTCGACGAGCCCACCAACGATATCGACGTGAACACTCTGCGCGCACTGGAGGAAGGCCTTGAGGACTTTGCCGGATGTGCAGTGGTAGTGAGCCACGACCGATGGTTCCTCGACAGGATATGCACACATATACTCTCGTTTGAGGGTGACGGCAATGTGGTGTTCTACGAGGGTTCCTACTCGGATTACGAAGAGTACAAGAAAGCCCACAACGGAGGCAAGGAGCCGGTGAGACGCCGCTACAGGAAACTTATGGAATAAATATATCACTCTAACGGATGAGGCTGTGCCCTTGATCTCATATATCCATGACATCACGGCACAGCCTCCAACTTACAATCATGAAGATACAAAACTTTTCTCTCTTCGCACTCCTTGCCGTGATGCTCGGAGTGATGTCGTCATGCTCAAAAAAGGCAGAGCTGCTTGACACGATCCCTGCCAATGTGACAACAGTAACAACATTGAATCTGCGGTCGCTATGCGAGGCTTCGGGCATAAAATTCACCGAGGAAGGCATAAAAGCATCTCCGGAAATCGAGAAGAACATAGCCCCTACCATACCGGATGTGATAAATAATCTGGCTGAGATGGATGCCAAGGGGGTTGCCGACTTCAGTACCATAGCACTCGTGCTCGACAAAAACAATACCGCCTTCATGACATTTGCCATCTCGGACTTCGAGCGGTTCAAACTTGTGATGGAGGATGCCATAACCTGGAATGCCGATAATGACGGATTCCACACCGGATATGCCGGGAACTATCCATTGGTGGCAAACGACTCTCAGATATGGATACTGTCGAGACACAACAAGACGGCGACACAGTGCGTGAAAGATGTGCTGAATGCCGCCAAGGAGATGCCCATAAGCAAGCTTGACGGTATTGCCCAGGCATTGAATCGCGATAATCTGGCAAACACCGCAATGATCAACTGGTTAGAGCAGTCGGACAAGAAACCGGACAATCAGTCGATACAGGAAAAAATGTGGAATGTCGCTGCCATCAACACTACTACGGACGGAAAATCGATAGTGCTCAACTGGGAGAGGATGACTTCGGACGGAAAGATCGAGAAGTCAAAGGGGATGCGGAATATCAATCCTGCGGTGCTTGCCTATGTGCCGGAAGGGTTCAACCTGACATTCGGAGCAGGACTGACCCCTGACTTCGACTGGACACCGTTCGAGACTATTGCCAGATTGTTCGGTGGATTCCAGGCGGAGGCTTTCATGAATGTGATAACTCCTTACCTTGAGTCCATCGACGGGACTCTGCTCATAGCTGCACGCCCGGTAACACCCAATGTGATTGACAGCGGCGACCCATCGGACTGGGATTTCATACTTCTTGTCCATATGCCTCAGAGGAAAATAAATCAGCTCACGGCTACTGTGAGTTCAATGATGGCTACCGCAGGCATCACCCCCAAGGCTGTGGGTGAGGGGCTGATTGCCGTACCCCAGTATGGCAAGGAGATAACCATAGGTAATGTGGACGGCTATCTGGGAATATCCACAATAGGATTTGACAATACACGAAATAATTCGCTTGCACCGATGTTTGTCAACAAGGAAATGTCGCTTAATATCATTGCAGATCCTTTGTCGGATTACATTAACGGTGCCCCCGAGGGTGTTGCCATGGAGTTGGCTATCGAAATGTCGGGCGGAAAGGGCCAGGCGAAATTCGCGCTTCCGGGAAGCAATGGTCCGATACTGACCTATCTGCTTTCTATAATGCTGGATTAGGACCAGAGGGCTATAAGTTTTTTTGACCAAAGGACCAGAGGGCTATAGGATTATGGCTCTATGGTCCTGTGGTCTGAAATTATTCGGGGCTTTAAATGATATAATGATGATACAAAACATTACTCTGCGGAGGGTGCTTCCGCAGGTGTTCCGCGGGAGCGAGAAGGAGTCGCCTGTGTGCGATAGTGAGGTGTGGATGCGTGATGAGTTGGTGTTCACGCGCCCCGGCAACTATATAATCGAGGCGGAGAGCGGGACCGGAAAGTCGTCGCTCTGCTCTTTTATATATGGGGCACGCACTGATTACGACGGGGAGATACTTATGGATGGGGAGCCTGTCAAGGGGTATTCCATTGAGAAATGGTGCCGGCTGCGCCGTGAGGCGTTGGCTTATCTGCCGCAGGAGATGCGGCTGTTTCCTGAGCTGTCAGTGATGGATAATATCATGGTGAAGAACCGTCTTACCTCCTACCGCAGTGAGGCGGAGATATTGCAGATGCTTGACCGCCTGGAATTGCGGCATAAGGCGGAATGGATAGGTAATCATATCCGCCGGACGGAATGGATAGAGGGGGATGAAGAAGGGTGGTTCAACAGCTATTATGATAATGACGGAGAGGCAGCAGAGGGATACTTCGGGCAAGGAGTCCGTATGATGCTTACCGGCCAGGTGTTTGCAATTATGGCTGCCGTAATTGCCACTTCGGTAGGGAACAAGCTCACACTCAACGAGTTCAGACTACTGCACCTTTAGATGGATTCTTTATCAATAAATTATTACTAAATAAAATACAGGAGAACAGACAGGAGAACAGGAGAACTATTTCTGTAACTACAAAACCATAAATTTTCAAACATATTTTAAACCATAAATACACATTTATATATGAATACCACCGATCTTCTATCTATTATCAAAGATTGCGCCTTTGAGGTAAGAAAAGAACTTGCACCAGGTTACCTTGAATCGATATATAAAAAAGCTCTGGCGATCGAATTACGATCCCATGGGCTTAATATTGAAGAAGAGTCACCTATTCGGGTTAATTACAAAGGATATCATTCATGTAGGCGACTTCAGAGCAGACATAATAGTAGAAGGTAAAGTGATAATAGAGCTAAAAGCCATATCTTAATTAAATAAATCTCATCATATCCAATTAGTAAACTATCTTACAGCTACAAGAATTGATGATGGATTTCTAATAAATTATGGGGCTGAGGATTATCGTATAATACATAAAACTCGTCTTTTTGACAGGTCATATCGTTCCAAAAACCAAGTTCAAGAATAAAATAAGTCCTACTGTTCTCCTGTCTTTAATATATTAAAACAAATAATATCTAATCTATGTCTAATCCGATCAGGCGGCTGTTGCGCCGCAATATAAGCGGGGGGCAGATAGCGGGGTACGCTATCGCCAATCTGGCGGGACTGGTGATTGTCCTCACTGCCTTGCAATTCTATCGTGACATCACTTCGGTAAGCGATGCGGAGGATTCGTTCGTGTCTGCCGACTATATGATAATATCCAAACGCGTGGAGGGGCTTGACGGACTTATGGGTGGCGGGCAGGCGGCTACCACCTTCACCGCCGATGAACGCTCAGAGATCTCGTCACAGCCCTGGGCGGAAGAGGTGGGTGAATTCACCGCTGCGGATTTCAATATAAGCGCGCAGGTGAATATGGCTGGTGCCAACCTGTCGACGGCTCTATTCCTTGAGTCTATCCCTGACAAGTTTTTCGACATATCTCCCCGAGGATGGGACTACCGCCCCGGCTCGAATGACCCGGTGCCGGTAATCATATCCAAAGATTATCTTACGCTCTATAATTTCGGGTTTGCCGCCTCACGCGGGATGCCTCAGATATCGGAGGAACTTATAGGTATGCTCCCATTACGTCTGAGCCTCAGCGGCAACGGACGTCAGCAATGGGTGGACGCCCGCATAGCCGGATTCTCGTCAAGGCTCAACACTATAGCTGTGCCTGAGAACTTTCTCTCCTGGGCGAACGGGATTTACGGTGAAGGCCGCAACACCGAGCCGTCACGCCTGATAGTGAAACTGAAACGCGCAGGCGACCCTGAGGCGACAAAATATATGGAGAGCCATGATTACGAAATTGCCGGCGATAAGACCGCAGGTGGCAAAGCCGCTTATTTCCTGTCGATGGTCACTACTGTAGTGGTCGCCATCGGTGCCATAATCAGCATACTTGCGTTCTTTATACTTCTTCTCAGCATATATCTGCTCCTACAGAAGAACCGCTCCAAGATACACGACCTTATGCTCCTGGGATATACCCCGGGACAGGTGGCAAGGTATTACCAGACTATAGTTGCCACTGTCAATCTGTCGGTTCTGCTGCTGGCCGTAGCCGGGATGCTTGCTGCGTCGTCAATGTGGCAGGAACAGATAGAGGCTCTCGGTGCCCGCGGTGCATCGTGCGTGCCTACGGTCCTGACAGGCACTGCAATAATTCTTGCCATCACGGCGGGGAATATCATTGCTATCTCGCGCAATATCCGGAAGGGGTTCCGAGTGTAATCGGGACCAGAGAACTATATTAAGACAGGAGAACAGGAGAACTTTTAGACCAGAGGACCAAAGGACTATAGTTTTAATATATTCAGGTTCATATTTTGGTCCTATAAAAAAGTTCTCCTGTTCTCCTGTCCTATACAGCTCTCTGGTCCTTTGGTCTGAAAATTTCTCCATTCGGAATATATGACCATTTTTACTGCTCCTTTTATTCTTAATTACGGAAATTTTTCATTAATTTTGCGGAACGATAAAATAAATCAGCCAATCACTCAACGTTTCAAAATAAACAGATACTATGTCAAAGGTAACAGTTGTGGGCGCCGGCAACGTGGGCGCAACTTGTGCAAATGTGTTGGTAACTTGCGGCATCGCTGACGAGGTTGTCCTCCTCGATATCAAGGAGGGTGTATCCGAAGGCAAGGCCATGGATATCATGCAGACCGCCAGCATCCTTAATCTCAACACCCGCCTCACCGGCGTGACCAACGACTACTCCGCCACCGAAGGGAGCGATGTCGTAGTCATCACGTCAGGCATCCCCCGCAAGCCCGGCATGACCCGCGAGGAGCTTATCGGTGTTAATGCCGGCATCGTGAAGAGCGTGACCGAGCAGCTGCTCAAGCACTCTCCCAATGCAGTGATCATCTGCATCTCCAACCCTATGGACACTATGACCTATCTGATCCACAAGATCAGCGGTCTCCCCAAGAACCGTATCATCGGCATGGGCGGCGCACTCGACAGCGCACGTTTCAAATATTTCCTCGCCAACGCTCTCGGAGCTAACCGTACCGAGGTTGAGGGTATCGTTATCGGCGGTCACGGCGACACCACAATGATTCCTCTTGTGCGCTATGCGGCTTACCGTGGCGTGCCCGCCTCCAACTACCTTGACGCTGCCACACTTGAGAAAGTTGCTGCCGACACTATGGTGGGCGGTGCTACCCTCACCAAGCTTCTCGGCACCTCTGCATGGTACGCTCCAGGTGCGGCAGGAGCCCAAATGGTACAGGCTGTGCTCCACAACGAGCAGAAGCTCATCTCATGCTCCGCTCTTCTTGAGGGTGAGTACGGCGAAAGCGACCTCTGCATCGGTGTTCCCGCCATCATCGGCAAGAACGGTATCGAGAGAATCGTCGAGTTCGAACTCAACGAGGAGGAGAAGGCTCTCTTCCACAAGAGCGCAGAGGCTGTACACAAGACCAACGCGGCTCTCGAAGGATGCTGCTAAGCTCCGGTATGCATAGGTCATAACCGACATCGCATAAACATATTCAAGGGTTAAAGGCTCCAGGTCTTTAACCCTTTTCTCATATTATATCCCGCCGAACACCCGGAGCGACATTACCGCACCATCCCGGGCGTTGCGAGGCTGTAATTTTGTGGCTCCATCACAAAATTGCAGCCTTATGTTTCCTTCCTGTCACCCCACATGCCCAAAGGGTAGCCGTGCCGTCATCCCTTTTCCACTCTCATCCACCCTGCATGACCGCAGCCGGGTGCTGCGCTGTCACAATCTGCGCCCTGACCCTACAGGCGGTCTCATGGGGGTCAGCCGCCCCGCCACCATATCCTCCCTGCCCGGAGCAGAACCTGTGAAAGGGGGACTGATCACCCTCGACGACGGGACACGATGCATCATAATGTATCATCATGGTCACCTCAAAGCTGTCACAGACACTGAGATAAAGAGCATTATCCGCCTTGACGAAGCCCCAGCCACAGTGACGCGCACAGCCGGATCGCTCATAGTGATGCGCCACCGCGGCACCCCATTGCTGATACCTCTTGACACCCTCGTTCCCGCAGGCCACCTCAACGGCACCGTCATCACTCTCACCAGGCAGGATATGACCGCAGTGTCAGCCGACATCCCTGCCGTGACGCTCAAAGGCTCCTACGACACATCTTCCCGCACCCTTTGCGATGCCGACCGCACCACTCTCGACAAGGGTATGCGCGATGCTTATCTCAGGCTCTGTGACCTCGCCCGGCTGCAACGCCGCTACATTCAACCTGTAGTGGCACGCTACCGTCTCATCGGTGACGGAGGAGATGTGATATACACCTCCGCACCTGTGCTCATATCGCCCGAAAGCGGCCTGCAAGCCACCCACGCCTCCATACTTCTCACAGGCGAAGGATTCCGGCAAATGTCAGGAGCACGGCTCACAGCCACAGGCTACACAGTGGGGATCACCTATTCACGCACCCCCGATGCAGAATGGCTGTCAAGGGTACGTTCTGTGGAGGTGCTCGTATCGCCCCAGCTGCATCCGCTTGTCACCGGACTTCCAGGAACATTCACACGTACCGGAAGCTCCACCACACAGCTCACATTCACCCATACACTGCCCGGGGTCAACCCCCTGGATGATCCAGGATCCTCGTCGAGCAGGCTCACCCGCTGCATCACATCCATAATCGACAATGCCGACACCACCCTGCGCAGCTCTCCGGCGGAAGATGACACGTCCGAAGAGATGGCGCGCCTGCAATCCATCATATCCATTCCCTCGACACCACCTACCCCCGACAGCATAATGAGGGTACGCCTCAGTCCGCCCAACACATTCACCGCCGGGTGCACAGCCCGCAGCGGTGACCTCATCGCATGGGGCAACCTCACGGCAATACCGTTTGACGGCTACACACTCCCCGAAATGTCGGCCAAAGTCATCGCCTCGGAGAGCTCGACACCGACTGCCGTGCAAGTGACCATGCAGGACGGCTCCACAGTGGTGAGCCAGACGGTAGTACACAAGCAATCAGTCACATCACTCTCACCTCTCTTGGTGTATCCCAACCCCGACGCACGCCTCATCACCCTCATAGCAGACAGACGCTCCGTGACGCTGCCACTAACGCCATCGCCGTGCGGCAGATGGGCCTACTACCTTTCGCCGACACTTGCCCCGGTGACATTCACCGACGACACCGAAGGATTCGTCAGTCCGCCCTCTTCGCCCAGTCTCCGTCGCTATCCCTCAGGGATAGCCATCACCACAGAATCGTCACCTCTCACACCGACTGCGGTAAGTGCGGGGGATGCCTCGGTGATACACAGCCTGCTCCCATCGATGCGCCACAGCAGCTCATTCACAGTGCCGGCAGCACGCTTCTACACTCTCGGCACCGGCGGCATATCA
>OFGE01003139.1_pt1 | contig 11277 bp, 10 predicted proteins | sample 1521681 | NCBI WGS metagenome assembly OFGE01 (sample SAMEA3504093, study PRJEB24116) | mouse gut metagenome | biome: mouse gut; feature: mouse-associated habitat; material: faeces | place: Denmark | collected 2011 | reverse complement strand
AATGCAAGATTCAGGGGAAATATGCCGGAACCGTGGAAGATATCCACAAGGGGACAGTATTTGTCCGGCTCTCCATTGGAGTCAATGCCATCGCCCATTCCTGCTATGACAGCCGGACAGTGGGAAAGAAGGATGAAGTGTCCTTTGTAGTGACGCATATTGATGAAGAGCGAAATGTAGCAGTTGGACTGATTTCCCGGATTATCCGGCAGAATCTTTAAAGTAAAATTTGACATTCTTTCTTCTCTTTGCTAGAATAAGAATAGAAAAAGGCACTACCGATAAGCGGTTGGTCCAAAGTTTATTAATTACTTACACAAAGTAACCGTAGCCTTGGCGGGGGCGGTTACTTTTTTGTGTTTTCGATGTATGCTATTAATATCGTAACTATGATTGCTAGAATCATAAGTACAATGGAGAGCATTTCAAAATCACTCATTAGCTTGCCCTCCTTTCCCAGATTTCCCTTTGCAGGGATTTCTATGTAATCAGAGGGTCCAGTCCCTCTGGTGAAGGACCAACCGCCTACCGTTTTTCTAGTAGTGCCTATTAGTATTCTACCAAAATTTACAATATCTTACAATATAGATTTCTTATTCAATTTCTGGACTATCCGCTCCAGTGCCTCCTCAAACCTTATATCATCCTCTGCTGTCCGTTTTGCAGGCCCTCTCAGATGATGCTTTGATTTTGAGCGTCGTATTTTCTTGCTGACATGCCGTTCCATCAGCATGCGGTCAATATTCTCATCCGTATACCATTTCCCACTCTGATGGATTCCATAAGCTCCCTTTCCCAGAATCATTGCAGCAACGCCATAATCCTGCGTCACCACCAGATCTCCCTTCTGACATAAGCCAACCAGTGCAAAGTCCACTGCATCTGCACCGGCTCACGACAAACGCATGTGTAAATAAATTGTGAACATGCCTCTTTTCTGGTAAAATAAAAGAAAAGGGGCGTTGTTTATGGAAGAATTATTAAATTGGATGGAATATATTGAAGATGTGCGTCAAAAAAAGAAAGTCCGGCATTTGCTAAAGGATATTCTTGTGATTGTTTTGTTTGCCACACTCGCAAATGCAGATGACTGGGTAGAAATTGCGCTGTTTGCTCAGGTGTATGAAGAGTATCTTAAAAAATATATAGAGTTAAAGAATGGCCCGCCGTCTCATGATACGATACAGCGAGTAATGGGGATGATTTCGCCGGATATTCTCCAACAGCTTTATGGAAAATGGCAAGACCTGCTGAACAGGGAAGAAGGCGAAGCACTGAAAAAGATCATCTGTATAGATGGAAAAACAATGCGTTCTAACAAACAGGGAAAAGAGAAGCCGTCTCATATTGTAACCGCATGGAGCCGTGAAGACGGTTTCAGCCTAGGACAGAAAGCAGTGAGTGAAAAGAGCAATGAGATTACAGCAATTCCGGAACTAATAGAAAGGTTACAAATAAAGGGACAGATCATTACGATAGATGCAATGGGAACGCAGACAGCGATCGTAGAAAAAATCCGGGGAAAAAGGGCAGATTATGTGTTGGCATTAAAAGGAAACCAAGGGAGCTTATATGAAGAAGTAAAAGAGTATTTTGCAGATGAAGAATTAACCAGAGAGATAGAAAAATCAGGAAATTATAAGAAAACGAAAGAAAAGGCCCACGGGCAGATAGAGACACGGGAATATTACCAGACAGAAGATATCCGATGGATGATACAGAAAAAGGATTGGAAAGGGCTGAAAAGCATAGCGATGGAAAGAAAAAGCATAGAAAAGAATGGGAGAAAGAAAACGGAATACCGCTATTTTATCAGCAGCCTAAAAGGAGACATAGAAACCATAAGCCGGGCAGTAAGAGGGCATTGGAGCATAGAGAGCATGCACTGGCATCTGGATGTAACATTTCGAGAAGACGCAAACGCAACACTGGATAAAATGTCAGCGCAGAATCTGAATATAATCAGGAAATGGAGCTTAAGCATATTAAAGCTGATGGAGCTTACAAAAAAGAAATTATCAATGAAGAAAAAAAGGTTTGTAATAAGTCTGTCACCAATCAAATATTTGGAGGAAGTACTGGACTTTTAAAAAATTACAGTTGGAAAAATTTGAATGGTAGAACGTTTCATGCGTTTGTCGTGGGCAATTGAAAAGGGAGGTTGATAGCATATCGCTTTAGCGATATAATGTTAGAAGAGGATAAATGTTACATAGAAAAATTTTTGGGGAGAACCGGGATGATAGAGTGTCTGATTAAGAAAGGTGAAGTATAATGGGATTAACAGAACAACTAAAGAATGTATTATATGACTGCGGAGCGGATCTGGTTGGAATTGGAGATATCAGCAAGGTTGAAAACAGTGATTTTAACGTCGGAATAGCGGTTGCAGCCACTTTGCCTAAAAATGTGATCATTGATCTGCGGACTGCCCCGACAAAAGAGTATTATGATCTGTATTATTCTCTGAACAGGAAATTAAACGATATTGTCACAGCCGGAGAAAATTACTTGCTCAGTTTGGGATATGAAGCTTATGCACAGACCACAGACCGTGTTAAGATAAATCAGGACAGAGCCACAGCAATTCCTCATAAGACCGTTGCTACCAGAGCAGGACTTGGGTGGATCGGCAAGAATTGTTTGTTGGTAACTTCGCAGTATGGCCCTGCAGTACGGATTTCATCTCTGTTGACCAATGCTCCATTAGAATGCAATAAAGCGATTGATGATTCCCGCTGCGGGGAGTGCAGAGTTTGCGTGGAGCATTGCCCTGCGCGGGCGCTGAAAGGAACTCTGTGGAATACAGGTGTTCAGAGAGAAGATATTGTAAATGTAGAGGAATGCTATAAAAAGCAGAATGAAATTATGTATGAACATACCGGTATTGAGAAGGATCTGTGTGGGAAATGTTTTGCTATGTGTGTGTATGCTCAGAAACATTGTACACAATAGATTGGAGTACTATTATTTTTGCGATTTAAGGAGGTCATTATGAAAAACTCCGAAATTATAAAAGAGATTGAGGAGAAATATATTATTAGAACTAATGAAATCGTAACGCTTTATCATGGTTCGAAATCGGGAATACGCGGAACTATTGCCCCTAAAAGCAGGGAACGTTGCGATTTTGGAAAAGGGTTTTATATGGGAACTGACCAGACTCAGCCGCTTACTTTAATTTGCAATTATCCTAATGCAAAAATATATACGTTAAGTGTTGATTTATCAGATCTCAAAATTCTTGATATAGAAGTGGGTTTAGATTGGGCATTATTAGTTGCATATAATCGCGGAAAAATGGAATCCGTGAAACATTCGTCTATTTATAATCGTTTTGCTAATTTAAGTATTGGCTGCGACATGATTATTGGTTATATTGCTAATGATAGAATGTTCGTAGTTCTGGATCGTTTTTTCAATGGGGAAATTACTGATATGGCACTTATTAAAAGTCTTTCGGCGTTGAAGCTCGGTAAGCAATATGTAGCTTTGACAGAAAAAGCCTGCAAAAAAATAAAAATCCTTAATGAGCACGATCTTACCGGAGATGATCGGGATAAACAAAAACAAGAAAGTATAGATAACCGTTCTAAGGGTATTGCACTGGCAGATGAAATTTGCCGGAAATATCGACGTGAAGGTCGGTTTTTTGATGAAATATTAAAGGCAGGTGAATAAAATGGAAAAACTTACCCTTGAAAAACGTCAACTTTGCGATATACAAGGAAGACTATTTGAACTTGCTCTAAAAGATAGATTAGATTGTCCATTATTTATCGAATCTTTCATGAACAGTAAAACCGCGGCCGCACTTGATGATGTCTATGATCGTTTACAATGGGCGGGCGAGGAATACATTCTTGAGGAACTGAATGATGAAATGAACGGACTCAAAAAAGCCGGCACGGTTTTTTCCTCGGAAGCAATGTATTGGATAGGGTATACCTACCGCTACTGGCATTACTACACGGGTGAGTATAGTCATGAAATATATAAAACAGCAGATGCTAAAATGATGAGTGAATGCTGGCTTGGTTTCCATACTCTTGATGTTGAAATGGCCATTGATGATTTGAAAGAGATTTATGAACTAAAATCTCATGAAAGGAATGCTTGGTGATTTGTGTAGTCCGGAAAGAGACGAATATTAATTTTTAGATAAAGGATGTGACGATATGGAGAAGAGACAGGAAAAAGCGGTGGGTGAATTGCATGAGAGGTTCGAGTTCCGGAATATCCATTCCGATGAGGGCGAGCAGGCTGCAAAGATTGAAAGGCTCTGTTTTCCGCCTAACGAGGCATGCTCCAGAGAGATGATGCTTAAGCGTGTTGCTAAGGCACCGGATTTGTTCCTGGTAGCAGTCGATAGGAACACGGGTAGAATAGCCGGATTCTTAAATGGACTTGCTACGAAGGAGGATTCGTTCAGGGATGATTTTTTTACAGATGCCGAGTTACATGATCCGTCAGGCGAGAATATTATGCTGTTGGGATTGGATGTGCTTCCAGAGTATCGGATGCAGGGATTGGCGCGGGAGATTATGGATTGCTACCTTAAAAGGGAACGCAAGAAAGGCAGGCGTATGGTTTTGCTGACGTGTCTTGATTCCAAGGTGGAGATGTATCAGAAGATGGGATTTGAGGATATGGGTATTGCGGATTCTACGTGGGGCGGCAGCCAGTGGCATGAGATGAAGTGCATGATCATGGGATAGAGAGATATAGTTCGTAATGTTGACGATTAAGGATGTGTTGATAAGATAACTGGAGGTTTCATAAGAGGAAAAGTTATGGCAAGGTCAAGTATGCAAAAGAAGAAAATTCTATTAGTTATGAGAGAATTATTAGATAAGACGGATGAAACACATCCATTGTCAATATTGGATTTGATTCAGATGTTGTCTGAGAATGGCATTTCTGCAGAACGGAAAAGTATCTATCATGATATAGAGGTACTGAAAGAAATTGGTATTGACATTGAAAACCGGCGTGAGAAGCCGGCGGGATATTATGTTGCCAGCCGTGATTTTGAACTTCCGGAATTGAAGTTGTTAGTGGACGCAGTGCAGTGTGCAAGATTTATTACTAAAAAGAAATCTGAGGAACTAATTAGGAAATTAGAGAATCTTACCAGCAAATCAGAGGCAGCGCAGCTTCAAAGACAGGTTTTTGTAGTTAATCGTAATAAAACCGTAAATGAGAATATTTATTATAATGTAGATAAGATTCACACTGCAATATCACAGAATACCAAAATACGTTTTCAATATTACGAATGGACAGTTTCTAAGGAGATGCATCTTCGAAGAGATGGAATGTTTTATGAGATTAGTCCATGGGCGCTTACTTGGGATGATGAGAATTATTATATGATAGGATATGATCAGAATAGTCAAGTGATTAAGCATTATAGAGTGGACAAAATGGTGAAACTAGATATAATGAAGCGGCCAAGGGAGGGAAAAGAGTTATTTATCAGATTTGATTTGGCTAACTATTCACAGAAAGTATTTGGAATGTTTGGCGGTGAAGAGGAAGAGCTTAGAATAGTCTGTAAAAATGAGTTGGTGGGTGTTATGATAGATCGGTTTGGAAAGGATATTTGCATTCATCCTGTTGATGATGATTCTTTCGATGTTACAGTGAGGGTTAATGTAAGCCAACAATTTTTTGGATGGTTGTTTGCTTTAGGGAATAAAGTAAAGATAGAGAGCCCTGTTAGAGTTGTGGAGCAATTTGAAAATCATATAAGAGCAGTCTTAGGATGCTACAAATAAATGTTCGAAGGTTCAGGGGGGATTATTGGACAGTAAATGTGATATAATTTAAAAAAATAAAAAAGATCTGTTGCCAGATCTTTAAATTCTACACAATGTAGCAAAAGGATTTGAATAAATTTTTATTTGAACTTGTAGTGTAATCTCGTATGGTAGTGAATCATTCGAGATGTTTATACTATAAATGATAAGCAGGCATTTGTCAAGATAAAAATCTGAAAATCCGAAAAATTGAAAAATAAAATAGATGAAATGTAAAGTGAATTTCATTGGTACAAAGGAGGAGAATTAAAGGCATGAGCATAAAAAGTGATTATTTTTTAGGACTTGATATTGGTACGGATTCTATTGGATGGGCGGTAACCGACCCAGAATATCACATATTGAGACGAAAAGGTAAAGCATTATGGGGAATAAGATTATTTGATGCGGCCAATACAGCGGCAGAACGGCGAACATTTAGGACAAGCCGAAGAAGGATTCAGAGAAGACGACAGAGAATTCGGTTATTGCAAGAATTATTTGCAGAAGAAATGGTAAAATTAGACCCAGGATTTTTTCAGAGGTTGTCAGACAGCGCATTTTGGCAGGAGGATAAGCAAGAGCAGCAAATTTATTCACTTTTTACTTGTGAAAATTATACAGATGTTGATTATTACAGAGAATATCCTACTATTTATCATTTGAGAAGTGCATTGATTCAGGAAAAGAAGGAATTTGATCTTCGTCTTCTATATCTTGCTCTTCACCATTTGATGAAGCACAGGGGACATTTCCTGTTTAATGGGAGTATTAATAATGTGACGTCATTTCATACGACGTTTCAGACGTTTGCAGATTGTCTTTATGATGAGTTTGATATAGAACTGGAATGTGATTCCGAAGATAGATTTGCAGAAATTTTAAAGGATAAACATGCCAGAAAAACAGGAAAATGTTCTGAATTAGAGATAATCTGTCATATAGAAAAATCAAATAAGCAGCTAAAAGAACTTTTTAAATTAATTACAGGAATGAAAGCTAGTTTGAGTGTTGTGTTTGGTGATGATGAGTTAGCGGAAATAGAACATAATAAGATTAGTTTTTCAGAGAGTAGTTATGATGAAGTACGTCTTGCATTGGAGGATGAGATTCAGGAGAGGACTGGTATACTGGATATCTTTCATGCAGTTTATAGTTGGGCGATTCTCGCGGATATTTTAGAAGGCGGAGAATATGAGGGGAATTCTTATCTAAGCGTTGCGAAGGTAAGCACTTATAAAAAGCATGGTGATGATTTGCGGTTGCTAAGAACACTGGTTCGGGAATATTGTCCTGATCATTACAAATCTTTCTTTTCCGTATCAGGGAAGGAGAATTATTGTGCATATGCGGGTACTTTAAAAAAGAATGGAAAAAACCAGCCGATTAAACGTTGCAGCCAGGAAGATTTTTATAAAGCGTTAAAGAAATTGCTGAATCAGATGCCGACAGAACAACCAGAAGTGAAAGACATCTTCATCGAAATTGAAAATGGTACTTTTTTGCCGTTGCAGGTAAGTAAGGATAATGGAGTGATACCTTATCAGGTAAATAAGATGGAATTAGAAAAAATCCTGCAGAATGCAGAGGAATATTTGCCATTTCTAAAAAATATAGATGAAGAATGTGGAAAAACGGTTAGTAAGAAGATTATAGATCTCTTTGAGTTTAGAATACCATATTATGTAGGGCCGCTTAATACCGCTAAAGGAGAAAACTGTTGGATGGTCAGAAAAGAAGCGGGGAGAATATATCCGTGGAATTTTGATGAAAAGGTAGACAGAGATCAATCAGCAGAAAAATTTATCCGTAGAATGACGAATCAGTGTACATATTTAATACATGAGGATGTTGTACCTAAAAATTCTTTGCTTTATTCGGAGTTTATGGTGCTTAATGAATTAAATAATGTAAAGATCCGGTCTGAGAAGCTGCCGGTGGAGTTAAAACAGGCAATAGTATTGGATTTGTTTAAGAAACAAAAGCAGATAACAGGAAAAAAACTTCTTAATTACTTGAATGCAAATGGATATGATGTAAAAAAAGAAGATTTGTCAGGGTTTGACGGAAACTTTAAATCATCTCTGTCATCATATCTTACTTTGAAAAAAGTATTTGGTGAAGAATTAGATAAATATAGTGTGCAGCAGATGGCAGAGGATATTATCTTGTGGATCACTCTGTATGGAGATGATCAGAAGATGTTGCGCAGGGTAATTCGAAAACATTATGAACAGCAATTGAGTGAAGAACAGATTCTTTCCTTATCGAAATTGAAATTCCAAGGCTGGGGAAGATTATCCAGACGACTTTTGAGTGAAATGGAAGGCGTTGATTGTGAGACTGGTGAGTGTATGACGGTCATGCAAGGACTTCGTAATACTCAGAATAATCTGATGCAGCTTCTAAGTCAGCAGTTTTCATTTATGGAATTGATTGAGGAAGAAAATGGGAATTATTATGTAGATGAGATTACATACGATAATCTTGTGAAAGATATGGTTATATCTCCGTCAGTGAAGAGAGCAGTCTGGCAGACAGTTCAGATTGTGGAGGAGATTAAGGGGGTAATGGGCTGTCAGCCTAAGAAGATATTTGTCGAGATGGCGCGAAGCGATGAAGAGAAAAAGCGTACTGTATCTAGGAAAGACAGGTTATTAGAAGCATATGATGCGATCAAGGATGAGGCTCGTCAATGGCAGGAAGAGTTGCAAAAGTATTCAGATGGTGATTTTAAGGCTATTAAACTTTATCTGTATTATACGCAGATGGGGCAATGTATGTATACTGGAAGAAAGATAGATCTGTCACAATTAAATGATGCGACGGTATGGGACAGAGATCATATATATCCACAGTCCAAAACAAAAGATGATAGTCTGGATAATCTGGTATTGGTAGACCGGAGCGTGAACGCTAAGAAAAGTGATGGGATGCTATCACCTGAGATTCAGCAGAGAATGCGGGCTACTTGGAAATACTTAAAAGAGAAAAAGTTGATTTCAGAGAAGAAATATGAGCGTTTGACTAGGGTCTCACCACTTACAGATGAGGAATTGGCAGGTTTTATTAATCGACAGTTAGTTGAAACACGTCAGTCTTCGAAAGCAGTAGCAACACTTTTGAAACGAGTATATGATGAAGCGGAGATTGTCTATGTAAAAGCGGAAGCTGTTTCAAATTTTAGAAGAGATAATTTGGATTATATTAAGGTGCGTGATCTGAATGATTATCATCATGCTAAAGATGCATATCAGAATATTGTAGTGGGGAATGTTTTTCATGAGAAATTTACCAGCAATCCGCTTCGTTGGCTGAAAAACAATCCTAATACGAAATATAGTTTAAATCAGATGTTTAACTTTGATTTAGAGAAAAATGGGGTGGTAATATGGAAAAGGGGGAAGGCTGGAAGTATTAAATGTGTTGAAGAAACATTGAAAAGAAATGATATTCTTTTTACACGATATGCTTTTTGTAATAAAGGTGGTTTTTTTAACCAGATGTTAACGGCAGCTCCAGAAGATAAAACGAAAGCAAAGGGACTTGTACCAATAAAAAAAGGTATGGAAACATGGAAATACGGGGGATATACATCAGTAACTCCGTCACATTTTATGTTGGTTGCTTCGAAAGATAAGAAAGGAAAGGAGATAAGAACGATTGAGACAGTTCCGTTGTATAGGTGGAAAGAGTTCAAAGAAAATCCAGATGCATTACTCCAATATTGTAGAGAGTTCTATGGTTTGAAAGAGCCCAAGGTGTTGATACCATGCATCAAGAAGAATGCCAGATTAGTCGTTAATGGATTTCCAATGCATTTGAAAGGGAGTACAGGAAAACAATTGATTTTGCAGGGAGCGGTTCAATTATGTCTGAATAATGAAAATATAAAGTATTTGAAAAAAGTCACAAAATATTTGGAATATAATGCACAGAGAAGAGATAAAAGAACACTGCTGGAAGTAAGAGAGGTTACAGGAATTAACAAAGAGGAAAATATACAGTTATATGATGTGTTTGTTGATAAATTGAGTAACACAATATATCAGTATCGTCCGGCCAATCCAAAGGACAATCTTATAAAAGGAAGAGAGAAGTTTATAGAATTAGGGTTGGCAGAACAATGTGTTGTGTTAGGTGAAGTATTGCATTTGTTCCAATGTAAACCACTCACGTCTGATTTGACTTTGATTGGAGGTTCACCGAATACAGGGACAATAAAAATAACAAAGACAATTAGTAATTGTAATGTTGTAAAGTTGTTAAGCCAATCTATTGCAGGTGTTAAAGTGAGAGAAATTAATTTGTTAATAATATGAGTTGGAGAACAATCGTAATATCACGGAATGCGAAGTTAGATTATAAATTAGATTACCTGGTAGTGAGGCAAGAAGAGATCACTCGTATTCATTTGAGTGAAATATCAGTTCTGATGATTGAATCTACGGCAGTGTCATTGACTGCTGCATTACTAAATGAATTAACTAAGAGGAAAATTAAAGTGATTTTTTGCGATGAGAAAAGAAATCCATCCTCTGAATTGATTTCATATTATGGCAGTCATGATACGAGTGCGAAGGTTAAAAAGCAGATTGAATGGACGACAGAGATGAAAACCTTGGCTTGGACGGAAATTGTAACAGAAAAGATTCGAAAGCAGATGGAATTTTTAAGGAGTCTGAATAAAGAGGAATTTCATTTGTTGCAAGAATATATTGAAGAGGTTCAGCCAGGAGATTCAACGAACAGAGAAGGCCATGCTGCAAAAGTGTATTTTAATGCTTTATATGGTATGCAATTTACCAGAACAGCAGATGTCCCTTATAATGCGGCATTGAATTATGGCTACAGTATACTGTTATCTATGTGTAATAGAGAAATTACAGCAAATGGATATATTACACAGTTGGGATTTTTCCATGAAAATATGTTTAATCAGTTTAATTTTGGATCAGATCTTATGGAGCCATTTCGAATCTTGGTAGATGAAGAAGTCTATCGGATGAAGCCGGAAAAATTCGAGCATGATGAAAAGATGCGGATGGTCAATATTTTAAACAGAGAGATTATTATTGATGGAAAGCGGAATTATTTGAATCATGCGATTAAGATTTATTGCAAAAGTGTATTTGATGCTATGAATGAACAGGATGTATCCTTGATCAGGTTTTATAGAAATGAGTTATAGATATATGAGGGTTATGGTGTTTTTTGATTTGCCGACATTAACAGCAGGCAATCGAAGAGAATATACAAAATTTCGTAAGTATTTGATAAAGAATGGATTTATTATGCTGCAGGAATCAGTCTATTGTAAGCTGGCATTAAATGCAACGGTGTCAGAAGCGGTTGTTCAGGGTATACGTAAGAACAAACCTTCAGACGGACTTGTACAGGTTTTGACCTTAACTGAAAAACAGTTTTCAAAAATGGAATTGATAACCGGAGAGTACAAGTCCGAAGTCCTGCAGAG
>OFGE01003138.1_pt1 | contig 11278 bp, 9 predicted proteins | sample 1521681 | NCBI WGS metagenome assembly OFGE01 (sample SAMEA3504093, study PRJEB24116) | mouse gut metagenome | biome: mouse gut; feature: mouse-associated habitat; material: faeces | place: Denmark | collected 2011 | reverse complement strand
TTAAGATGCTTCCATTTTATCACAATCCATTCACCTTGTGTAGACACTATCTAAAACATTATAAAGATAAAACAGCCGGATTTTCATATAGTCCGGCTGAATTTTCATGAGAAATTTCAAATAGGCTTAAGGAGGAAACGATGAAATTCCAATACCATAATCCGATAAAGTTTTATTTTGGCACAGATGTATTTGAACAGATTCCCACCCTTTGCGCGGGACGCAGGGTCATGCTGGTATATGGCGGCGGTTCTGTTAAGGAAAACGGTGTCTATGGCAGGATTACGGAGCTGCTGCATGGGAGCGGGATTCCCTATGTGGATTACGGTGGGCAGACAACAGCGACCTATCAAGGGATTCTGGACGGCATTGCGCTCGCCAAGCGCGAGGGTATTGATGCCGTGATTGAGGTTGGCGGCGCAAGCGCGGTGGATACGGGGAAAGCGATTGCCTTTGGCGCGGTGCATGAAGATATGGAGGATTACATCGAAGGCGGGGCAGTTTCGGATGGAAACCATTTGTTCAATATTATTATCCCTACATATCCATCTACCGGTTCGGAGGCAAACGGCGTCTGCGATATGATGGGATACAAGGGCACAGGAGCGGAATTATTCGGCGCGTGGCCGGATGTCTGCCTGATGGATCCTTCCACAACGATGTCGCTGGATAGAAAGAGTACAGCATATTCCGCGCTGATTTGTTTTATACAGACTAGCGCATGGTATATCGGCAACCATGAAAATGAAATTGCAAAGGGGTTTTCAGGGGTCGTCCTGAAAACCCTGCTGGAAAGCCTTGAAAAACTGCTTGCAGACCCGCAGGATGAGCGGGCAAGGGAAAACATCATGTGGGCCTCTTGCGTGAATACGATGGGGATTTTCCGTTCCGGAATAGATGATTTTTACCCTTGGACGCTGTATTCCGTCAGCTATATCCTGCGTATGGCGCATGGCGTTTCCTATCGGGAGGCACTGGCTGTGGCATACCTTAGCTGGCTGGAAGGCGCTGCAAAATACTATATGCAGGATATCCGACTGCTTTTTACGGAAATCCTTGGGATACCTGCCATGCTGGATGATGCCGGGCTTGTGGAGGAAGGCTGCACAAGGCTGAGGAAACTGATGGAGGCAGGCGGCATTCCGGTTACGCTTTCCGCGCATGATGAATGCCCGACAAAGGAATACATTCAGAAATCCTTGAATCCAGAGGACTTTGGCATATTTACGTTAGAGGAAATGGCACAGATGGTGGCAAGATGCTATCGCTGAGCTTTTACAAAGATTAAAATTACATTGGAAAACCTTCAAAATTATTTGGAGGACGAAATAGGGAAAAGCCCGGGGATGGCTGTTTTACAGCATTTCCGGGCTTTTCCCTATTCACGCATGGGTGGGCTGCGCCCTTGGCCGGATATTTTGCGGGGAAGGATTATTTATGGTATACTGTGAAGCAAATATCCACATGGAGCCATTTTGCCTGCTGTTTGTGGAAAAACGGAGGGGGAAGTACAAATGAACAGCCATCAGTTGGAAACCTTTATTCAAGTAGCCGATGCTGGGAGTTTTTCCAAGGCGGGGGAGGTTTTATACATTTCCCCGACTGCGGTGATGAAGCAGATGAATTTGTTGGAAAAGAGCCTCGAAGTTCAACTTTTCCAGCGTACGCCACGCGGCCTGACGCTCACGAACGCTGGAAAGTCCTATTACCAAGATGCAAAATACATCCTCCAGTATATGAAAGATGCACAGGTGCGCGCGCAAAATACCATGCAGGAGGACGGGAACAGGATCCGTCTTGGCACTTCGCTGATGACGCCATGCCAGTTCTTGATGCGGCTTTGGCCGGAAATCCATGGGCTGCACCCCGAACTGAAATTTGAGATCATCAACTATGAGAATACGCCGGAAAATGCAAGGAACCTTTTGAAGAACCTTGGGCAGAAGATTGATGTCGTTGCGGGCATATTTGACGAAACGATGCTGAACCTGCGCGGCTGCGCGGCGACAGAACTGCAACGGGTGCCGATTTGCTGCGCGCTTTCGATCTACCACCCGCTGGCGCAGAAAAAGAGGCTGTCAATTAGGGATTTATATGGGCAGAAGCTTCTGCTGATGCAGCGGGACTGGAGCAAATATGTGGATCTGCTACGGGATGACCTCCAAGGGAACCATCCGCAAATAGAGATTGTGGATTTTTCCTTTTATAGCCTAGATGTATTTAACGAATGTGAGCATGAGAACGCATTGCTAATGGCAGTCCCATTTTGGGAAAATGTCCACCCGATGCTGAAGCTGCTTCCGGTTGAGTGGAAGCATACCATTCCTTTTGGCATACTGCATTCGCCGGAACCCACCCTGGCGGTGCAGAATTTTGTTTCTGCCACGACAGAGGCTTTCCGAGCGATGGAGTGGAAATAAGATACATAAGCCGCTTTTGGGGATTTCCCCATTGGCGGCTTTTTTAAGGAAGCGCTGATTTAACCGTTGGCATACACATCGGCGGGGAATTTTCTGTGCGCATAGTGCTTCGTACTGTTGCGGCAGGAAACGGAGCTTCTTGCACGGATTTTATAAAAAGACTCAGAAATACCTCCGGGTATTCATGAGGCTTTTCTGTTTTTTTCATAAAAATTTATCTCACTGCCCTGCGCACCGGAAAAATCAACGCTCCCTTAACGCTGGAGTTCAAACCGGAAAACAAATCGGCACTTCTGGCTGCCTCCGCATCATTTTATAATTAGTGCAGGAAGGAGCGATTGTATGAAGGAACTGATTTTGACGGGAATCCTGGCGTTTTCCCTGCCGCTTTCGGGATGCACGGGAGAAGCGGGGCAAAGGCAGGCATTGGAGGCAAAGGAGATTGGAACGGTGCAGGAGGAATATTTGACGACAGAAAATACGGTGGGGGATGTGGTTTCCCATCCGGCTTTTGCGGGTTTCGGGCAGTTTATATTGCCGCTGGAATGGGGCTACGATGCTGGAATGACGTTGGCAGAAATCCCGTCCCTGCTGCCATACCACAGCCATATCGACCCGCAGCAGGCAGTGGATACCATCAACGGAATGGCTGATATGGCAATAGATGGGAAACTGGCATATTATGGAATTTATGCCGAGGAGGAAAAATCTGCGAATAGGGAAAAGGAAAATGCGGGGATATTTTTCTTCCGAGGGGAGCCGGACGCGCCCTTTGCGGTAATCTGCCCTGGCGGTGGGTTTTCATATGTCGGATCGATCCATGAAGGATTCCCCTATGCCATGGAACTGAACAAAAAAGGCTATAACGCATTTGTGATACAATACCGCACCGGCGGGGCGCAGCAGGCGTGCGAGGATTTAGCGGCAGGCCTTTCCTATATATTCCGGAATGCGGAGGAACTGAGGGTAGATACGGAAGGATATTCCCTCTGGGGCGGTTCAGCCGGGGCAAGGATGGCGGCTTACCTTGGTTCTTACGGTGCGGCGGCGTTTGGCGGGGACAGCCTGCCAAAACCGGCGGCAGTGATCATGCAGTATACAGGGCACACGGATTATACGGAAGATGAGCCGCCAACCTTTGTTGCCGTGGGAGAAAATGATGGTATTGCGAATTGGCGAACAATGGAACGGCGCACGGGAACACTTGCGGCGATGGGGATAGAAACGGAATTTCACAAATATCCAAACCTTGGGCATGGATTTGGCTTAGGGATAGGAACCAGCGCGGAAGGCTGGCTGGAATTGGCAATAGATTTTTGGGAACGACAGGTGGCAAACCAGTATTAAGTTTTGGGTTAATGCTTCCGAACGAAACGGAACTTCCGCTTTCTGGCTGCTTTCGCTAAAATAAAGTTGTAAATAGGAAAATGCAGACGGAAAGGAAGGCGGTGTTATGAAATATCGTACATTAGGAAAGGATTTGGCCGTTTCCGCCATTGGGCTGGGCTGCATGGGCATGAGCCATGCCTATGGCGCGCCGGCAGACCGGAAGGAAATGACAGAGCTATTGGCGCAGGCGGTAGATTTGGGCTGTACCTTTTTTGATACTGCGGAGGTTTACGGCACGCCGGAGCGGCCACATGATAACGAAGAATTGCTTGGAAATGCCCTGCGCCCTTACCGGGATAAAATTCTCATTGCCACAAAATACGGCATACATTTTGATATGGAAAGACCGCAGGTAAACAAGCCGTTGGTGCCGGATTCAAGGCCTGAGGCTATCCGGGCTTCGCTGGAACAGTCGCTGAAACGGCTCCGCACCGACCATATTGACCTTTATTACCAGCACCGCGCTGATCCTTCCGTCCCTGTGGAAGAAGTAGCCGGCGTGATGGCAGATCTGATAAAGGAAGGGAAAATCACCCATTGGGGGCTTTCCGAGGCTTCTGAGGAAACCCTCCGCCGGGCGCACGCAGTCTGTCCCGTTACAGTAGTACAGAATAGGTACTCCATGATGGCAAGGTGGCATGAGGCGCTATTCCCTGCATTGGAGGAACTGAAAGTTGGCTTTGTGGCGTTTTCACCGATGGCAAATGGTTTTTTGACTGGGAAATACGGGAAGGATGCGGCCTTTGACAAAAAATATGACTACCGCAGCAATATGCCGCAGTTCCGGCCGGAAAGCATTGACAAAAATAAAGGGCTTCTGGATCTGCTGGAAAGAACGGCGGCAGAGAAAAATGCTACTCCGGCACAGGTTTCCATGGCATGGATGCTCTGTAAAAAGCCATGGATCGTCCCCATACCGGGTACAAGGAAGCCGGAACGGCTAACGGAAAACTTTGGCGCTGTGGATGTGGAACTTTCCGCAGAGGAAGTTGCCGCATTAGATCGGATGCTGGATAGCATGGAAGTGTCAGAAGTATTTGGCGGCAGTGCAATCTCTGCCAAAACAGCATAAATAATCAAACGATAGGAGGATGGGAAGATGAAATACACACAGAGGATGACAGCTTGCATCATGGCGGGAACACTTGCGGTTTCCGCATTGGCGGGGTGTGGGAATACGGCTACGGTTTCCAAACCGGAAAATGCGGATATGCTGGTGCTTGCGGAACAGGGGATGTTTTCTGCAGGTGGCGATACAATAATATCGGAAGGGACGTTTGATCCGGAAAACCACTGGGAGGAAACAGGTGCGGGGCAGACAGCGCACGTTGACCACGCAAATGTATTTTACCAGATTCCGGAAAGCGAAACAGGGCTGCCCATGGTATTCCTGCATGGCTATGGCCAATCCCGCATGGGCTGGATGACAACGCCCGATGGACGGGAGGGTTGGTCGGATTTATTCCTGAAAAAAGGACACAGCGTATTCTTGATTGATGAGCCGAGAAGAGGCGAAGCTGGCGCGACATCCGTTAGCGGCGACATCAGCACGAAAACACTTGACCAGCGCTGGTACACGCAGTTTCGCATTGGCCGCTGGGAAAACGGGGAATCCGTTGCGAATGAAGGCTCCCAGTTCCCGAATGATGTGGAATCCGTAGACCAGTTCTTCCGGCAGATGACGCCGGATACAGGGATGCGTTCTGATATGGGCGCAGATTTTGACGGCGAAATGGTAGCAGAAGCGGTTGCGGCGGCGATTGACAAGGTTTACGAAAAAACAGGAAAGGATTCCGTACTGGTGACACATTCCCAGGGAGGACGCGCAGGCTGGCTTGTGCCGAAATACACAGACCATGTTGCGGCTATTGCAGCGATTGAGCCGGGCGGCGCACCTATGGTGGATTCTGAGGAATATGGCGTAATGCTGGAAAAGGAAATTCCTGTGACGATGTATTTTGGTGATTACATTGACAATGGTGACCCTGCAATTCAAGCAACGGCAGCTTGGCAGGGGATGCGCCAGACCTGCTACGATTTCACGGAGGGATACAACGCCGCAGGCGGGAACAGCACTGTGGTAGATTTGCCGGAGGAAGGCATTACGGGCAATGATCACTTTATTTTTCAGGATTTGAACAACGATGTAGTTGCTGACCATCTGGAAGGCTGGATTCAGGAAAATGCGGCGGAATGAGCGGTTAGGAGATGATGAATATGAAAAAATATTTCTGGAAAAAACTCGCGGCGCCTTTGGCGGTTATGGCGCTTGCGCTGGCTGCCTGCGGAAATGGGCAGGAAACGCCCGTACAGGAAACCCCACAGGTAACGGAGGATGAAATGGAGCAGGCGAAAGAGATCGTTGTAGATGAGGAAGGCGGCAGTACGCTGGTGGTTTATTATTCCGCGACAGGCAGTACGGAAGCTGTAGCGGAAACCATTGCGGAAACATTGGAGGCGGATATTTTTGAAATTGCGCCTACGGAGCCTTATACCTCGGAGGATTTGGACTGGACAGAGGAAAACAGCCGCGTAACCCGTGAGCATGAGGATGAATCCCTGCGGGTGGTGGCGTTGGAAAGCACCTCGGTGGAAAACTGGGGGTCTTACGATACAGTGTTTATCGGCTATCCCATTTGGTGGGGTATCGCGGCATGGCCTATGGATGGCTTTGTGGATGCAAATGATTTTACAGGGAAAACGGTGATTCCTTTCTGCACTTCCGCTAGCTCAGGGATTGGTGAAAGCGGCAGGCTGCTTGCAGAGCTGGCAGGCACGGGCGATTGGCAGGAAGGCCAGAGGTTCCGCAGCGGTACGGATGAAGCGGAGATTGCGGATTGGGCAAGCGCGTGGAAATAAGGAGGCTTATGATGCAGATGTTGCCATGTATGCTGGCTTTAGGCTTGGTTCTTGCCGCTTGTACGGATACGGGGTGGCAAGGGGAAGATGCCGCCCCAATCGTCCAAGCTGAAACAAAGACCTCGTTAGAAAAAGAAAGTTTTTTTTCAGGACAGGTTTTAGAAAGTGCGGAGGGGGAAATCCATTTCAGCTATTACCTGCCGGAAGGATACAGCGAAAAAAGGAGCTATCCTTTGGTCATGACGATGCCGGGATATGACAGGATGTGGTTTGGGGAGGAATCTGCCGGGCGCAATCTGGATTGGAACGGTGTGCAGGCTTGGGTGGGGCAGGACGAAGATATGATTGTTGTTTCCGCCCAACTGACAGATTGGGGAGAAATTTCTGCAAAGCAAGCGGTTGCGCTGACGGAGCATTTCCTTGAAAATTTTGCCGTAGACCATGACAGGGTCTATGCCGCAGGCTTTTCCGCTGGCGGGGAAACGATGTCCCGCGCAGTATCCATGAGGCCGGAGCTTTATACAGCATATCTCCATTGCGCGTCACAGTGGGATGGGGGTTATATGCCTTTAGCAGAGGAGGCTGTCGCAGTTTATATCTTTATGGCGGAGCATGACGAATATTACGGATCTGAAAAAGCGCGGACAGCATACGATGGACTGCTTGCAGCATATCAGGCTGCCGGAAGGACAGGAGAAGAAATCAAAACGCTACTGAAATTGGAAATACCACCAGATGAATACTTTCATAGCAGGGGGATTACAAACTATCATGGCGGCGGGACGTTGGTATTTGACGATGAAACGGCATTAAGCTGGATCTTGCAAAAGAGAAAATGACGCGGAAAGAAGGGAGCAGGATGAAAAAATGGAAAACAGTTTTTTCCGCTGTTCTGGCGGGAATACTGGTAGTTTCTTTTACGGCCTGCGGGCAACAGGATGGAGGGCAGGCTAATACGGCGGATTTGCCGGAAGGTGTTGTGCAGACTGCTGCGGGACAGGTACAAGGAATAGAACAGAACGGCATATACCGTTATTTGGGCATTCCTTACGCGCAGGCTGCGGAGCGGTTTGTCCCAGCGGGAGTTGTAGAATCGTGGGAAGGTGTTTTTGTGGCAGACAGCTATGGTGCAATGTCGCCGCAAGGTTCCATCTCGGGCATCGGCGGACAGGGCGACCGGGCGGGTACCGATAATAACTGCCAAAACCTGAACATTTGGACGCCCGCCGTAAACGATGGGGGCAAACGCCCTGTCATGGTGTGGCTGCATGGCGGCGGGTTTTCGACAGGGACAGCCAACGAGGAAGGTTATGATGGGGAAAACCTCAGCCGCGAAGGTGATGTTGTTGTAGTTTCGGTCAACCATAGGCTGAATGTGTTCGGACATCTGGATTTATCTGCATACGGTGAAAAATATAAGGATTCTGCAAATGTGGGGATCACGGACATTACGGCGGCGCTGGAATGGGTGCAGGAAAATATTGCGGCTTTCGGGGGAGACCCTGAAAATGTGACGCTTTTCGGGCAATCCGGCGGCGGCGCAAAGATACTGGCCCTGATGACTTCACCCAATGCGGAAGGACTATTCCACAAGGGAATCGTCCAGAGCGGAGCAACGGAAACGATGGGCGTTGTGTTTAACACGCAGGAATCCAGCACACGGCTTGCGGAGAATATATTGGACAATCTTGGCATTTCGGCTGAAAATATCGAGGAAATCCAGTCTATACCCGTAGAGGATTTGCAGACGGCAGCAACAGAGGCGTTACAGCAGACGGGTGAAGAACTGCAAATCCCGGCAGCCTTGGGCGGCGGGTATTCCATGGACTGGGAGCCTGTGGTAGACGGCAATTTCTTGCCGACAAATCCTGTAACAGAGGATTCTTTTGCGGCAGCAGGAAAAGACATTCCACTGCTGATCGGGAGCAATTTGAACGAATGGAGCGGGTTTTTCCCGGCAGAACCAGTTGTGCAGACGGAAGAAATTGCGGCTGCACTGCGTACAGCATACCCGGATAAGCCTGAATTGACTGCAGATCAGGTGGACAGCACGACAATCCGCCTGCCGTTGCTCAAAATCATGTCCCATAAGGCAGACCAAAATGGTTCACCAGTATATGCATATGTCTTTACATACGGCAATTCCTACCATGGCGCGGAGATTCCCTATGTGTTCCGCCGTGTGGAAGGCACAGGGGAGGAAAAGGCTTTAGCAGAACAAATCAGCCAGGCATGGATCAATTTTGCAAAAACGGGCGTTCCAAGTGCGGAAGGGTTGCCGGAATGGGAACCGTATACCCGCGAGGGCGGCGCAACGATGATTTTGGATATGGAACCAAGGGTGACATACCATCATGACAAGGAACTGATGGCATTGCTTGCGCCGGATTACGAATACTGACGGAGGTGGGAGAGATGAATGGGAAAAAAGCGTATATACTGCTTGCTTTGCTGATGGGGTTTGCTTTGCCCGCCTGTTCAGATAATAGTGAGGGGCTGGATGCCACGCTGGAAGGTAATGCGGCAGAAAAAGCTGCCAGCACGACAGAAGGCGCTGTGCTTTCCGCAGAGGACTTAGCATTCCCGTTGGGACAGCAGATATACTCCGACACTTTCACAGGGGAGGCATATATTACGCCGATGATTGCCAATGATGATGTTTACCATTTCCCGACAACCAACAATATAACTTTTGCACCGGGGGCAAGGAGCGGCTGGCACCGCCACGGCGGCATGATGCTGATGGTAACGGGCGGCGTGGGCTATTATCAGGAAGAAGGCAAACCTGCCGAAATCATCCGTAAAGGGGATGTTGTAGAATGCCCGGAGGGTGTCAAGCACTGGCATGGCGCCGTCCCTGATAGCTGGTTTTCCCAGATGGTGATTTTTGACGTAGCCTATTCCCCTGCGGAAACGGAACCGGAGGAGCCTGTGACAGATGAACAGTATGAAGATCTGGAAACGATGGAATTTGAAAGCAGGACGGCGACAGAGGATAATGCTTTTATGTTCCAACGTGCGGCGGAAGCGGTAGGATTTGATACATTCAGCGGCCCTGCCTATGTATCATCCCTTTTGGAGGAGGGCAATGCGGCCGGTGCGCCTGGATTGCATTATGTCGTGTTTGGCAAGGGCGTAATCAATAACTGGCATACGCATGAAGGCGGGCAGATTTTAATTGCAACGGACGGGATTGGTTACCACCAGATCGAGGGGCAGCCTGTAGAAATCCTGTATCCTGGAGATGTTGCATTTTGCCCGCCAGGGGAAACGCACTGGCATGGCGGCAGTGCGGATACGGAATTCGCGCATATTGCTGCGAATACAAATCCGGAGTTGACAGGGTTGGAATGGTTTGGCCGCATTTCCGATGCGGAATATGAACAGCTTGCAGAACAAGCGGCAGAATAAGAAAGTGAAGGAGGAATGGATATGAAAAGAAGAAGGCTTTTATCGACTGCCTTGGCGGTAGTAATGACGCTGGCACTGGCTCCGGCGGCATGGGCGGCTGAGGGTACCGGATTTGCAGATGTCAGGGCAAATGCATGGTATGCCGGGGCGGTACAGTATGTCAGCCAAAATAACCTGATGGACGGCATGGGGGCAACAGTGTTTTCCCCGAATACAAATACGGATCGGGCGACGCTGGCGACGGCATTATACCGGGCATCCGGCAGCCCCGCAGTCACACAAGCGGCGGGCTTCACCGATGTAGCGGCTGATGCGGGCTATGCGGCGGCTGCGACGTGGGCAGCGGAAAACGGCATTGTTTCCGGTTATGCGGACGGACGCTTTGGCGCGGCGGATTCCATTACCCGTGAACAGATTGCGGCAATCCTTTGGAGGTACAGCGGAAAACCGGAATCGGCAGCAGGGCAGGATTTTGCGGATGAAACGAGTATTTCCGCATATGCGGCGTCAGCTGTAGACTGGGCAAGGGCAAACGGCATTGTCAATGGCAAGGAGGGCAACCGTTTTGACCCGAAAGGGAACACGACCCGCGCTGAAATGGCAACTATCTTGCGCAATTACCTGTCAGCGGATCAGCCGGAACAGCCGCCAATGGACAGTGGGAGCAATGTCCTGGTAGCATATTATTCCGCAACGGGCAGCACCGAGGCGGTGGCGGAGCAGCTTGCTGATGTTTTGGAGGCAGACCTTTTTGAAATCACACCAAAAGAACCATATACTTCTGAGGACTTAAACTGGACAGACGATAACAGCCGTGTGAGCAGGGAGCACGAGGACGAATCCCTGCGGACAGTAGAACTGGAAAGCACAACAGTGGAGAACTGGGCGGATTATGATACGGTATTCGTTGGTTATCCCATCTGGTGGGGCATTGCGGCATGGCCTGTGGATGGATTTGTCCGCGCGAATGATTTCACAGGGAAAACGGTCATTCCCTTCTGCACATCTTCCAGTTCTGGGCTTGGTGAAAGCGGCAGGCTGCTTGCGGAACTGGCAGGCACAGGTAACTGGCAGGAAGGCCAGAGGTTCCGTAGCAGTGCATCAGGGAACGAAGTGTCAGAGTGGGCAAACAGCCTGCAAATAACGGCAAAGGAACAGCAAAATATCCCTGTGGCTGAGGGAACGGCTGCCCAAACGTC
>OFGE01003133.1_pt1 | contig 11303 bp, 9 predicted proteins | sample 1521681 | NCBI WGS metagenome assembly OFGE01 (sample SAMEA3504093, study PRJEB24116) | mouse gut metagenome | biome: mouse gut; feature: mouse-associated habitat; material: faeces | place: Denmark | collected 2011 | reverse complement strand
TACATGGGAACCCGTCTCCGGAAATAGAAGCAATAAAAGAAACACTCTGTTTATCAATCAAGTTACCCACTGTTTGTTCTGGATTTTTCATCATGCTAAAATCCCTCCTGTTTTTTACACTTCAATAGAAAAAATTCATCTGTACATTACACACTTTTTTATCCGGACAGTGCCGGCCAATAACCCTTCATTCGATCAAGTTCTGACGCTGCCTGTTTGATTACTTCTGTCCGGACACTTTCCTTCTCGCTTTTTTGTTCATTTTACTGTCATTGACCGATTTCGTGAAGATATGATTCTGATCTTGCATGACGTTCTTCTTTCTGACCTTCGCTCTGGTCTTAGCAGTATAACACCATACCGGAAGATGGACTCGGCTTTTTTGTCCATTTTTAATAAATAAGGAGTGTTTACTGACCTTTTCTGGAAAACACTCCTTGCTCTGCTCTATTCTTAATTTCACATTTGAATCATGGTCACAATCTCAGCTGTGAAAATCTATTTTTCTTCCCCTTCTGTTCCTGCCATCCTCCCATGCCCCACCAGAAACTCGGCGCTCAGTGTTTCCACCACAAGCCTGTACATCCCTGGCTCCAGCGTGCCGTAAATATCCAGATTATATGTCTCGCTGGCACTCTCCCCGTCCGGAAGGATATGGGCAATATCCTGAAAGCCAACATTATCCGCCCTGACAGGCATTGTGTACCACTGGCCATCTATCTGTTTCTGGAGGGAAAAGTATTCCCCGTAAGTGAATTCTTCCCCGCTGTTATTGGCAATCAATACCGTAATCTCACTTGTCCCAATGTCCTGGACAGTCATAGACATCCCCTCTGTACCCTCTGCAGGCAGCTCATCCGCTTTCAGCAGGAAACAGCTGTGATATACGGACAAATGCCCGGCATTGGGAAAGTTAAGGACATTCAGGGTATCCTCATCACTGCCTTCCATCTCTCTCCATAGAAAGGAGAGGTCCGTATCCCCATAATAAACCGCCCCGTCATTCCTAAGCCAGACCCCGCCGGATGCCGTCACGGAAATGTCATACCCTTCCCCGCTGCTGATCCAGATTCCAAAGAAGGGAGTCTCCATCTGGGAGAGAGCCTGTTCATCTGCCGCCTGGAGGGGAATATCATTGATCCTTTTAATCACTTCCTTCTCCGTACTGCTATCATACAGCGTCCTGACCATAACCGTTTCCCCGTCATAATAATACAGTTGGAAAGCACTTGTATCCGGGCTTGCCCCAACAAGGATATTTCCGCCTTTATCATTTTTGTAAAGAAACACGGCAAACAGAACGCCTGCCACAGCCAAAAATAAAATGATGAAAAACACAACTGGTATATACTTTGTTTTCCTGTTTTCAAATGTCCTCATCGGTATCCTCCTTTATAAACCTGTCTATATTAGAGAAGCCACTGTATAAAGAACTGCCCGCGGAAATAATCGGTAAAAGCAGACTCTGAGTATTTTGACAATATGGTCACCGACCAGATTTCAAAAGTAAAACTGCGCTTCACCGTCAGAACTATCGGCTCCTTTTATTATCCTCCGATTGGCCGATTATGGGAAGCCCTGAAACAGAACCTACTATCCTGTCTTTTCCTCCAACCCTTTCACAATCCCCTTCATAAGTTCTCCGGCAAGCTTCTCCTGATATTCTTCCGACATTAGTTGATTCCTTTCATTATAATTGGAAAGATAACCTATTTCTACCAATACAGCAGGAACTTTTGTATTCTTCAGGATATAATAATCGGCAGGTTTTACATTCCTTGAAACAATATTTTCGCTCTCTTTTATTGTCTCCATAATCTTTTCAGCATAATGTTTCCCTTCCTCCCCACTCTTGCAGTAATAACATTCCAGACCATATATCGAACTGTCTTTTTCATAATAATTGCAGTGAATGCTTATAAAAAGATCTGCCTTTTCCCCATTTACAATCTGTACCCGTTCCTCAAGTTTCATAAAAATATCTTTATCCCTGGTAAGTACCACCCGGATGCCCTGTTCCTCCAGCAGTTCCTTTAATTTCAGGACAACAGCAAGGTTGATCTCCTTCTCCGTTGCCGCCTGTTCCACTGTTCCCCCATCTTCCCCGCCGTGTCCGGCATCCAGGACAACCATATGGTTTTCTTCCCCCGAAAGGTCTGCGTCCAATTCATCTTCCTCTACACCGGATATTGTTTCCCGAACAACATCCGCCTTTTGGGTGCTACTCTCATTCTCATTCCTGCGGAAAAAATCCCGGATATACAAACAGCCACAGATCATCAGCAGAATCATAACTGCCAGAACAGCCGCCATGATTCCCCGGACGGTATAGGCTATGACCCTACGCCTCTTTCTGGCAATCTTCTTGCTTCTTTTTCTCTGATTCTCTGTCTTCCAGGCTGGCTGTCTTCTCTTTTGCACCATACTTACTCCTGCATTTTGTTCCTTTGGGGTATTGACAATATATAAATTACAAAAACTGCCAACCAAGCATGCCACGAACCACCGCCCACTGGTTCCTGACATGCTTACCTGACATATTGAGGATATATTAAATTATTTTCCTGCAGCCGGAAGATACCGACCTACTGCCGCGCCGCCGGAACATAATGGAATTTTGTTCCTTCTGCTACCACCCACATATTCGTTGGATCATCCTCATCCCATTTGTAATTTCTGTCCAGAAACAGCGCCCTTCCATCGGGCAGTGTTGCCATCGGGAAATATCCCTCTGTGCTGAAAGGCAGCTCGCCTGCGGAAACCTTCCATTTGATACTGGCACTCCCCAGGTCATAGCCGAGGATTCCCTGTCCGCCGAAAATTACAAGGTCACAGTCCCTCCCCGGACATACACAGTTATAGAAGCTGCCGTCACTGTGGAGAAGAAAAGAAGTGACATCCCCTATACTACCATTGCGCCCGTCCAAGAGGACGTGGCCGGGTTCGATGCCTTTATTGAAAAGTACAAGAGCACGCTGCCCGCAGAGAAGGCGGCCGTGGAAGGATTAAAGTAGAGAAAGGAGAAGCGATATGTTAGAGGAACTGAAAAAAATCGTCTGCGAGGCCAATCTGGAACTGCCCAAGCACGGCCTGGTGACATTTACCTGGGGCAATGTCAGCGCCATAGACAGGGAGAGCGGGCTGTTCGTCATCAAGCCCAGCGGGGTGGAGTACGATAAGCTGACGCCGGACGGCATGGTTGTAGTAGATCTGGACTGCAGGAAGGTGGAGGGACGCTACAACCCGTCCTCCGATACCGCCACCCACGCGGAGCTCTACAGGGCGTTCCCGGAGATCGGGGGCATCGTACATACCCATTCCTCCTACGCCACCAGTTGGGCGCAGGCCGGGCGCAGCATCCCCTGCTACGGCACCACCCATGCGGACTACATCTACGGCGAGGTGCCCTGCGTCAGATGCCTGAACGCGGAGGAAATCGCGGAGGATTACGAGAGGAACACAGGGCGGCTCATCGTAAGCGAGTTCCTGCGGATGTGTAAGGATCCCGTGTCCGTGCCCGCCGTGCTGTGCAAAAACCACGGGCCCTTCTCATGGGGGACGGACGCCATGGACGCCGTGCATAATGCGGTGGTATTAGAGGAGGTGGCGAAGATGGCCTACCGCACCGAGTCCATCAACCACCATGTCCAGCCCGCGCCCCAGGAGCTGATGGATAAGCACTACTACAGGAAGCATGGGGCAAACGCCTATTACGGGCAGAAATGACAGGAGACCAGGCAGGCTGTGAGGGTTCACGGCCTGCCTTTTTAGAATGGGCTTCAAAATCCGGGAGCGGAAGATGGAGGAGAGAGATGAGGATATTGGTCATAGGAGGCAGCTACTTTTTCGGCAGGGTCTTCGTGATGCTGGCGGCAAAGGAGCACGATGTCACGGTGGTGAACCGGGGGACCTGTTCCGTGGCGGAGCTGGGCGCGAAGCAGATAAAGGGGGACAGGAAGGAGGAAGGGGTGTGGAAGTCCATAGAGGATGATTACGACTGCGTGGTAGATTTCTGCGCCTACGAGAAGGGGGACATCGCCAGAGTGCTGGAGAACATGCCGGGGCGCATCCGGCAGTACATCTTCATCAGCACCGTGGACGTCTATGAGCGGGGGATAAACGGCCTGAAAGGGGAGGAGACACCGCTGGAGACCAGGCCCCTGCCCGGGGAGGCCGGGGCGTACATCGCGGGGAAGGTGGCCCTGGAGCGGGAGGTCCGGGAGCAATGCGGCAAAAGGGACATAAGCTGCACGGTGCTGCGCCCCGCCATCCTCTACGGCCCCCTGAACTACGCCCCCAGGGAATCCGTCTATATCCGGCTGCTGGCCCGGAACCGGGTGCTGCCCCGCATCACCGATGCCGCGGGCTCCTTCCAGTTCGTCTACGTAAAGGATGCCGCGCAGGCTGTACTGAGCTGCCTGCTGAATCCCAGGGCCTACGGCCAGGCTTACAACCTGTGCGGGGAGGAGGTACTGACCTATGACGCTTTCTTCCGGGAGCTGGGAAAGGCTTCGGACGTGGAGGCCCGGGAGATTCCGCTGACCGCCCGGGAGGCCGAGAGCCAGGGCCTGCCGCTGCCCTTCCCGCTGACGGAGGCGGAGACGGAGCTGTATTCCAATGAAAAGAGCAAGGAGGAGCTGGGGCTGCGGTATATGGATATCGGAGAAGGCATGGCCAGGACGTACCGGGCGTTCCGGGATATTTAAGAGGACGAAAAGTGCAACTATTAACAAATTACTAACAAAAATGATACATCTCTCCTTTATCATTGGACTCACAAAGAACATGGACACAGACTTGAAGAGGTGGAGAGATGGTAAGGCAGAGCGGCGGCGCGCAGAGGAGAGAGGATTACGAAGAGGTTGAAACCAGACGAAACCCGTATCTGGTGGATTATGAGAGGCAATTGGGCAGGCCCGTGCGGGAGACGGACAACAGGGGCCGCAGGCCCATCGCATATGAAAGCGGGATGGAGGAGGGCCGCCCCGCGGAACCGGCTGATGACGCCCGGATGGGCCGCAGACTCGAGGTGACCACGGACATGTTCCACGGATACCGGAACCGGGAGCCTGTCAGGAAGGGGAAAATAGTGCAGGTGCAGGTTCCGTCCGGCGGAGACCGGCAGCGCAGGCGCCCGGGGGAGCGGGCCGGAGGGCAGCAGGAGAAGGTGCCTGTCCGGCAGGGAAGGTTTCCTGAGAAGAATCGAAGCCATTCGCGGGAGGAAGCGTACTGCCGCCCGGAATCCGGCTACGGCGCGTGGGGCGGCAATACAGCCGGACGCTACGGCATGGAACAGCCGGGGCCTGACAGGGCAGCCCGGCAAAGCGGCATGGAGCGGCAGGATAGGGCCACGATGCCGCGCGGTGAAGGACGGCAGGATAGAGATTTTATGCCGCGCAGCGAGGGACGGCAGGATAGAGGCATCGTGCCGCGCAGCGAAGGACGGCGGGATAGAGCTACGATGCCGCGTAGCGAAGGACGGCAGGAGAGAGCGGCGGGACAGAACAGCGGGACATGGCCGAACAGAGGGAGAAGGCAATACGCAGCGGAGGCGGGCCTGGCACAGCAATGGGGCGGAACGCAGCCGGGAAGCCCCGCAATGCGACGAGGCGCTCAGCAGTACAGAACAGAGCAACGGTATCGCGGCGAGGCCCGGCAGAGCCGCAGACAGCACGTCCTCCTGCAGCGCCTGATCCTGGGCGCGTGGATTGTCTGCGTCCTCCTGTTCGCCGTGTACTTCGCCATCAAGAACAAGCAGGCCAAAAGCGCCGGGGAGGATGCCCTGCCCGTATCCGGAGAGCAGCAGGGGGATGCCGCCAACGGGCAGCCCTCAGGCACCCTGGTGCAGGGAATCCCCGCGGACGCATTCGCCGCGCACCCGGAGTGGACCGAGGACTTCCTGACCCCCAACGAATACTCCCGCCCCGGGGAGCCCCTGGAGTCCGTGAAGAACATCTTTGTCCACTACACGGCCAACCCCGGCACCAGCGCCGCCCAGAACCGCAGCTACTTCGAATGGCAGAAGGACACCCATGAGGCCAGCGTCAGCGCCCATTTCATCATCGGCTACGAGGGGGAGATCATCCAGTGCGTGCCCCTGGATGAAATCGCCTACGCCGTCATGACCCGCAACTACGACTCCGTCTCCATCGAGTGCTGCTACCTGGCGGAGGACGGCTCCTTCACCCAGGAGACCTACGATTCCCTGATCTCCCTGCTGGCCTGGCTGACGGACATCTACGGCCTGGACGCCGAGGACATCCTGCGCCATTACGACTGCGGCGGGAAGAAATGCCCCCTCTATTACACGGAGCATGAGGATGCCTGGGAACAATTGAAAAAGGACGTGGACAAGCTGTAGGATCTCTGTTAAAATAGACCTTGCGGAACATGCGGGGCACAGGCCGCAGGGGACGCTTTCTGGAAGCAGGAGGCGTTCCGCTGAAGCACAGGCGCCTCGCCGGAGCAGGAGTCGAGGAGAGATGAGATGAATATATTGTCACCGTCTATTTTGGCAGCGGATTTCAGCAGGCTTGGGGAGCAGATCAGGGAGGCGGAGCATGCGGGGGCACAGTATCTGCATATAGATGTCATGGATGGCGTCTTCGTGCCGGACATTTCCTTCGGGATGCCGGTGATACTGTCCATCCGGAAGTGCTCCGACATCTTTTTTGACGTGCATCTGATGATCGACAGGCCGGAGCGGTATATCAAGGAATTCGCCGACTGCGGGGCCAATCTCATCAATTTCCACATAGAGGCCACTCAGGACGTGGTGGGCACCATACAGAAGATCCGGTTCCTGGGCAGGAAGGTGGGCATCACCATCAGCCCCGAGACCCCGGCGGAGGCGGTGGAGCCTTATCTGAAGCTGGTGGACATGGTGCTGGTGATGACCGTGAAGCCGGGCTTCGGGGGCCAGAAGCTGATGCCGGAGTGCCTGGACAAGGTGCGGCAGGTGCGGGCCATGGTGGCCGGGCTGGGCCTGAAGACGGATATAGAGGTGGACGGCGGCATCAGGGCGGAAAATGTGGAGCTGGCCCTGGAGGCCGGGGCCAATGTGATCGTGTCGGGCTCGGCGGTGTTCGGCGGCAGCATTTCGGACAATGTAAAGCGGTTTTTGGAGAAGATGACCTGACACGGACAGGATGCCGAACTGGTGCAGATGGGATGCCGAACTGGTACGGACGGGAGGCTGACCTGACACGGACAGGATGCCGAACAGGTACAGATGGGATGCTGACCTGACACGGGCAGGATGCCGAACTGGTACGGACGGGAGGCTGAATGGACACGGATAGGATGCTGGCCTGACACCGACAGGATGCGCCTGACAGAGCGCACCCGGTAGTGCAGGGAGCAGGGCGTTCCGGAAAATCGGAAGCGAAGAAGGCCAAAGCGGCAGTGGAATCAGGGAACCGGAGGCATGGGGCGCAGGTATGGAAGCGGCTCCATGGGACCGTAACCACAGGCTCTCGGAAGCTTTGGAGACGGAATCCGGCACGGGAGTCGGACAGCATCCGGAACAGTGGGGGAATCGGCTCAGAGGAGCTTCGGAAAGCTGCGTGATATGCGGCCCGGAGATTCCGAGAGGATATTAACCGGGAAAGCGGGGCGAGGGATGCAGTTTCACGGAATCGGAAACGAAGAACACAGCGCGGAGGCGCACCATGTGACAAAGTGCATGCATGACCACTCCCATTTCAAGAGGGAGGCGGACATGTCAAAGGCCGCTGCTTCCATGGCGAGGAGCCAGAGCATGGAAGCGCAGCAGCAGAACCAGGGGCAGTTCTCCCTGTCCGCATGGCTGGACAATTATCTCTCCAGGGGAAAGAGCCTGCTGAAAGGCTTTTGGAGCGGGGGCGGTACGGCGGTGCCCGGGGAGGCCGGAAACCAGTCGGGCCAGGAGCAGGTGCTGGCGCAGATCGGCGAAAGCCGTGAGGCCGGGACGATGGCAGCGTCCGGCGCCGGTTCGGGCATTCCTGCAGCGGCCATCCCCCAGGCGGATCTGTCCCAGGCGGTGCATGTGTCCCGGGCGGCCCAGGCAGCCGTCCCCGCGGCGCAGTCCCCGTCCCAGGAGGCCTCCCGGGACGGAGCGGGCCAGGAAAGCGGCGCCCAGGAGGGGATGTGGCGCAGGATACGGGTGCGGTTCAAGGACATCGCGGGACAGCTCACGGGGCATCTGCGGGGGAACACCTCCAGATTCCAGGCGAAGAAATCCTTCCAGCCCAAGCAGGCCATTACCAGGGAGGAGCCGCAGAAGACCGTGAAGCCCCGGAGGGATGCGGTGGAAATCGCGAATTACCATGTGGAGGAGAGCTATCTGCTGGATTCCTACGACAGAAAGGGCGGCTACAGCAAGATTTCCACCAAAAAGTGACGGCTAAGTTATTGACAGTAATCAATGTTTTGTGTTACCGTTATATATTAGGAAGAAAAACGAGGTGACAAAATCCTGCTCCCCGCGAAAAGGGGCAGGGAAGTGTTGGCAAGGGCATATTGGCCCGTCTTCTGGTGCATGCTGGGGACGGGCTTTTTTTGAATCTGCAGGCCCGCCCACCGGAGAATCAGCGAGAGGAGAACGGAAATGGAAAGTAAGGAAAAGTACTATCTTACCACAGCCATCGCCTATACTTCAGGCAAGCCGCATATAGGCAACAACTATGAGATCGTGCTGGCGGACAGCATCGCCCGCTTCAAGAGGAAGGAAGGCTGTGGCGTCTTCTTCCAGACCGGCACGGACGAGCACGGACAGAAGATAGAGCTGAAGGCCCAGGAGGCCGGGGTCACCCCAAAGGAGTTCGTGGACAAGGTGGCCGGCATCATCCAGGGCATGTGCGATATGCTGAATATTTCCTATGACAAATTCATCCGCACCACGGACGATTACCATGAGAGACAGGTGCAGAAGATCTTCAAGCGCATGTATGCCCAGGGAGATATCTACAAGGGGGCCTACGAGGGCATGTACTGCACCCCCTGCGAATCCTTCTGGACGGAATCCCAGCTGGTGGACGGCAAATGCCCGGACTGCGGCAGGGAGGTGAAGCCCGCCAGGGAGGAGGCCTACTTCTTCCGTATGAGCAAATACGCGGACAGGCTGATAAAGCATATCAACGAGCATCCGGAGTTCATCCAGCCCGTGTCCCGCAAGAACGAGATGATGAACAACTTCCTTCTGCCGGGGCTCCAGGATTTGTGCGTGTCCAGGACTTCCTTCAAATGGGGGATTCCCGTGGACTTCGACCCGGGGCATGTGGTGTATGTGTGGCTGGATGCCCTGACCAACTATATCACCGGCATCGGCTATGACGCGGAGGGCAGCAGCACAGAGCAGTATAAGAAGCTCTGGCCCGCAGACCTCCATTTAATAGGAAAGGACATCATCCGCTTCCACACCATCTACTGGCCCATCTTCCTGATGGCGCTGGATGAGCCCCTGCCGAAGCAGATTTTCGGCCATCCATGGCTTCTGATGAACAGCGGCAAGATGAGCAAGTCCAGGGGGAATGTGCTCTACGCGGACGACCTGGTGGACTTCTTCGGCGTGGACGCGGTGCGCTACTATGTGCTCCACGAGATGCCCTTTGAGAATGACGGCAATGCCACCTGGGAGCTGATCGCGGAGCGCACCAATTCCGACCTGGCCAACACCCTGGGGAACCTGGTGAACCGCACCATCTCCATGAGCAACAAATACTTCGGCGGCGTGGTGGCGGACAAGGGCGCCGTGGACGAAGCCCTGGACGGGGATCTGAAGGCCGTGGTCACCGGAACCTACGCGAAGGTGAAGGAGAGGATGGCGCAGCTGCGAGTGGCGGATTCCCTGACGGAGATTTTCGGCATCTTCAAGCGCTGCAACAAATATATCGACGAGACGGAGCCCTGGATCCTGGCAAAGGACGAGGCCAAGGCGGACAGGCTCTCCACGGTGCTCTACAACCTGGTGGAAGGCATCTGCATCGGGGCTTCCCTCTTAGAGCCCTATATGCCGGAGACCGCGGAAAAGATAACCGTGCAATTGAATACAAAACTGCGGGATTTCGAACAGCTTGAGACCTTCGGGCTGTATGAGAGCGGCAAGCGGGTCACGGACAAGCCGGAAATCCTGTTTGCAAGGCTTGACATGAAGGAAGTGGAGAAGAAGGACGAGGAGATGGCCGCGGCCATGGCGGCGGCCCGGGAGAGCGCGGAAGCCGCCGGAGACGAAGGGCAGGCCGGGGCGGAGACGTCCCGGGCTGACAGCCCGGAGAGAGCAGATGACATCATCGACATAGAGCCCAAGGCGGAGATTGCATACGATGATTTCGCGAAGCTCCAGTTCCAGGTGGGGGAAATCATCGCCTGCGAGGCGGTGCCCAAGTCCAAGAAGCTCCTGTGCAGCCAGGTGAAGGTCGGCAGCCAGGTGAAGCAGATCGTATCCGGCATCAAGGCGCACTACTCCCCCGAGGAGATGGTGGGCAAGAAGGTGATGGTGCTGGTGAACCTAAAGCCCGCCAAGCTGGCCGGGGTGCTGTCCGAAGGGATGCTTTTATGCGCGGAGGACGCAGAGGGGAGGCTTGCTCTGGTGGCGCCTGAAAAGGAAATGCCGGCGGGAGCGGAAATCTGTTGACGTCCCTTGTGCGGAGGAAGCCCGGCAGGTGGGCTTCCTCCATCCGGGACTAAGCCGCCCGAAGGCGGCAGAGGAGACTGCATGGTCAAAGAAGAATTCTATTTTGATTCCAGGGACGGGAAGAGCAGGATACATGCCGTCCGCTACCGGCCGGAGGATACAGGGCAGGTCCGCTGCGTCCTCCAGGTGGTGCACGGCATGGCGGAGTATGCGGAGCGCTATGAGGAATTCGCGGCGTTCCTGGTGGAGCGGGGCTTCGTGGTCACGGGCGACGACCATCTGGGCCATGGGAAATCCGTGGGCCAGGGAGGGAAGCAGGGGTATTTCTGCGAGCAGGATCCGGCCACCGTCCTGGTGCGGGACGTGCACCGGTTAAAGAAGCTGACGGAAGAGCTGTATCCGGGGGTGCCCTATGTGCTCATGGGCCACAGCATGGGCTCCTTCATCACCCGCAATTACCTGTGCCGCTACGGCACGGGGATATCCGGCGCGGTAATCATGGGCACGGGAATGCAGCCCAAGGCCGTGCTGGACATGGCCAGGCTGGTGGCGGGCATACAGAGGCTCTTCTGCGGTTCCGGCCATGTGAGCAGGCTCCTGGACAGGCTGGCCTTCGGCGGCTACGGCAGGGGGATAACGGACAGGCGCACAGCCTTTGACTGGCTGAGCCGGGACAGAGAGCGGGTAGACC
>OFGE01003131.1_pt1 | contig 11313 bp, 12 predicted proteins | sample 1521681 | NCBI WGS metagenome assembly OFGE01 (sample SAMEA3504093, study PRJEB24116) | mouse gut metagenome | biome: mouse gut; feature: mouse-associated habitat; material: faeces | place: Denmark | collected 2011 | reverse complement strand
TCCCAATATACTCCTATCTTAAAAAAGCGTTTAAAACAGATGTTAGGAGATGATGAAGATGAGTAATAAGTATAAATGCTCTATTGAAGATTTATTTGAATTGTTCTCTGACTCACTTAGTCCTTCTGATGTTATGACATCAAAACTCATGGCTCAAATATCCTCAGCCATTACAAGAGAACGACTAAAATTAAAACTAAACCAATCTGAATTTGCAGAAATTATTAATGCATCACAATCTTTGGTTTCTCGTTGGGAACATGGCGATTACAACTTTTCTATAAAGAAATTGTCTGAAATCGCTACAAAACTTGATTTAGATGTAAATATTTTAATTACTAATAAGAATTCAATATCATCTAATTCATTTGCTTCATTTTCTCAGACACGAATTGTTCATTACTGCAAAAAAACAGTTCCTAAAATCTCTGGGGTTTATTCAACAAACAATTATAAGGAGGAGGTAAACAAATATGCTTCAATATGTTAATGAATTCTTTTGTTCCACTGACGAAAAAAAAAGCACCTTGGTTATTCAATTCAACCAAAAAGAACCTTCATTTACTGTTGATGAAAATGGGCAAGATACCGTATTGGACGTTATTAATAATGTTTCTTCAGTCATTATGGATCGTGATTGTGCCCAAGCTTTAGTAAATATAATCACTCATGTTCTTGAAGATGATATAGAATCTAGCATCGAAAATAAAACAGATGAATAATATCAAATACAAAAACCGCCCCTGCTACCAACAGGAACGGTTTCACATAGATGCAACTCGCAAACCAGAGGATTGCGGTACAATCTACCCTAAGCAAGTAGATTATACCATAATCCTCCACATTTTACGAGGGTTATTTTTTATACCCTTTTTCAGGAGGAATAGATTATGTGGAGTGAAAAACTGCCAAACGGAAAAGTCCGCTTCGTTGAACGCTATGAGGATCCTATGACCGGAAAGACACCTAAAGTATCCATCACCATGGACAAGGACACTGCAAGCACCCGGAAACTTGCGCAGGCAGCCCTAAATGACAAGATAGAAGCAAAGTTGTCCTCCATTACGGCTATGATCAAGAAAAACGATTTAAGGCTGTCTGAGCTCGTTGAACTCTACCGCACAGACCAGAAAGCTACCGTCACTCAATCTACATACCAACGGAACTATTTTGCCATGGATTCTCTGATGCGGATTCTCGGCCGGGATATCCTGATTGATAAGATCACGGCCGGATACGTCCGTGAGAAGCTTGCAGCAGAGGATGAAAAGCCTGGAACAACCAACGAACGCATTACCCGTCTGAAAGCTTTGATGCGTTGGGGGTACCAGAACGATTATATTGCCGACATCCGCTGGCTTGATAAGATCAAGAAATTCAAAGATGATGAGAAGGTCCAGAAACTAGAGGAAAAATATCTTGAAAGTGATGAACTAAAGATATTGCTGAAAAATATGAAAGTTGATAAATGGTGTATGCTAACAGAGTTCTCTGCCCTCTCCGGCCTACGCGCCGGTGAAGCGATCGCGCTCAATACATCCGATATCGACTTTACCAATCGGTACATCCGAGTCAGCAAGACATATGATCCGGTAAATCATGTTGTCGGAACACCGAAGACCGCAACTTCCAATCGGGATGTATATATGCAGGATGAACTCTTTACCCTGTGCAAACGGATCAAGCGATACATGGACAAGGAACGATTCTACTGCGGACACCGATCTGAGCTCTTCATGTGTGATGTGAACGGTGATTACCTGAATTACTATTCTTACAACAAGTATCTGCAGGAAAATGCAAGACAGTTATTCGGCAAGACTGTGACTACTCACTTTATGAGGCATACCCACGTTGCTCTCATGGCAGAACAGGGAGTCCCACTGGATGTCATATCAAGAAGACTCGGTCACAGTGACAGCCGGGTTACAATGAATATCTATTTCCATGTAACAAAGAAGATGCGTGAGAAGGATAACCAGAAGATAAAAGAAGTGTCTATTTTATAGCTTGCCCCATTTCTGCCCCATTTTTGAATTTAAGGCATAGAAAAAATCCCGGAAACCCTTATTCTAAAGGACTCCGGGATTTTAATCCAATGCGGAAGATGGGACTTGAACCCACACAGCTCGAAAGCTACAAGATCCTTAGTCTTGCTCGTCTGCCAGTTCCGACACTTCCGCAAGTGACGTATCAACCGTCCGAAAATTATAATACTACAGAACCATTCTGTTGTCAACAAAAATCTGCATATTTTTTACAAAAATTTTTATAAGCTATTTTCGCAGTATCCTATGGCGGATATAAGAGAACGTCTCCTCCTCCCCCTTGCTGGCAAGCATCCTGAGCAAATGATGCAGAAGCCTTGCCGTCTCGGGATGGACCATAGGGCCAAGCTTCGCCGCACCCTTCTCATAGTATTCAAGAGGACTGGCATCGTTATAGCTGCCCTTCTGATAAGTCTTGCATGCGGCAATGCGGTCCATAAACATCTCAACCACATACTTCACCGGCATCTTCATACCGATGATCCCCTTCTCGGAATCTACACTGTAGTCAAGCCAGTATTCATAATGATGCCTGTTCCGTCCCTTGTGATGCAGCCACGCAGACGAATATCCCTTCCTCTCGCGCTCCGCGTTATTCGGACTTCTGGTTCCCTGATAATACCTGCATCCAACCAGGAACTCAGACGGCATATATTTGGACAGGTCATGGCAAAGCCCCTGCCAATACAGACCCACCCGAAAACAGCCCTCCCTCACCAGCCTCCTATGATGATTGATCGTTTTGAAATGTTGCCACGCCTTCATATTTTCTGCATCTCCTTGTCTTTAGGTGTATTATAACACGGATCTTATCGAAAGTCGAGACGGAGTCTGACACCCGGTATGGCCCGATATGGCTCCGGTATGGCTCCGGTATGGCTCTTGGTTCGCTGCTTTGCAAAAATGAAAACAAATTATAAAATTTGACAGAATCAAATAGCTTTTCTTCATAGTTCATGATAATATATGGTCAAACAAATGAAGAAAGGAGAGCTCCTATGAATCTTTATCATCTCAGGTATTTTGTGACACTGGCGCATTTAGAGCATTACACGAAAGCTGCCGAGATTCTGGCCATCACTCAGCCTAGCTTAAGCCATGCAATCTCCTCTCTTGAAAAAGAACTGGGAGTCAAATTATTCGAGAAGGATGGACGCAATGTGGTCCTGACCAAATGCGGCCAGGCATTCCTGACAGACGTTGAGCAGTCTCTTGAGATGCTGGATTCCAGCGTAAATAAGCTTAAGATGACCGGAATGGGGGCAGGACACGTCGATATCGGCATGCTTCGCACTTTAAGCTCCACCGTCCCAAGGTTTGTGAAAGATTTTCTGGATTCAAACCCGAATAAGAACATTCATTTTCACTTTCATACCTCCCCCGGCCAGACACCGGATATTATCAGAGGTTTGAAAGAAAGGCAGTATGATATCGCCTTTTGCTCCATGACAGGAAACGAACCCCTCGTTGAATTTACCCCGATCTCACGTCAGGAATTAGTTCTGATCGTTCCCAAGGGACATCCCTTAGAGAACCGGGAATTCATCAACCTCCATGAGACCCTGCCCTATCCGCAGATCACATTTTCCGGCAAAAGCGGCCTAAAAGCCGCGATCGACGGCTTATTTGAGAAATGCGGCGGACAGCCTCAGAGTGAATACGCCCTGGAGGAGGACCAGGCTGTTGCCGGTCTTGTATGCGCAGGATTAGGAATTGCCGTGATCCCGCGAATGTCAATTCTTGACTACATGCCTGTCAAAATCATTGAGATCATCGAACCAGGCTGGGAGAGAATCTTCTATATGGCAACCCTGAAGAATGTATATCAGGCGCCGGTGGTTCAGAATTTTAAAACTTATATAATGGAACATGTATGAAGTCAGCAAGGGGTGTACAGCTAGAGTTCTCTCTCCAATCTGTACACCCCGTCTTACGGCCTTCTCTGCCAAATCCTTATGAATCCGCCTTATATTTCCCTGTCAGATCAAAACCATGGTCCATTGGGCCTCTTCCTTTTCCCAGATCCAGCATGGCGCTAAGAGCGCCAGACAGATATGCCTTCGCGCGTTCCACAGCCCATTCCAGATCGGATCCCTTCGCAAGATTCGACGCGATCGCGCTGGAAAGCGTACAGCCTGTCCCGTGGGTGTTGGGATTGTCGATCTTCTTCCCGTTAAACCACCTGACCGAGCCGTTCCTGCACAGAAGATCGTTAGCGTCGTTCAGGCTGTGCCCTCCTTTTAACAGCACCGCACAGGAATATCTTCCGCTGATCCGTTTTGCCGCCGTAACCATATCCTCCTTTGTCCTGATCTTTTCACCGGACATTCTCTGCCCGGTACTTCTTAATTCGCACCTCTTTCCAGAGCGTCTTCATCCATATTGCAGACGGCGTCAATAATACGGCTCCTGTATGCGCAGTTGCCGTCTCCCTCCTGCATCCGCATCCATGCAAGCTCTCCCGCAAGTCCCATGGCGCACACTGCCGCCGCGGCAGCCGCAAGCTTATTCTCAGGGTTTGCCGCAAGAAAAGCTGTCATCATACCGGACAACTGACAGCCTCTCCCTGTGATCTTGCCCATCTCTGCGCGGCCGTTGCGGATCACATAACAGGACGTACCGTCGCTTACCAGATCGACGGCGCCTGTGACCGCAGCGATACATCCCGCTTTCTCCGCGAATTCTCTGACAAACGCAACCCCCTCGTCAAGGCGCTCCTCTGTCACCGCATCCGCAACATCTGCGTTCACACCCTTCGTCGTCCCGCTGCCAAGCGCCAGCGTCTTGATCTCGGAGATATTTCCGCGGACCACGTCAAACCTAAGCTCATCCATAAGCCTGACTGCCGTATCTGTCCGAAGCGCGCTTGCCCCGGCGCCTACCGGATCCAACAGAAGCACATGGCCAAGCTCATTCGCCTTCTCCCGGCCCGGAACATCCCCTCGATGCTTCGCCGGTTCAATGTCCCGATGTTGATATGCAGCCCGCCGCACACAGACGTGATCTCCTCCACATCCTCCGGCTCGTCCGACATGATTGGACTGCCGCCGCAGGCGAGCAGAATATTCGCCACATCATTCGCCGTCACATAATTCGTAATGTTATGTACAAGCGGTGCAATCTTCCTTACATTCTTGATACAGTTTCCTAACATGATGGCTCCTCCTTCTACTGATGAACCCTCTCCGGAAAGCTTCCGACATGATTCCGCATACAACAAAGCGGATACACCTGATATTGGCATATCCGCTTACACTACGAATCCTATGTCCCTACGTTGGCATTATCCAAATCAGGTTTCATGGGTCGGGACAGTCACAGTCCCCTCTCAGCCCGCTTCTGCAAGCTCCCCGTTACAATATATGATTATCTGTTACAAGCTTAATTATACATCAAGGCACAGATTTTGCAAGATAAACTTGATCTCTTCACATTCTAAACCTCACTTCGACTTTAAAAAGATCCGCCTCCGTCTCGATCTTAAACTTCCCTTTCTGCAGCTCCACGAAGCTCTTCGCGATCGCAAGGCCAAGCCCCGACCCTTCGGTATTCCTCGATACGTCCCCGCGCACGAACCGTTCCGTGATCTCATCCGGGTTGAAGTTAAGCTCTGACGCCGACACATTCTTCATCCTGATGACGGCCTCGCCGTCCTCCTTCGCGATCTCTATATACACCCGGGTATGCGGCATCGCATATTTGATGATATTGACGAGCAGATTCTCGAATACCCGGTAGGTCTTCTGGCTGTCCAGCGACGCCGACACCTTCTCATCAGGGTAGACACATCTAAAGTCCAGATCCGCCCCCGCAATCTTATCTTCAAGCTCTAACTTCACCTGCTTAAACAGATTCACTACATCCGCATCCACAAGGTTCAGCGTCACGTTCTTGCTGCTCGCCTTGCTGATCTCAAACAGATCTTCAATCAGGACCTTAAGCCGCAGTGATTTTCTCTCCAGAACCTCGATATAATCCTTTTGCTTCTCCTGATCCTTCTCATCCTTCAGAAGATTCACGTACGTGATGATCGCCGTCAGCGGAGTCTTAAGATCATGCGAGACATTCGTGACAAGCTCCGTCTTCATACGCTGACTCTTCACTTCCTCGTCCACAGCCTTCTTAAACCCGGTCTGGATCTTCTGGATCTCCTGCTTGAACGGGCTGAATATTCCCAGATCCTCTGTGATCCGGGTATCAAGATTACCCTTGGCGATCTCTCCGGTGGCCTTAAGAAGCACCCTATATTTCCTCTGCAGATCGTTAAAATACTCTCGAAGCAGTAAGAACAGTCCCACGGAGTAGATCAGGATGAACAGGATACCTCCGAACCACAGCGTACAGATCAAAGCCAGGATCACAAAATTAACTGCCACGATCTTAAAGATCGTCCGGTTGTTCTTCTCACTCAGATCGATATGATCTATAAAGTGATAACAGCGGTCAACCCCTTTCTTAAGCCTTGAAGCAACATACTTCCACGCCCTCTGGATATATACTCCGTACCGGACACACAGCACTTTTTCTTTCATGTAGGTTCTAACCCCTAATGTATAGATCTGCCTTAAACAGGCCGCAGCCCAGAATGTAACGGCAAACACAGCCGTCCAGATCAGGAAATCCAGAAAACTCCCGCCGTTGCCGGTACGCCCTGCGATCCACCACATCTTCTCGCCGAGTATCCCCGTCATGATGAAAAATACAGCCGCTGCAATCTCCATCGGCGCCTCGAATATCCTCATCCCGCTCAGATTCCAGAACGGAAGGAGAGGAAGCAGCCAGGATAAGACGGCTACAACCAGGATCAGGATGATCACAAGATTTACCATGGAATCTATCACATCGTATCCTGTATAGGAATACGAATCAATGTAATTTTCAAGATTTTCCTGCGTCATAGCATAGATATATGTCCTGTTTTTCGGCTTTTCCAGACTGACGTTCTCCCATACCTCTTCGTCTTCGTCATATGTCTCCACTACACATTCCGTAATATCATACTCGTTGATCACTTCCCTGAACGCCACACTCTGCTCTGACTTATATTCTCCCGCCTTAATCTGAACATCCGGTTCCCCGTATCTGTCATAAGTGATCACGATTCCCAATGCGAAGGACGACAGGTTGCCCTCTGTCACCCCGTTTGCAGAATCGGCGGTACTCTTGGCTACATCCTTCCCCTTCTCATCCTTGACACGGTAATCAAGGAACGGATATATACGCTCATAAGACGCCAGCTCCGAGCCGCTCTCGTTTAAGAGCTCCCTCATATCTTCCGCATTATAATCTCCTCCGCTCTCCATGTTGTAGAGAACGTAGCCGGCGTCCAGGAATATCTTAAGAAACTCCCTTGACACGACCATGGAATGATTCTCGCTCTCCACGGATGCCTCCGTATTCACATACCAGTTCCAATATTGGCTCACCACACAGATTGCCGGTATCATGACCGTCATGATCACCGCTAAGATCGTCAGTTTACGGCTGCTTTTCAATTTTGTACCCAACACCCCACACCACCTTTAAATATTTTGGATCTTTTGGATTGATCTCTATTTTCTCCCGGATATTTCTCACATGTACCATGATAGTATCCGTATTTACCGCCCGCTCGTTCCACACCCGCTCGTAGATCTCCTCTGCCGAGAACACTCTCCCCGGATTCTTCATCAGAAGCAGCAGGATCTTATACTCTATAGGAGTCAGCTTCACCGGCTCCCCGTCAACAAAAGCCTCAACAGAGTCCTCATTGATCTCCAGACCGCCTATGGTATAAACGTTGGCTCCTTTATCCCTGCCGCCTAATTTCTCCAGGAACTTGCGGTATCTCCTCATCTGGGAATTCACCCTGGCCAGAAGCTCCATCGGGGTAAACGGCTTCGTCACATAATCATCCGCCCCCATATTCAATCCCAGGATCTTATCCACTTCTTCTGATTTTGCCGAGAGGAAGATCACCGGGAAATCGTGCTTCTCCCTTAACTTGATCGTCATCTGGATCCCATCCATCCGGGGCATCATCACATCCACGATCGCCAGATGGATCTCCTCCTTTTCGATGACTTCAAGCCCCTCAGCTCCGTCCGCCGCCTGGAATACCTTGTACCCCTGGCTTCTGAGATAGATCTCTACCCCTTCGCGTATCTCTTTGTCATCCTCCACAATTAATACATGATTGATCTGACTCGTCTCCATTGCCGTTCTCATTCCTTTCTATGCCATGCTAAAACTTATGATCTGTTATACCCATCCTGTGAACATACTCCATACCGCATCCCCCATCACATATCCTGCTCCTATAAATACCGTGTTCCAGACAAGTACCCCTAAGACAGAGCTTACCGTATATCTGCCAAACTCCATGGAGATCATTCCCGCCGGGATCGAGATCAGCGTCCGTATCATCGGCACCAGCTTCCCCACGAATACTCCCACGGCTCCTCTTCTTCGCAGCGCTTCCAGATTCTTCTCGATCAATCCCTTCTGCTTCGGAAATCTCCTGACATAAAAACGGAAAAAAGCATCGCCGCCAAGCCTTCCCAGGAAATATAAGATCCAGCTTCCAAGCAGCCCCGCCGCTACCGACATCAGCATGACCATCGGAAAACTGATCGCTCCTTTCGCCGACCATATTCCCGCAAGCGGCATGATCACCCCCGCCGGGAATCCCGGAAGATTCATATATTCCAGCAGAACGATCACAAATACGAATATGGCTCCATACTGTGTAAAATACTGCGTAAGCGCCTGAATTGACATCACTGCATCTCCTCCTTTGTTTCTTGATGTAACTATCATACCCAACAAATCTTAAGAGAGCTGCCATGAAAATCTAAAGATATTCTAAAGATACGTTTAAGAACAATTTAGGACGCAGCAAGCCCGAATCCTACTGCGTCCCATATTGCAGAATATAGTGTTCCTAAGAGATCCTTCCTCATACTGCCTCGTTCAGATATATCCCAGACAGCGGGATCACCTTCTTAAGCTCCGACTTCAGCCGTTCCGTCATCACAACGCCGTCTTCCATGCATACGTCCTCCGTCGTCTTCGCGCCGAACACAAGGCTCGCCAGCGCGGCAACGCTGATCGTACCTTCTGAATTCTCCGCCTTCCCGTCCATCAGCATCACACCGGAAAACTCCGTCCCAGTGATCACGATACAGCGGTTATTCTCCTCGATCAGAGGATCCGTCACACAGAAGCAAAGCCCTGCAAGAGAACGGAGCGAAAGCGACATCAGCATCCTTCTGACGTCTATGATCCTAACCATGATCTTAGGCTTCCCTTCCTCCTGTTCAGGATAATGACCCCTGCAGTCCGCAATCTCCCCGTCTCTTCGGTATATCTTAAGCCTTCCTCCGTCGCTTTCAAACTCCCGGATCAACCTCTGATAATACGCCTCGTCCCTGACGGCAAACACCTGATAACGCTTAGCTAACTCCCTGTTGGCGAATTCGGCCAGCTCCCGGCAGTCTGCCTTGGACGCATCCGTGATAACGACCCCGGGAAGCTTCTCATCTTCCTCCCGGTAATACCGCCGTTCCTGCTCATAGACCGTTCGGAAATCAAAAGGCTGATAGATGCTCTCAGACGCCGGCATCAGGAATGTAAACGCCTTGCCGTCCTTATACATATCCTTAAGGGAACGCTTCAAAAGCGCCGCCATATATCCCTTCCTGCGGTACTCCTTCTGCGTTGCAACGGCAACGATATAATCCGCATCCTTCCTGCTTTTGTTGACCCACAGCCTGTATGGATTCAGGTGGAGCATGGAGCGTATCCTGCCGTCCTCTTCTATTGCATATATCTGATTGTCTCTTGTCTTCTCGGTATAATAATAATCTGTAAAAGACTCGCTGTCCTCGCTGAATATCTCTTCATACAGGAATCTGGTATCCTGACGTTCCTTCTGTCCAAGCTTTTTTATCTCCACGACCGCAGTTCCTCCCCTTTGGTATATTTACTTAGAGCATCCGCCGCATCCTGCGCATCTGCCTTCCTCAGCCCCGACCGGATAGCTGTAATTCTCAATCGTCTCAAGACCTGCGACCGCCTGGGCGGAGATTCCTTCTCCCCGTCCGGTAAATCCAAGCCCCTCCTCCGTCGTAGCCTTGATATTCACCTGACTGACCTCCAGATGCAGCGCCTCCGCTATGTTGGCGCGCATCTGCTCTATATGCGGCGCCATCTTCGGTCTCTGGGCAATGATCGTAGCGTCGATATTACCAACAACGTACAGCTCCTTCTCGATCAGCTCCCCCACATGCTCCAGCAATTTCATACTGGAAATACCCTTATACTTAGGATCTGTATCCGGGAAATGCCTGCCGATATCGCCAAGCGCCGCCGCCCCCAGAAGCGCATCCATGACGGCATGCAGAAGCACATCCGCATCCGAATGCCCCAGAAGCCCTTTCTCGTACGGTATCTTCACGCCGCCGAGTATCAAATCCCTGCCCTCTACCAGTCGGTGGACATCATATCCCATTCCAATTCTCATAGAAACTCTCCCCTGCCCCTAGTATTGGCATACAAATGAACTTTAGCCAATGATGGATTTTATATCTTCCCTCATGTCAATAACTGCTTGCCTAGAGGCATCTTCAAAATTATGTTCTCCAAAGCAACTATATTTTTCTTGTTGATATGCTCCAATGATCCCTCTTGACGAGTTTATAATAGCGCCTAAGCCATCTCTGTCAAAAAATGGGGCAAGATCTTTTCCTCTTGCTCCTTGTGCCCCATAACCTGGGACAAGAAGATATGCTTTTGGCATAATACTTCTAAGCACCCTTCCCATTTCTGGATACGTTGCGCCCACTACTGCTCCTATATAACTATAAGAATTGCCCATGTAGTAATCTCCCCACTTTGCAACCTCCTCGCCTACCTTTTCATACAAAGGCTTTCCTTCTATGATCTGATCCTGAAAATCTCCACTGCTGGGATTAGACGTCTTAACCAAAACAAAGATTCCCTTTTTTTCTTCTTTACATACATCAATAAAAGGCTTAATTCCATCTATTCCAAAATAAGGATTTACTGTGGCAAAATCTTCATGAAATACAAAAATTCTTTTACTTCCTATTTGTACTTTTCCAAGATGCGCTACTGCATAAGCCGCTGATGTGGAACCAATATCTCCTCTTTTTACATCTCCAATGACAACCAATCCTTTTTCTTTGGAATAATCAACTGTCTGTTGAAAAGCATAGAGTCCAGGTAATCCAAACTGTTCATACATGGCAATCTGGGGCTTCAC
>OFGE01003130.1_pt1 | contig 11313 bp, 9 predicted proteins | sample 1521681 | NCBI WGS metagenome assembly OFGE01 (sample SAMEA3504093, study PRJEB24116) | mouse gut metagenome | biome: mouse gut; feature: mouse-associated habitat; material: faeces | place: Denmark | collected 2011 | reverse complement strand
TACGCCTGAGTGATGATGAGAAGTATATTTTAGATGCCAAATGTAAAAATGCAGAATACAAGAATAGAAATGATTATCTTCGGCATTTGATCTTGTACGGATATACTTATTTTGTAGATTACTCGGAACTGCATGACTACAATGTCAATCTAAGCAGAATCAGCAAAAGCCTGAATCAGATAGCGACAAGGATAAGTTCTACGGGTAACACTTATCAGGATGATATTGAAGAAGTTAAGGAGCTGATGAAACAGGTATGGCGTACACACGAATCCATGCTGTCAAAGCAACCGTACAGAAAGCATTAAAATATATCTGCAATCCGGAGAAAACTGACGGACAGATTTTGATAGATTCATTTGCCTGCGGAATAGAGACAGCGCATTATGATTTTATGGATGCGTTGTCAAAATCTTCTGGCGTTGGGAATAAGCAGGCATTCCACCTGATTCAGTCATTTGCGCCGGGAGAAGTGGATTTTGATACGGCTCATCAGGTGGGAATAGAGCTTGCGGACAAGCTGTTAGAAAATAAATACAGTTATGTCATTGCAACGCATATCGACAAGGAACACTGTCATAATCATATCATTTTCTGTGCGGTTGATAATGTGGAACATAAAAAATACAATGACTGTAAGCGTACATACAGGCAGATACGGAATTTGTCAGACGAACTGTGCAGGGAACATGGATTGTCGGTCATTATTCCATCAGGACAAAAAGGAAAGACACATTATGAGTGGCAGATGGCAAAGGTGGGAACTTCATGGAAAGCGCGGATGAAATCTGATATGGATGATGCCATTCATGAAGCGCATAGCTATGAAGATTTTATCAGCCGGATGCAGACAAAAGGATATAAGGTAAAAGGGGAAAGCTTTGGAGACAATGTGCTGAAATATCTGTCATTTTCCGCATCGGGACAGAGCAGATTTACACGTGTCAGTGAAAAGAATTTTGGTGTGGGATATACGAAAGAATTAATCAGAGAGAGAATTGAAAAACGTGTAAAGGCACAGGAAAATTTTCCTGTAAAAAGGAAATTTCCCTTTCCAAAGCGACCGGATGCAAAGCGGACTCTGATTAACACAGATAAAGAGAAATTTCAAGAGAATGGCGCGCTAAAGCATTGGGCGGATATACAGAATTTAAAGATTGCTGCGGCGAGTTATGCAGAGGGCGGTTCTGTAGAGGAACTGGAACGGAAAATTGCAGAGAAAAATGCCACAGCAAAAGCGGCACGGAGTGCGGTTGTGGATTTGGAGCATGAGATGAAAGCAAAAGCGGAAATCCTAAAATACGCAAAACAGTATATGGCAAACAGGAAATACCAGAGAGGATATGAGAAAGCGACGGATCGGGATGCTTATTTTCGAAGCCATGAAACACAGATTATTCTGTTTGGCGGCGCTGAAAATATGCTGAAACGGTATGGGATAAAGACTGCTTCACTAGATGTGGAAAAGATGCAGGCGGAATATGATGCAATGACAGTGCAAAAGGCAAAACTGAAGAAAACATATCAGACAGCAGAAAAGGAGGCGACGGAAGCGGATAAACAGTTGAAGAACATAAGACAGTATTTAGGGATTGAGAAAGAAAATCAGGAAAGAAAAAAGCCTGATCGGAAACAAGAAATGAGTCTATAAGAAAGTGAGGAAATTGCTATGAACATAACATATGAAAAATGTGGAGATTATTTGATACCGAACTTAATTCCTGATCCGGAGCCGGAGGGAGAGTTAAGGAAATTTGGATTGATGAGAAAATCCTATTTGGAAAACCACAGGAGAGGTATTTATTCGGGATTACTGTTATCTGGAGAATTAAAGAATCATCTGTTGATGATACAGGAACAGTCAGAGGAAAGATTTGATTTACTTGTGGAGCAGATGGCAGAGCGGGAGGGAGTGACGGAACAGTTAAAGGCGCAGAATCAGATGCTTTGGGTAAAGCGAATAAACAATATTCGGGAGAGGGCAGAGGAGATTGTGAGGGAAGAAATTATTTATTGCTTATGAGTGAAAAGTAGCAAGAACAAAATAAAAAAGTTCTTGCTACTTTTTATCATATATATGCTGATTTATCATTGGAAAAAGAGTATTATATATTTATGATGATTTGAAGGAGGGAGTCTGATGCAGAAAAGTGCACAAGACCTTATGGAAAAAATAGGAATTAAGGAGTTATTTGCAGTTCCACATGGGAAATTGCAGGGTAGTACAGTTCTTGCTACAAATGGAAAAGAGAATTTGACAGTTTCACAAATGCTGAAATCAGCAGAATATTTAATCAAATTTATAAAAGATAACTTTGATGTTGACGAGGAGCGATATTCAATTACTATAATTTTCTTAAAATCCGTGCAATTGATGTTAAATAATGGAAGCGCAGATAAGCCGACTAAAGAAGATGCACATATCATTATAGATGTCATGCATGAGATAGCAGACATACACGCTAGGAATGAAAGTGAAAAGAAATTAAATGAAGAAATTGCAGTATCACTAAATCTTTTGATAGAGACGTTGAAGTAGAAAAATATTTGAATTTTAAGTTGCAATATTTGAATATTCAAATTGATTATTTGGAAAAATAATGCTATGATTTTAAATGTATTATGAAACTCTGATTTGTAGAAAGCAAGAGGAACTATATTATGGCAATCAGTTATAACGGACTATGGAAGTTATTGATCGATAAGGGTATGAAAAAGGGTGACTTATGTAAAAGCACGGGGTTAAGTTCAAGCACTATGGCGAAAATGACAAATGGAGAGTCTGTGAATTTATCTGTTTTAGAGCGTATATGTGAAAAGCTGGATTGCGATTTTGCAGATTTGGTAAATTATAAAAGAACGCAGGAGGAAGCTGATAAAAATGAGCAACAATAAAATCAGTGATGTTGGAATAAATATAGCAGAAAAGGCTACTGTTATTTGGAATGTGGCAGATATGCTTCGCGGACCATTCAAGCCACATGAATATGGACTTGTTATCTTGCCGATGACAGTAGTAAAAAGATTTCATGATTGCTTACTGCCTACTCATGATAATGTGCTTGCGCAGTACGAAAAAGTGAAGCATTTGGCAGTCATTGATGGTTTTTTGACAAGGACGTCCGGTTATCAGTTTTATAATACAAGCAAATTTACGTTTGAGACACTTCTGGCTGATCCTGATAATATAGAAACGAACTTTAGAGACTATTTAGCTGGTTTTTCTGCAAATGCGCAGGACGTTCTTTCTAAGTTTGATTTTGATAATATCATCAAAAGAATGGTGGAGAGCAATACACTATATCTGATTATTAAAGAGTTTAATTCTGAAAAAGGTTATTTAGGCGCAGATAAAATCAGCGCTGTGGATTGTGGTTATATTTTTGAAGACTTAGTGCGCCGATTTTCAGAGTCATTTGGAGAGGAAGCGGGAGCGCATTTTACCAGCAGGGATATTATTTACCTTATGACAGATTTGCTGCTTGCGGACGCTGACTTGGACACGGGCGGAATGACAGTCTATGATATGACGATGGGAACATCCCAGATGCTTTCCTGCATGGAAGAGAGAATCCATGATTTGAACAGCGATATAGAAGTCACCTGTTTTGGACAGGAGTTTAATCCGTCTACTTATGCAATAGCAAAAGCAGATATGATGATTCGTGGTGGAGATCCGGATAATATGCGGTTTGGAGATACCTTGTCAGACGATCAGTTTGCAGGATTTACCTTTGATTATTGTATTTCTAATCCGCCTTTTGGAATCGACTGGAAACGTGAGCAGAAAAAGGTGGAAGAAGAAGCAGCGAAAGGCGAACAGGGCAGATTTGCACCCGGACTGCCTAAAATCAGTGACGGACAGCAGTTGTTTGTATTAAATGGGCTTTCTAAGCTTGCGCCGAATGGGAAGATGGCGATCATACAAAACGGTTCTCCGTTATTTTCGGGAGATGCCGGAAGCGGTTCTTCGGAGATTAGAAGATATATTTTGGAAAACGACTGGCTGGATTGTATTGTGCAGCTTTCTACGGATATGTTTATGAATACGGGCATCAGTACATACATTTGGATTTGCTCTAAGAATAAACCGGCATATCGGGAAGGAAAAGTACAGCTTATAGATGCTTCTCATTGTTATGAGGCAAGGAGAAAGAGTATTGGAACGAAAAGAAACGATATTACAGATCAGTGCCGGGAACTGATTGTAAAGGCTTATGGTTCTTTTGAAAACTGCGCTGTGTATGGGGATAAGAGCGGAATTTATTGTGAGAGTAAAATATTTGAGACGGTAGAGTTTGGATATAACAAAATTGTGGTGGAAAGACCACAGCGGGATGAGAACGGAGAGATTGTTCTGAAAAAGGGAAAACCTGTTGCGGATGCAAGCCTGCGCGATACAGAGAGCGTGTCGCTTACACAGGATATCGACAGGTATTTTGAGAGAGAAGTGCTGCCTTATGCGGAGGATGCATGGATTGATAAGAAAAAGACGAAGGTGGGATATGAGATACCTATGACAAGATATTTCTATGAGTATCAGGCACCGGAAAAGGTGGAGGATATCGTGGCGCGGATTCATGTGCTGGAGGCTGATATTTCTGCTTCTTTGGAGAAGTTGTTTGCGGAGGAGAAATAGGTATGACTAGAGAAATGAAGGATAGTGGGATTGAGTGGATTGGGGAGATACCGTTTGCATGGAAGTTGGTTCCGTTTCGTTATGTACTTAATGAACGTCAAGAAAAGAATAATCCTATAAAGTCGAGAGAGAGACTATCCCTATCTATTGATTTAGGAGTAACTCTTTATGCAGAGAAAACAACTAATTTGGATAGGTTTAAGGATGATTTTGAACAATATAAAATAGCTCATAAAGGTGATTTAGTCATGAATAGTATGAATATGATTGTGGGAGCAACAGGAGTATCTGACTATTTTGGTTGTGTAAGTCCTGCATATTATACATTTTATGATGAATTAGAAGATCATGTGACGGCGAAATACTGTGAGTATATATTTAGAAGTAAAACTATGCTTAGAGTTCTGTATAGTTTAGGGAAGGGGATATATGCAATTGTGCGAGGAGATGATCGAGTAAATACTTGCAGATTAAAAGTAGCAAAAGAAGACCTGAAAGGCATCATAATACCAATTCCTTCAGTAGAAGAGCAAAGAGAAATTGTGAAGTATTTAGAGAAAAAATGTTCAGAAGTTGATATAGTGGCTGAAAAAACTCATTCAAGTATTGAAGAGTACAAAAAATTAAAGCAAGCGATTATTACACAGGCTGTTACCAAAGGAGTAAGAGGTAACAGAAAAATGAAGGATAGTCAAAGTACATGGTTTGGACAAATCCCAAGCGATTGGGAAATGAGAAAGATTAAATATATTTTTAAAATTCAGAAAGATATAGCCGGCGAAGAAGGACATACGGTGTTATCTATAACACAAAAGGGTATTAAACCAAAAGATTTATCGAAGAATGAGGGACAGTTAGCTGAGAACTATAGTAATTATCAACTGGTACATATAGGTGATTTTGCAATGAATCATATGGATTTATTGACCGGGTGGGTGGATGTTTCTAAATATGAAGGTGTAACAAGTCCAGATTATAGAGTGTTTGAACTAATTGATAAGGATAATTATTGCAGTCAATACTATTTATATTTGATGCAAATGTGTTATGCGAATCGTATTTTTTATGGATTAGGGCAAGGAGTAAGCGGATTAGGCAGATGGAGATTGCAGGCAGATAAGTTCCTGAATTTCTCTATTACTGTGCCAAGTTATGAAGAACAGAAAGAAATAGCAAATTATCTTGACCAAAAGTGTTTAGCAATAGATGAACTTATTGCAAAGAAAGAACAATACCTCTCCGAGATAGAGAATTACAAAAAATCTTTAATTTATGAGTATGTGACAGGGAAGAAGGAGGTTTGATTTTGGAATCAATTGAGAATTGTCTTTGTGGGATTTTAGATAAATACTGTGCGGATGAGAATTGTGACAAAGAAGAATTATCTGGTATTAGAGATATTAGGATTGTAAAAAGTATATGGTCAGAGATTGAAAACTTGCGCCCTGATATTGCAAAAAAGCAAGGGAGAGATGAGATAGAACAATGTGCTGGATATCTCCTTTTTCTTGATGATGAAACAGCAGTAATTCTGATTAATGAGGATTTCTTATTTGATTCCATTAGAAAGAATTTTTGTTGGGTAGAGGTACTGATTCATGAAATTACTCATTATCGAGATTACAAGAACAATTTAGGTATTTTTGGCCATAATACATATGACAGTATGTTGAGCTGTTGTTCTTTTTGGTATTGGACAGAATTTCATGCACGGTATAAAGGAACATGCCAGATGCTTAACTATGTAAATAGGATGCCGGATGATGAAAGAAGAAAATATGAAACTGACATGATGGAAAGATTGGACTGCGCACCTGATTTCATTAGATCTGATGCTGATAAGAAGATACAATGCTATCGTTTTATGCACTTACTTGGTGATATTGCGGCTTATAATGAAAAAGGATTTACTGTTAAAAGTGAGGCAATAGAAAAGATCTTTCCAAATTACTTAGGTTATATTGATTTTCTTAAATCCAAAGATCAAATTGTTGATATTAATTTTCTTATAATATTGCAATATAATTTGGAGAATGAAATGAACATAGAGTATTGAATCATGTTAAAACCATGATTATAATCTATCACAAAAATTCCGAGAAGGAGACCAAAATGGGAAATGAATTGATTTTGCCGGAAAATTATAAACAGACATATGACAAGATTGTGAAAATGATTGAAACAGCAAAACATAAAGTATTTGAGACGGCTAATTTTCAAACCGTATATCTGTTTTGGCATATAGGACAAGAACTCAAGGATAATATTCTGAATGGACAGAAGGCAGAATATGGAAAATCAATTGTGAAAAATATGAGCAAAGATTTAGAGTTTCAATATGGACGTTCTTATGAAAAAAGTTCTGTTTTCCGCATGATACAATTTTATGAGGAATTTCCAGATTTTGAAAAAGTTGCTACACTGTCGCAACAATTGACGTGGTCTCATTTTAAGGAGTTATTGCCGGTTAATGACGAATTAAAAAGGGAATTTTATGCTGTTTTATGTAAAAATGAAGGATGGAGTGTAAGAGTATTAAGAGAACGAAAAAAATCAATGTTATATGAAAGAACTGCTATTTCCAAGCGTCCTGAAGAAACCATCAGGAATGATATTAGGCTTTTAGAAGAAAAAGATATGATGACGGTAGATATGTTTTATAGAGACCCTTGTATATTAGATTTCTTGGGATTACAGGATACTTACAGTGAAAAAGACTTAGAAAACGCTATTTTGGCAGAATTGGAAAAATTCATTTTGGAAATGGGAACAGACTTTGCTTTTATGGCGCGGCAGAAAAAGGTTGCTATAGATGGAAAAGATTACAAAATAGACTTGTTGTTCTTTCATAGAAAATTGAAAAGACTTGTTGTTGTGGAATTGAAAATTGGAGAATTTGAACCAGAATATAAAGCACAGGTAGAACTTTATCTGCGCTGGCTTAACAAATATGAGCGGATGGAAAATGAAGAAGCGCCAATTGCATTAATATTATGTGCAGAGAAGTCAGATGAAGTAATTGAATTGCTTGAATTGGATAAGGGAGATATTAGGGTAGCTCAATACTTGACAGCTATGCCGCCCAAGGAAGAACTTGAAGAAAAGCTGCGTTTGGCAATTCAAAGAGCAAAAATACAGTTAGAGCAGCGAAAAGAGTAAAAGTCGCTACATGTAGCAATTTTTTAAAATTGATTTGCGGAGGAAAACATGAGCATAACAGCTACTACAGAAAAACAATTTGAATCAGATATTGAAGCTTTTCTTATATCAGCCGAAGGCGGATATACAAAGGGAATTGGAACATACAATCCGAAGCTGGGTTTATATCCGGATAAATTGATTTCTTTTATTCAGCGTACCCAACCGAGGGAGTGGACGGCATTTGAACGGCAGAACGACATAGACCCGGTGCGCAAATTCTGTGTAGCTTTTAATAATGCCTGTGATATGGATGGAGTGCTGCATGTCTTGCGAAATGGATTTAAGCATAGAGGAACTACCTTTAAAGTCTGCTACTTTAAACCCGAATCTGCATTGAATGATACAGCAGGGATTCAGTATGCGGAAAGTGAAGTAGAGTGCTATCGGCAATGGTATTATTCTGCAGACACGAAAAAGTCGGTGGATATGGTGCTTGTGATAAATGGTATTCCGGTGTTTGCTTTTGAATTAAAAAACCAGTACACAGGGCAGAATGTAGATAATGCCAAGACTCAATGGATGTATGACCGAGATCCAAGGGAGTTGTGTTTTCAATTTAATAAAAGGATTTTAGCGTATTTTTGCGTAGACCATACGGAAGTCTGGATGACAACAAAGCTGGCAGGAAAAGATACCTACTTCTTGCCTTTTAACCAAGGTTCTAATGGGGCAGGTTCTGATGGCGGTGCGGGTAATTCGCCCAATCCGAACGGGTATCCTACGGCATATCTTTGGGAAAATGTATTCCAGAAAGACAGCATGTTGGATATTATCCAGAAGTTTATCAATTTGCAGAAAGAGAAAACATTGATATTTCCCCGATATCATCAGTTAGATGTTGTTCGAAAATTGATTGCGGATGTACGGGAAAATGGCGCAGGCAGGAATTATTTGATTCAACATAGTGCAGGTTCCGGCAAATCCAATTCGATTGCGTGGACAGCATATCGTCTCGCATCGCTTTTTAATGAGAACAATAAGCCGGTATTTTCCAGTGTAATTGTTGTGACAGATAGAACTGTGTTAGACGCACAACTTCAGGAAACAATTTCAGGATTTGACCATAAGTTAGGTGCCATAGAAACCATAGGAGAGGATAAAACTTCTCAACATTTGAAAAATGCAATTAATGACGGTGTGCGCATTATTGTTACGACTCTACAAAAGTTTCCAGTGATTTATACGGAAATTGATAAGGCAAATGGCAGATGCTTTGCTGTTATTGTAGATGAAGCACATTCTTCTCAGACGGGCAGTTCGGCACTTAAATTGAAGACTGCGCTGGCAGATACAGAAGAAGCCCTAAGAGAGTATGCGGAGCGAGAGGGATTAGCGGAGGAAGAAGTTGATCTGGAAGACAGGCTTGTAAAAGAAATGATTGCGCAAGGCAAGCATAAGAATTTATCCTTTTTTTCCTTTACTGCAACGCCAAAGGCGACTACGCTGGAAATGTTTGGGCAAGAGCAGGAGGATGGTTCTTTCCATCCATTCCATGTGTATAGCATGAGACAGGCGATTGAGGAGAAATTTATTCTGGATGTCCTTCAGAATTATATGACCTATAATACCTGTTTCCGAATTGCAAAAACTATGACAGATAATCCTGACGTTCCGTCCAGCAGGGCGGCAAAGGTCATCCGTAAATATCAAGAGTTGCATCCTTATAATATCAGTCAGAAATCACAGATTATTGTGGAGACATTCAGGGATACCACAAGGCATAAGATTGATGGTAAAGGAAAGATGATGATAATCACATCGTCAAGACTGGCTGCTGTTCGCTATTACCACGAAATCAAACGTTATATTGAGGAAAAGAAGTATGATGACGTGGATATTCTGGTGGCTTTTTCCGGTGCCATTGACGATAAGGGCGAGGAATATACGGAATCAAAGCTGAATGTACGCAAAGATGGTTCCCATATTTCGGAAAATCAGACGAAAGCGGAGTTCCATGACAATTTTAATGTGCTGATTGTGGCGGAAAAATACCAGACGGGGTTTGATGAACCGCTTTTACATACGATGATTGTGGATAAGAAATTAAAGAATGTGAAAGCAGTGCAGACTTTGTCCCGATTGAACCGTACTTGCGAGGGTAAGACAGATACCTTTGTGCTGGATTTCGTAAATAAGGCGGAGGATATCAAGGACGCATTTCAGCCATTCTATCAGGAAACATTCTTGCAGGAAGAAGTAAACGCAGACTTATTGTATCAGACACAGAGAGAATTGCGGGCGTATGGTATATACTCGGATGAGGATATTAAAGCTTTTACAGATGAGTATTACAAAAAAGGCAGGCAGGACAATAGAGCAATGGGGCGAATGAGTAGTATTTTACTTCCTGTTTCCAATCGTTATAACAAAAAGACTCAAAATGAAAGATACCAATTTCGAAGACAGGTACGGAATTTGATTAAGTGGTATAGTTACATATCGCAGATATTGAGAATGTTTGATAAAGAGTTGCAGAAGGAATATGTATTTTGCTCATACCTAATTGGTTTATTGCCGAAAGACCCTGTAGAACTGATTGACTTGGAAGGTAAGCTGAAACTGGAATATTACAAATTGCAAAAGACATTCCAAGGTGAAATTGCTTTAGAAGAAGCAAAGACAATGTATGTTCCAGCAAAGCACAAAGGCGTCAAGGGAATGGATGAAAAAACACCTTTGGATGAGGTGATTGCAAAGATTAATGAGAAATTTAAGGGCAATTTTACGGAGGGGGATAAAGTTATTCTGTCAGCACTGAGGGATAAGTTGCTTTCTGATAAGAAATTGAAAAGGATGGCACAATCCTCTGATCCGCAGATTTTTGTTGAAAGTATTTTTCCTAAAGCTTTTGGTACGGCAGCACAGGATGGGTATATGGAGGCACAGGAGTCATATCAGAGTTTGTTTGAGGATACGGCTAAATATAATGCGATTATGAGTGCATTGGCAGAGGCTGTGTATCGGGAGCTGAGGAAGAAAGGGACTAAAATATCGGAGAAGTCTGAGGCATATACATATGGCATGCCGCAGAATTTGTCTATGGTGGCGGAGCAGTCGATGATGTATGGAGATGGCATAAAACAGGAATAGTATATTTGAATTCCATTACATAAAGGGGGTTTTATGAGAAAAAACGTTAAAAATGTGATATGTGCCCTGTTGGTTCTAAGTTTAGCTCTATCCACAGCGCTTTTGGCATATCTCCATTTTTTTGCGCCGGGCAGCAGGGATCTTACCGGAGAGTGGACCGGGCAGCTGGATATGACAGGGCAGGCAGCTGCCAGAGCTTATGGGTGGCTGCAGGATATAGATGCAGTATCCATCACGCTGGAAGAAATGGAAGAACGAATGCGGGATTTGACCATTCAGGTCAGTCTGACCATAGAGGAGACAGAGCGTTCCAGGGGGAATTTCCGATGCAGTGTGTCTCCGGAAAGCTACGAGACCTGTAAACAGGCGGCTTATGAGGTATT
>OFGE01003128.1_pt1 | contig 11317 bp, 9 predicted proteins | sample 1521681 | NCBI WGS metagenome assembly OFGE01 (sample SAMEA3504093, study PRJEB24116) | mouse gut metagenome | biome: mouse gut; feature: mouse-associated habitat; material: faeces | place: Denmark | collected 2011 | reverse complement strand
GTGCGTGCTGCGGGCGGACAATATCCACACTCGGGAGAGGGGCGTCAGGATGGGTAATGGGCTCCGGCTTGGAGATGGCGGGGAAATCCGGGTCGTGCCGTGTGCCCTGCTCCACTGCGGGCTGGGGCGCGGGGGGCGCGGCCTCCTGTACCGGCGTCTCCCTGGGCCGCAGAAGCTGGTCAGGGGACGGAACCCGGGGCTGACGATTGAAAAAGCCCTTCTTCTTCCGCTCCGCCGCCGGGGGCTCCCGGCCGGCCAGGGGGCCGTCGTCCACGGGGATGTCGATGGAGGAACGGGAGGCGTTTCGGCCCGCTGGGGCCGGAGGGGGCGCGGGGCGCTCCTCATACCGGGGCTCCCGCTTCCGCTCGGACTTCCGGGCGCTCTCCCGCTCCCGGCGGGGGGCGGGCTCGGGCTCCGGCTCGTACTCATACCTGGGGCGGCTGAAAATCCAGTCGGCCACGTCCCGGAGGGTTCGGTTGAAGGCGGTCAGCCCCATCAGCAGTCCGGCCAGCAGGGCCACAATGGCCGCGCCGAACTTGGTGAACAGGGAGATCATCCCCTGGGCCAGAACGCCGCCCAGTCCGCCGCCGGACTGGCTCAGCTTTCCGCTCTCCACCAGCAGGCCCCACAGCTGGCTGTTCCACTCCAGGGGCTGGGCCAGCAGGGCGTGGAAGAAGCAGGAGAAAACCAGGGGCAGCAGCAGGGCGCAGACCACCCGCAGCCGCACCGGCCGTCCCCGGTGAAACATGAGGATATAGCTGCTCAGCAGCAGAGCGGGGGGCATCAGCCAGAACCCGTAGCCCAACAGGCCCTTGATCAGGCCGCAGAACAGGTCGATAAAGATGGCCTCCATATTGAAGTAGCCAAAGCTGGAAAAGATAGCCAGCAGCAGGCAGACCACCGCCCCGATCTCCCGGCGGTAGGGCTGTCTAGGCGGCGGGGCCTGCCGCCCTTTCGAGGCGCTCTTCCCCTTGGAGGAGGGCGCGGCCCGCCGTCCCCCGCTGTTGGAGGAGCGCCCCCCGCTGGATGCGGTCCGGCTCCCCCCTGTTTTCTTTTGTGTTGCCATTATGTAAACTTCCTTTCAATCGCAGACAAAGCTATGCCGTCGGGACAAAGGTCCAGTCCATAAAGATCAGCAGCAGCGACAGCGCACCCGCTCCCCAGCAGTAGAAAGCGAAAACCCCGAAGCGGCCCTTGCTGGTCAGCAGCTTCACCAGCTGGATGGAGAAATAGCCCACCACTGCGGCGATGACCATGCCAAGCAGATATTTGGGCAGGTTTTCCTGGGGAAAGCCCCCCTCCAACTCCATCACGTCCAGTACCTTCAGCAGGGTGGCCCCCAGCACGGCGGGCAGAGACATGAGGAAGGAGTACCGCACGGCAAATTTTCGGTCAAAGCCCCGGACCATCCCGGCGGAAATGGTACAGCCGGAGCGGGACAGCCCGGGCACTGTGGCGAATCCCTGCGCGACGCCCACCAGAAGCACGTCCAGAAGGGTGGCGCTGCGCACCGTCTTATGCCCCTTTGCCATCTGGTCGGAGAGAAACAGGATGCAGCCCGTCACCAGCAGGGCGCAGGCGACGAAAACGGGGTTGCTCCCCAGGGCCTCCACCTTGTCCTGAATGGGCAGTACCAAAAACAGAGGCAGGGTGCCCACAATGATCAAAAGCACCATCCGCCTGGCCTCCGGCGGGTTGCCCCGGTAGGTCCTGCGGGAGAACAGGTCGATGAAGAAGCTGAAAAACTCCAAAATCATCTCCCAGATGTCCTGCCAGTAGACCACGCACACCGCCAGCAGGGTGGCGAAGTGGAGCAGGACGTTAAACAGCTGGTCGGGCTCAGGCATCCCGAAAAAGTGCTGAAACAGAGTCAGGTGGCCCGAGCTGGAGATGGGCAGAAATTCGGCCACGCCCTGGACGAAGCCCAAGACGGCGGACATGAAATAGGACAAGATGATGTACCTCCCAAGGGGGCAAAAAGCCCATAAAATCAGTAAATATTATATTAACACAGACCGGAGGAAAATTCCAGTGTTTTTATTCTGGCGTAGTGTCAAGTAAAAAGACGGGGTTTCCCCCGCCTTTTCAGCGTTTTTTCTCCTTGATCATCCCATACAGGCACTCCAGGGCGTCGGACAGGCCGCCGATCTGGTCGATGAGGCCCTGCTCCACCGCTTCCTCGCCGTAGATGACGCTGCCCACGTCGGCGGCCAGCTCTCCGGTCTGGAGCATCAGCTTTGTAAAGGCCTCCCGCTTCACATGGCTGTTGGCGGTGACGAACTGCAAAATGCGCTCCTGAATACGCTCGAAGTAGTAGAAGGTCTGGGGCACACCGATGACCAGGCCGTTCAGCCGGACTGGGTGAATGGTCATAGCCGCCGACGGGGCGATGAAGGACTTCCGCGCCGACACCGCCAGGGGCACGCCGATGGAGTGACTGCCCCCCAGCACCAGGGACACGGTGGGCTTGCTCAGGGAGGCCAGCATCTCCGCTATGGCCAGCCCTGCCTCCACATCCCCGCCCATGGTGTTCAGGATCACCAGCACACCGTCGATCTCCTGGCTGTCCTCGATGGCCGCCAGCTGAGGCAGGATATGTTCGTATTTCGTAGTCTTGGAGTTGCCGGACAGATTGTCGTGCCCCTCGATCTCACCTATTATGGACAACAGGTGGATATTTTTGTGGTCCGCGTTCTGGTTAAGTGTCACCTGACCGATTTTTTCGATCCGTTCGTCCCGATGCTCTTCTTCCCCGATGCGTTTGTCTTTGTCGCTCATAATGATCCCCCAATCTTCGGATAACTTAAAGAGAAGAACCCTTCCCGGTTCTCCTCTTATCGTAACCAGATATGCGGTTTTCATTCTCGGGTTTTTCTTCCCTGTTTTACGAATTAGAAATCAAAATTGTCACCGGGATCCACTTCCAGGTCATAATGCATTTGGGAAGCCTCTGGCTGGATGGGGAAATCCATTACCTTTTTCACATGCTTTTTCGGCAGCGGCAGAGGATTCTCTATCAGCTGTATCTGTCTGAGCTCCTCCCGCTTCTTTTCAGTCATCTCTTCCCTCTCCCCCGCTTGAGGAACTGCGTTTGCAGGCTGCTCCGGCAAGCTTTCCACGGGCCGCTCCGGGGGCCAGACACCGGCCGAAAGGCCTTCCTTCTGTCCGGCAGCCACAGGCTCCGGCATATCCTGGTCCAAGTCCTCCACCACCGCCTCCGGCAGACCCGGTTCTTCTGCCTCCCGGCCTTCCTGGACAAACAATTCGCAGAACGCCACCCCGGCCAGCCCCGTCATGGCAAAGAACATCTGGTAACTGCCATTCATATTGGGCGTCAGAATGCCCAGCATCCGCATCAGGGTCACAGACAGCACCGTAACCACCCAGGGAGAAAACCTTTCCTCATTTTTTCTGCGCATAAAGGTAAAAATCCCCAGTGCCATCAGTGCCAGCAACAGGAAGGTTTCATAGCCTCCTTCCTGGAAAAAAAAGCTGTAGTCCGCCCCTTTTAACGAATATGTGACCCCCCAGGCCTGCAATACTCTGCCAAAGGTGGAGCCGCTCATAATACTGTCCAACTGCACCAGCAGGCAAAAGACGCCTGCCATGGCCAGCATGGAAGCCAGAAACTGGGCCACCCATTGCAGCATGCCCCTTTGTTCCCGCTTCAGCACCGGCAGACCGCACAGCGGGATTGCCAAAGTAAAGCCCACAATATCCGTATATCCTGCAAATCCCGCCAACGCGCCGCAAAGCACCGCCAGGACCCAGGTGAGAGTCCGGCCACCGGGCCGGGTGCTCCTCCACAGATACTGAGCAATAATCAGCAGGATCAACGCATATATACAGAAATACAACATCTTGGGAGAATAGGTCACCCCGGCCCTGACCGAGCCTGGGGCCAATGTCAGAAACAGCAGGGACACCAGGGCCGGCCCTCTGCCGGCCAACCGCCGCACGGCAAAATAGGCAATGATAATCCCCAGCATCTGCAAAACAAGCTGCAGATAGATTCCTGCCATCCATTTGTTGCCCACCACCCGGAATAAGCCGTTCAACAGGCACAGATAGTAATAGACGCTGCCCTGCACCAACTGGGCCTGCATGCCCTCCTCCGTCACTTTGGCGACTTCATAGTAAGCGGCTTCCTCCCCCGCCCCGCCGGTCATGACCAGACGCAGCACGGTTCCCACCCCCAGAAGCGCCGCTGCCAAAACTCCTTCTATCAAGGCAGCCCTGTCGGAAGTCATCTTCTTGATCTGCACACGGTCCACCAGCCTTTTGGCCAGGAAATAAACCAGAAAAAGAGATCCGAAGGCCAGCGCCACAAGGAGCAGGGCCATATAGGGCACACCCGTATCCTGGTGCCCCACCACCATCCCCATAAAGGACAGCACCACACCGATTCCCATCAGATACAGCGCCCAAATTCCATAACTCACCGCATTTTTCTTGAAACTCATCCTACGTCTCCCGCTCCTTCATGAAGCCCTCACTCCAATATCTTTTCGATATTGTATCTGGGGCGCTGCTTCACCTCCATATAGATCTTGCCGATATACTGGCCCACCATGCCCACAGCCATAAGCTGCAGGCCGCCCAGAAACCAGATGGACAGGATCAGAGACGTCCATCCCGGCACCACGCTGCCGGTAAAATAGGAGATCAGTGCATATATCGCCGCGAAAACGGAGCAGACGATAATGAAAAGCCCCAGCCCGGTTATCATGCTGATGGGCTTCACGCTGAACGAAGAAATGCCGTTGAAAGCCAGTGCCAGCATCTTCTTCAGGGGGTACTTGGACTCTCCCGCCACCCGCTCTTTCCTGTCATAGTAGACGTTGTCGGTCTGATAGCCGATCAGCGGCATCATGCCCCGAAGAAAGAGGTTGGTCTCCTTATACTGGGAAAAATGTTCCACCGCCCGTCTGGACATCAGACGAAAGTCCGCATGGTTATATACAGTTTTCACGCCCATCAGCGCCATCAGCTTATAAAATGCCTGAGCTGTGGTACGCTTGAAAAAGGTATCCGTCTTTCGCTCCCTGCGGACACCGTACACAATGTCATTGCCCTCATGGAACTTATCAATCATCTCCTCAATCACGGTCACATCGTCCTGCAGATCCGCATCGATGGAGACTGTCACATCGCAGCGCTCCATGGCTGTCAGAAGTCCAGCCGTCAGCGCAAACTGGTGTCCCACATTGCCCGCCAGCTTCACCCCGCGGATCTGCCCGGGATACAGCCTGTGCTCCTCCTCGATCAGTTCCCAGGTCCTGTCCCGGCTGCCATCGTTGACAAACAGGATAAAACTCTCCGGGGCCACCTTCTCCCTGGCCACCAGGTCATCCAGCACTCCCCGCAACGCTTCGGAGGCGATCTTCAGCACCTCCTCCTCGTTATAACATGGAACTACGATCGCCAGTCTGTCCATCCTATGTCCTCCTCTACTCGTCCCAGTTATGGTACACATTCTGCACATCGTCGTCATCTTCCAGGATATCCAGAATCCTGTTGAGATTCTTGACGGCGGTTTCGTCTGTCAGGGTCACATAATTTTGAGGCAGCATGGTGACTTCCGCGCTTACCATGGGGATACCGGCCTCCTCCAGGCCCCGCCGCACCGTCTCCAGCGCATCCGGGTCCGTGAGTACCTCGAAGCTGTCCTCCTCCTCCGCAATATCGTCCGCTCCCGCATCCAGAGCCGTCATCATCAGATCGTCAAACTCCATGTCACACTCTTCCCGGTCTATGATGATCTGCCCCTTCTTGTCAAACATGAAAGACACGCAGCCGGGAGTACCGATATTGCCCTGCCCCTTGGTGAAAGCGCTCCTCACATTGGCGGCGGTACGGGTCTTGTTGTCCGTGAGAGTGTCCACGATGATGGCAATGCCGTTGGGGCCATAGCCTTCATACGTAATGTACTCATAATTTACATTGCCCACGTCCCCGGCTGCCTTCTTAATTCCCCTCTCAATGGTATCGTTGGGCATATTGTTGGACTTGGCCTTGGCAATCACCGTGGCCAGCTTGAAATTATTGTTGGGATCCGGGCCGCCCTCCTTCACCGCCACAGCGATTTCCCGTCCCAGAATGGTGAAAATCTTACCCTTTGCCGCGTCGTTCTTCTCCTTTTTATGCTTAATGTTCGCAAATTTAGAATGTCCTGACATATTTTCTCTCCTTATTCCTATAGTATTCCTATTGTCTATTGCGCTCCGTCATACAGCCGGCCCTTTACGGCCCTGCCCTGTTCCCTGCCCGGCTTTACTGCTCCATATCAGCAGCGCCCGTTTCGGATTTTTCTCCGCCCTGCTCTTCATTATCCTCCTCCGGCAGCTTTGTCACCAGAACACTGTGGATCATTTTGTTTTCCACGGACAGAACCTTGAAATGATAACCGTCCACGGAGATCTCAAACTCCTCGTCCTCACTCGGAATCTTGTCCATTCTGGAAATCAGGAAACCATTTAACGTCTCGAAGTCTTCCTCGTGGAAAGAGATATGGAATAACTCTTCCAGATCCTCCAGAGGGGTCTTTCCCTCGATGATATACTCGTCCTTCCCTTTCTCCTCGATGAAGTCCTCCTCCTCGTCGTATTCGTCCAGAATGTTGCCCACAATCTCTTCCAGAATATCCTCCATGGTCACCAGCCCTGCCGTCTGGCCGTACTCATCCACCACAATCACCATCTGCAGCTTGCCCGACTGCATCTGGCGGAACAATTCGTCAATGTTCCTGGTCTGGGGGATATACACCGGCTCCCGCAGAAGGTCACAGAGCTGTCCGATGCTGCAGTACTGCTTATCCTCCGTATGATGGTAACGCATGGCGTCCTTCAGATAAAGGATACCCACGATATGGTCCATATTTTCCTCATACACCGGATAGCGGCTGTTTTTGCCCTCCGCCAGAAAATCCAGAGCGTCCTTGAGCAGCATGGAACCGTCCAGCGCCACGATATTGTTTCGATGGGTCATGATGTCCTGGGCTTCCTTATCTCCGAACTCAAAGATATTGGAAATCATCTCCGCCTCGCTGGCCTGGATGATGCCCTGCTCATGCCCCTCGTTCACCATATTGATGATCTCTTCCTCGGTCACATCCGCTTCATCACCCACATTCCTGGCACCGAAAAGACGCAGTACCAGATTGGCGGACACCGTCACCAGCCCGGTGAAAGGAGTCAGCAGCTTCATCACCACATACACCACATGGATGCTGGCATAAGCCCAGCGTTCCGGCAGGCGCCTGGCAATTTTCTTGGGCAGAAGCACACCGAATGTAAGCAGTATGTACAGCAGAAACACCATGGTAACCACCGCAGAAACAGCGGTGATCACAGCCAGGGGAACGGACACGATTTCTTCCAGGTTCCTCTTCGCGAAACCTTCCAGAAAATCCTTCACCACCCCCAGCCAGATTCCCAGATACACGCCTCCGATCACCACATTGTTCAAGGTGATGATCAGCTGCATGGAATTCACATACCGGGTGGGGTCCTCCAGGATCTTCAACAATCGCTGGGATCGTCGGTCCTTCTCCTCCCTGGCCTTTTTCTCCACCTCTTTGGGATTCAGCTGCTCTACCGCCGCGCCGAACCCGTGGAAAAACATATCAATCAATACGAGAACTACAAAAATTATACTGGCAGTGGGCCCACTGTCGTCCATTTTCCTATCACTCCTTTGTCCTGTCAGATGTTGTTAATCATACCATCATTAGTTCTATTCGTCAAGGAACAGTCTCTTTTTATGTATCCAGTTCCAGACTGATCATCAGCGCCCTGTTGACTTTCCGCATGATTTCCCCCTCCAGGTGGCAGACTTTTGTCTTGAGGCGCTTCTTGTCTATCGTGCGAAGCTGTTCCAGCAGAATCACGGAATCTTTGTCCATGTCGTACTCCAGCGCACTCAGTTCAATGTGGGTGGGCAGTTTGGCCTTATTCATCTTGGAGGTGATGGCAGCGCAGATCACTGTGGGGCTGTGCCGGTTGCCCACATCGTTCTGGATGATCAGCACCGGACGGATCCCTCCCTGTTCCGAGCCTATCACAGGCCGCAGGTCCGCGTAAAATATGTCTCCTCTTCTCATTCCCTGATACCTCTCGAATTTATTGTTTACTCTGAGTATTTCCATTTCTTCTCAAGGTATACAGATGCGGCAAAACTTTGTCCCGGGCCGGATTTTACTGCAGCAGACGCCCTTCCCGAAGGTAGACCCGGGGGACACGGGGGCTTAAGTCACACATCAGTTCATAGTTAAACCGCCCTGACAGCACTCCCAGTTCCTGGGCCGTGATCTCCTCCCGGCCGTCCCGGCCCAGCAGCACCACAGGTTCCCCTTCCGATACCTGGGGCAGATCGGAGAGATCCACCATCAGCTGATCCATGCACACTCTGCCCAGTATGGGAACACGCTTCCCCCGGACCAGTACGCTGCCCTTCCCGGACAGGCTTCTGGGATAGCCGTCCCCGTACCCCACAGGCACGGTTCCCACCCGCATGCGCCGCTCCGCCATGAAAGTGCCCCCGTAACTGATGCTTTGCCCCGGCTCCACCTCCTTCACATAGACCAGATGGCTGTGAAGGGACAGGGCGGGCCGCAGCCAGTCCGCCTCCCCGGCCATCTCCCCGGAGGGGTACAGGCCGTACAGAATTATCCCCGCCCGCACCAGATCCAGATGAGCCTCTTTCATTCGCAGGATTCCCGCGCTGTTGGAGGCGTGGCGACAGGGGATCCCCATCCCCAGCCGTGCCTCCGCCCGGTCCACGAACTGCCGGAAGCGTTCCATCTGCCCCTCCGTATATCCCATGTCTGCCTCGTCCGCCTTGGCGAAATGGGTGAAGATTCCCTCCAGTTCCATATATTCCGAAGCTGCGATCCTTTCCAGGAAAGCCAGGTTTTCTTCCCGGGGCTGTATCCCGATCCTTCCCATCCCCGTATCCACCTTCACATGAACATAGGCCTTTCTCCCCACACGCTTTGCAGCCGCCTCCAGCTGCCCCGGGGTGTCCTCCCGGAATATGGTCATGCGCACATCCTGGCGGATCAGTTCTTCATAGGCATAGGGAAAAGTGTAACCCAGCACCAGAATAGGCTTTCCGATCCCCGCATGCCGCAGTTCCATGGCCTCCTCCGCCGTGGCGGTGGCAAATCCCCCCACTTCTTCCATTTTCTCTATGGCCCTGGCGATGGGCACGCTGCCATGGCCGTAGCCGTCGCATTTTACCACGGCCAGAATCTTTGCCCGGGGTCCCGTCTGCAAACCGATGTGCTCCAAATTGGACTCTATGGCGTCCAGATCAATCTGCGCATATACCCTGCTGTATTCCCACTCCCTGCTATCCATAACTTTTTCTTCCTCTCTATTCAAGTACCTGGAGTGCCGCATATTCCCCGACGGCCTCCGCCAGCCTTCCGGCGGTCAGGCCATGGCTGCCGTACCGCCGGGCAGCCCGCTCCCCAGCCAGCCCGTGCAGATATACTCCCACGCTTGCCGCCTCAAAAGCCTCCGCCCCCTGGGCCAGCAGAGCCGCTATAACACCGGTGAGTACATCGCCGCTGCCTGCGGTCCCCATGCCGTTGTCCCCTGAAAGGTTTACGCAGATCTCCCCCTGTTCCCTGCACACCAGGGTTCTGGCTCCCTTGCACACCAGAATGCAATGAAGATCCCGGGCCAGTGCCCTGGACACATGCTCCCGGTCCTCCCGGACCTGTTCCATGGTCTTGCCGCTGAGCCGGGATAATTCCCCCTCGTGCGGAGTCAGGATCATGCTTCTGCCCGCTTCGCCCTGCCCTGCGGCCAGAATCTGCAGACTCATGTCGCCGGCGATCAGGTTCAGCGCGTCCGCGTCCAGCACCAGCGGATGAAAAGGGTTCGCAAGCACACAGGAAAGCAGCCGGTAAGCGGCCTCCGTGCAGCCCATTCCCGGCCCGGCCACCACCACGTCTGCCCAGGAAAGCGCCTCCTCTACCGCCTCCTCCTCTGGCATCTCCTCAAAGGTATAAAGCAGCGCCTCCGGAAGCGACTGCTGGATAATTTCCCGGTTGCAGGCCGGGCTTATGATTTTCAGCATACCTGCTCCCGCCCGCAGTACGGCCTTTCCGCAAAGCAGACAGGCGCCGCTCATGTCACGGCTCCCCGCTATCAGGAGAACCTTTCCGAAAGTCCCCTTGTTTCCCCACGGACACCGCGCCGGCAAAAGCATCCGCAAATCCTCCTTTTCGTAGTAAAAGCCGGAAGGCGCGGCCAACCCGAAAGCCTCCTTCGTGATTCCGATATCCCTTACCGCCAGTTCCCCGGTGCAGGCCCGGCCCGGGTAAAGAAGGTGCCCTCTTTTGGCAAAGGCAAAGGACACAGTAATATCCGCGCGCACTGCGCACCCGAAAATCCGGCCCGTATCCGCGCAGACGCCCGACGGGATATCCACACTGCAGACAAACGCTCCCCGCATTTTCTGGCGGTTGATATAATCTATGGCCTCCCGGAAACTTCCCGTAACCTCTCTGGAGAGCCCGATTCCGAACAAAGCGTCCACTACCATATCATATTCAGCATCCTGATATTTGCTCTGAATGGAAAACCCCATATTTTTTAATATTTCCGCCTGGGCTTTCGTCTCTTTTGAAAGCTTATCCGGATTTCCTTCCAAATAAAAAGTAACCTCTGCCCCCTTCGGGGACAGAAGTCGTCCTATTGCCAGCCCGTCTCCGCCGTTATTTCCCACGCCGGAGACAACCAGCACTTTTTTGCCTTTAAACTGTATGTTCCGCTCTTCAAGCACCCTTACCACCGAAAGAGCCGCCCTTTCCATCAGGACCATGGACAAAATCCCGATTCTGCTGATGGTATAATTATCGCAGGCTTTCATTTCATCTGATTTTAAAACATATTTCATAGCAAACCTTCGTTCCCTTTTATGCTTACTTTCCGCCGTCCTTTTTGTATTTCATGTCAAAAATATCAATCACATCGACCCCGAAAATATCATGCATATAAGAATACAGACTCTGATTCATGGATTCCATTTCCTGCTTGCGCACCAGCTTTTCCTTCAGCTCTTCCTTTATCTGCGCCGCCCATCTGGCAATCTCCGCAATTTCCGTCTCGTTTTCCTTTAATCTGTCATAACACACATCCATTGTGGCCATCATCAAATCCAGATTGACCTCGTCAATTTCTCTCGGCAGGGGGAGAAGCTCATCCTCATAAGCGTCAATCTTCTTGTTGCAGTCGCCTATCAGCCGTTTGTTATCCTCCGCTTTTTTCTGCGCCCTTCCGTCGTTTTCCACGGAAGCCTCCTGGGC
>OFGE01003124.1_pt1 | contig 11329 bp, 9 predicted proteins | sample 1521681 | NCBI WGS metagenome assembly OFGE01 (sample SAMEA3504093, study PRJEB24116) | mouse gut metagenome | biome: mouse gut; feature: mouse-associated habitat; material: faeces | place: Denmark | collected 2011 | reverse complement strand
TATGAATGAATTGTATGATTTACAATATTCACATGATTTTTTTAATCAAATAATTTTGGAGGGTGTAATACCACCATATAAATATACAGAATATCCAAATGGGTTTCTAAAAAGAACTGATATAGAAAATGTTATGTTAATGGATATGTTAATGTATCATCCGGATGACATATTAGTAAAAGTGGATCGTTCAGCTATGGCCGTGTCACTTGAAACTAGAGTTCCTATGTTGGATAAAGATGTTGTCGAGTTTGCTTTTTCGTTACCGCATGAATACAAAGCAGATGAATACACCAGAAAGAAAATCCTAAAAGAAGTGTTATATCATTATGTTCCCTCTCAGATTGTTAATAGACCTAAAAAAGGGTTTTCTATACCGGTAATGAAATGGGTAAGAGATGGTGAACTAACTGAATGGGCGGAGGATATGCTAAGTGATAGCAGAATAAGAAGACAAAGGATATTAAATCCGACTATAGTGAAGAAATTGTGGAATGAGTGTAAGGAATTTGGTAAATGGGAAAATTATGTTTGGTATTTGCTTATGTTTGAAGAGTGGATAGAGAAATATGGAATAATATAGTGATTTGTCAATGTATTAAAAAAGCATATATTATTAGTTTAGTCGGAGAATGCAGATTCATAAAATTAAAGGAGAGATATATTGCAAAAAAAAGAGATTGAGGATGAAAAATTTACATTTGTTACATGTACATATAATCATGAAAAATTTATTGTGCTCCATTTGGAAAGTATTAAATTTCAAGTACAACATTATTTTAAAGGAATAAAGACATATTTGATTATTTCGGATGATGGTTCATCAGATAGTACTTTACAGCTTTGTAAAAAATGGGTAGATAAAAATAGGGATTACTTTTACGAAGTTCTGGTTCTTGGAGATGGAATGAACCGAGGAACTTGTAAGAATTATCTTAGGGCAGTAAAATTTGTGAAATCAAATAAATTTTTTTTCCTTGCCGGAGATGATTTATATGGATATAGAAACTTAAGGGAAATATTGGAATATCTAGATTATTATGATTTGATTTCAGCTCCTAGTTTGGCATTTTATGAAGACGAAGTAACAGGATATGCTATAGAGATGGATTATAATAAGTATAAAACTAACATAGCTAATGGAGTATGTCATAAATTTATGAGGCGTGCGTTTACTATAGCGGGATGCTTATTGGAAGCGCCACCTACAGTTTTCCGCAAGGAGTTGTTGGATGAAAGAACTTCAGATTTTGTTGGGGAATATAAGTTAATAGAAGATCAACCAATGATATATCAATTTTTTAAAAGAAATAAAGTTTCTATGAAATATTTGGATTATTCCTATATTATGTATAGGATTAATCCGAATTCTGTTTCTCATACAAAAGATAAAGGGATAAAAACTTTTGCAAATAATGATATAAGAAAATTGTGTAAATATTATTTAACACATGAAAAAAATATAATATATCTATATATTGCTTTTTTAAGAATGCAAATTATAAAAGGACATAGTTGGGTATCGTTTTTATTGCCTACGAATCATTATTTAATATTAATGCAGAAATTATTTAATAAAAATATTAAAAATATTTACTGTTCAGCAGTAAAGGATACAGCATTAGAGAATTTAAAATATTTAAAAATATTTGATGAAAATGCCAAAGAATTTATAGAAGAATTGAAAGAAACTCAACGATATGAAAAAATTTAAAACATTTGTTGATAATATTTTAGTATATGGTTTAGGAAGTGTTATAGGAAGAATTATTCCGTTTATCATGCTTCCTATAATAACACGGATGATGCCAGATTCGAGTTATTATGGACTTAATGATTTAAGTGTTACATTGACATCTGTTGGACAAGCAATTGCGGTATTTGGAATGTATGATGCAATGTTTCGATTGTTTTTTGATAAGGATGATATAGAGTACCAGAAAGAAATATGTTCGACAGCTCTTTCGATTACGCTGGTGACAAGCGTAGTAGTTTTTTCTCTGATATTTATATTTGATCAAGAGATTGCAAATATTGTGTTTAAAGACAGTAGATATGTGTATCTTGTACAGCTGTCTGCTTTTTCTGTTTTAGTAGGTTCGACAAATAATATTGTTGCGGCACCAACCAAGATACAGAATGAGAGCAAAATTTATATTTTAGTTAATACATTATCACCTGTCATAGCTTATGCAATAGCAATCCCTTTACTATTAAAAAAATATTATTCTAGTGCATTGCAATTGTCTAATTTCTTAGCATTAATTATGATAGAAATATACTTTTTCTATCGTAATAGAAAATGGTTTTCATTTCATGATATTAATTGGAGTTATATAAAACCTTTATTGAAATTGGGAGTTCCGTTAATGCCGTCATTTCTCATATATTGGATATATAATTCAGCAGATAGATTGATGGTACAATATTTTCTTGGAACTCAAAGTGTTGGTTTATATGCTATTGGCTCTAAAATGGGACAAATAAGTAATTTGATATGTGTTGCATTTACAGGCGGATGGTTATATTTTTCATATTCTACAATGAAAGAAGAAAAACAGGTTGAGAATAATTCATTAATATTCGAATATATGGGATTAATATCTTTTGCGGCATCTATTGTTATGTGTACATTAAGTTATTTAATATATAAAATTTTTTTTACGGAAGAATATTTTTTGGGATATAAAGTGGCACCATATCTATTTTTGGCACCATTGTTGCAAGTTCTTTTTCAGATTGCAGGAAATCAATTTATTATTATGAAAAAATCGTTTCCGAGTGTTTTAATATTACTTTCTGGTGCCATTGCTAATATATGTTTTAATTGTTTTTTAATTCCGCAATTGGGAATTGAAGGAGCGGCGATTGGAACATTAGTGGGGTATGTATTTGCGGATGTAATATGTTTGATTGTTCTTGTTAAAATAAAAAAATTTATTATATCAAGAAGATTTTTGATAGTTTCAGTTATAACATTTTTATATTTTATAGTATGGGCGAAGTTTTTGCACTGTAGAGTAGTATGGGGAATAATCATATCAATTTTAGTACTTATTTATTTTATGTATTTGTTCAGACAGGATATTAAATATTGTGTTTTGATGTTTAATAGTAGGTTTATGAAAAAATAATGTAACAAATCTTTAGAAAGAAACATGGGAAAATACTGTTTCGGAATATTTACAGATACGATGTTTTTGTTCGCGTGCAGACATGACAATAGGCATAGCATCACCAATAATCTTCCTTCTGTTTTGGCTTTTTCACATTTCTTTTTTACAGGATATAATAGGAAGAAAAATTATCAGAATCCCAAAGCCTATTTGTCAATCTTTTTTTTATAAAAAGTGGGAATTTCAATAAAATGAAATCTGCAAATCTCGATTTTACAGGGGGGAAGATTCCGAAAGGTTATTTTTTGTAAATTTTTATAAAAAGGGGGTATTGATAGTGCAGGTAATTAAATATGTCTTTCAACCGCATGGGGATGAAAGAGGACAACTTATATCGTTGGAAGAATATAAGGATATACCTTTTGGTATCAAACGTGTGTACTACATGTATGATACCGGAGTTGGTGTAACGAGAGGATTTCATGCGCATAAATCCTTGCAGCAGATTCTTGTTTGCATACATGGGAGTTGTAAAATAAAACTTGATAATGGAAGAGAGAAAAAAGTGGTTCTTCTTGAAAAACCTTATGAGGGATTGTATGTATCTAATATTATGTGGAGAGAAATGTATGATTTTTCTCCAGATGCAGTGCTAATGGTTTTGGCTTCCGAATTATATGATGAATCAGATTATATTCGCAACTATGATGAGTTTCTTAAATATGTGAAGAATGGCGGGGATACCACATCCGCAGGAGAGGTTATAAAATGAAAATTCCATTTGTATCGTTTCATTCGATGGAGGATGAATTGAATGATGAAATAAGAGCAGCATTTGATCGTGTATTTATACATTCTTGGTATATAAAGGGTGTAGAGGGCAAGGCTTTTGAGGAAGTATTTGCGGAATATTGTGGGGCTAAGTATTGTATTGGTGTAGGTAATGGTCTTGATGCTTTGATGCTAGCGCTTAAGGTACTTGATATCGGAGAAGGTGATGAGGTTATAGTACCTTCCAATACTTATATAGCAACTGCTCTTGCCGTAACATATGTTGGGGCAGTTCCTGTGTTTGTTGAACCAGATATTGAAACATTCAATATAAATCCCGTTCTTATTGAAGAAAAAATTACTGGGAAAACGAAAGCTATCATGCCTGTACATCTTTATGGACAAGCATGCAATATGGAGCCGATTATGAGGATAGCAAGAAAGCATAGCTTGAGGGTGGTTGAGGACTGTGCGCAGGCTCATGGAGCAAAATATAGAGGACAAAGAGTAGGTACATTTGGTGATATTGCTGGTTTTAGTTTTTATCCAGGAAAGAATCTTGGAGCATTAGGTGATGCTGGTGCAGTCGTAACGAATAATAGAGAACTTGCAGAGAAAGTTCGTGTTTTTGGGAATTATGGTTCTGACTTTAAGTATCATCATATCTATAAGGGAAATAATAGTCGTCTCGACGAATTACAGGCAGCCTTCCTTTTGGCAAAGCTACCACATCTTGAACGGATGAATGCGGAACGTAGACGAATTGCCAAGAAGTACACGGAGGGGATTAAGAATCCTAGGGTTATTACGCCATGTTTTTTGGAAGATTGTGATCCTGTTTGGCATATTTATGGTATTCGCTGTGTTGAACGGGATATTTTAGAAAAATATTTGAATGAAAAAGGCATAGGAACAAATAAACATTATCCGATTCCAATTCACCTGCAAAAATGCTATAAAGATTTAAATATTCCTATAGGAGCATTACCAATTGCGGAAGAAATTAGTGAAAAGGAGCTTAGTATTCCTATGTACTATGGATTGAATGATAGTGAGATTGATTATATAATCGAGACAATAAATAAATTTTGAAAGGTAATAGACATGTATTTAAGAAAACTTGAACTAAAAGATGCTCCGTTTATGTTAGAGTGGATGCATGATGGGAATGTGATTGGCAATCTACGAACGGATTTTGCATCAAAGACAATACAGGATGCGGAAGGCTTTATAGAGTGGAGTAGTAACGATAAAAAAAATTTGAATCTTGCCATTGCATCTGATGAAGATGAGTATATGGGCACAGTGAGCCTTAAGCACATTGATAATGAGAGTGCTGAGTTTGCAATAACTGTTCGTCAAAAGGCAATGGGAAAAGGATATGCAAAATATGGAATGGAAGAGATTATGAAAATAGCAGCTGACGATTATGGAATAAAATATGTATACTGGTGTGTAAATCCAGATAATAGACGGGCAATTAGATTTTATGAAAAAAATAATTTTAAAAGAATAAAATGGAATCACATAAATATTGGGGGGGGGGTACAGCAAAGAGCAAATTCAAAACTATTATTGGTATATGTATCAGCTATAAATTTAAAAATGAACATAGGTCTTCCAAGACCATTTGCTTATATGTGAGGAGGGCTTGTGCATGAAAATGATATGTATAGCTGGAAAAAATGATATAGCAGTAAATGTGTTACTTCATTGCGTTAGTAATTATTCAGATATAAAGATTGGAGTTATTGGAAATAAAAATGATATAGGGAAAAACGGTTGGCAAAAATCGCTTTTATGGTATGCTAAAAGACATGGTGTTGATATACTAACATTAAATGATGTTTATAGAATAGATAACTTGATTTTTTTGTCAGTTGAATATGACAGAATAATAAAGCCTGAAAAATTTGTCACAGATAAATTATATAACATACATTTTTCATTACTTCCAATGTACAAGGGGTGCCATACTTCGGTTTTGCCCATACTACATGGTCAAAACAAAACTGGTGTTACTTTTCATAAAATTGATAGTGGAATTGATACTGGAGAAATCATCGATCAAGAAGAAATAGATATTGTACAGTCTGATACATCGTATGATTTATATAAAAAAATGATTAGAGTAGGAACGAAATTGGTAATAAAGAATCTTTCGGATATAATGAAAGGAATGGAGCGGTCATATTGTCAGGATATTTTAGGTTCAACTTATTATCCTTTGAATGCAATTGATTATAGGAAAGCTTATTTAAATGTTAATTCTACTGCCTATCAAATCCAGAATCAAATAAGGGCTTTTTGTTTTAGACCGTATCAATTGCTGAGATGGGAAGATTGTCGATATATTGAATGTGAAATATTGGAAAATCGTTCGACAGAAAAGCCTGGAAATATTATAGAAAATACAGAAATATATACCGTTTTATCAACTATTGATTATGATGTGAAATTGTACAAAGATGTTTTGTCGGATATTTTTTCTGCAATTGAAAAAGGTGAAAATGTTTGGGCAAAGAGTTTATGTGTATCAAAACAAATAATAAATGCACAAGATTGCCATGGTTGGTCTCCACTAATAGTAGCGACATATAATGGAAATGTCGAAATGGTTAAATATCTGATTCAATTGGGGGCGGACATATATGTAAATAATTGGAATGGTACTACCTTACTTATGTACGCAAAAGATGCAGGAATAAATAGCGGAAATTGGACGATATTTAGATTATTAGTTGATCTTGGGTTGGATTGTAATAAAAAAGATTATTATGGTCGTTCAATAGCGGATTATATATCAAGTGAAGAAAGTATTGATAAAATACCGCCTGATATTGTAGAACTTATAAGTTTACCATGAAGAAACGTTATCGAATAGAGAGATTCAAATAGAAGAACTGTATGTAAGTGCCTCAAAAGATGGCGTAGTGTAATTATAACTCTGAATTGTTATATTTGTCTACATAGTATAATGAAAGGAGTGGTAGCCTAGTGGGTAAAGTAAATCAGTAAGCAAGAGACTGTAAAATAAACTGTGTATTGTCGTAAATTGGCTTACAAGCAGTAAGCCAATTTACCCAGTTTCTTTTATACAACAGCCTCAATCAACATCTTACCGTTTAACATAATCTTCCGGATCCCGGTATTCTTATTAAAATTAAAACTAAGCATATATCCCTTCTTCAGATGATAATATTCCAGATATTCTATCAATTGAGTCTCTCCACGTCGACAATATTCTTGTCCATGCCAGATTTTAAGTTCAACAATACTTTGTACTCCTTTATAATCAATGATAATATCCGTCCGTTTCAGATTGCATCTGCATATAATTCTTCAAAATATTCACAGAATTTTTGCATTACCAGTTCCATATCCAGAATACCGTCTTTTATAAACCGATTCTTTTCCATATCTGCAGCAGTAAAGATCTTGCTGTCGGTCTCATTTTCAGAGATTAAGAGATTATATAACTTCATTTCAAAAATACGGTTTGAAATGCTGACCAGTCCGTGGTCTTCTTTTAAAAAGCCGAACATCTTTCCGATATGAATGCGGTGATTTTCAGCTTCATAGGAATAACGTTTCCCCTGAAATAAGATGTTATAGATCATCTCTTTTAATTCCGGATATTCAGAGAGCTTTTTACTCATGTCGTCAAATAGTGTGTTGGGAGTTTTAAGAAATTCCCGAACCGCATCCTGGAAACCTTCTTTGCTCCAACTTTCCGGTGGATTCTGTGCCATGATCTGGCACAATCTGGATACAAGAAATGGGTAGCCGGATGTATAATCATAGAGAGTATTGCTCATCCATGGAATATCAATACCGATATTCCAGTCCGTTTCGTAATCTCTAAGCATAGAAGCAATCTCGTCAGGTGAGATATTTATGTCTAAGTTAAAATTAGCAGCTACATTCCAGGGACTGTTATATTTGGGCTCTGTGTTGGGATGCAGTCTTAATTTTAGATTTTTCACATCATAGACTCCGGCTAAAATCACGGATTTAAAAGTTCTGTCTTTTCCTTTTAATTGTTCCAGATATTTTTCTCTAAGCAATCCAAGAAAAGAAAGAAATATCTGATTGTCAGAACTTTTGTCCACTTCATCGATCATCAGAATAACGCTTTGCGGACAATCCGTACAAAGCTCCGTGATTCGCTGTCCCAGATCGTCAAAGGGAAAATCTTTTGACAAAGGGCGCTGCCAGTTGCTGCACATATATTCAGGAATATCTTGTATCTTTAAGATTCTTGCCGTCTTACGAATAAAGCCGGCGGCAAAAGTTGAGAGAGAGGTAAATAGTTCATCTGCAGACTCAAAACTTATGCTTAATACAATATAGTCTTTTTTTAATCTTTTTTCAAGCAAATATAAAGTTGTTGTTTTTCCGTATTGTCTGGGACGATCTATTGTGAAATATTTGCCAGGAGATACATATTGATCAATAATTTGATGAATTGTCTTTGATGTATCAGCCATATAATTGATTTCCGGAATACAGATGCCTTCTGTGTTAAAACATTTCATAGGATTTACCTCATGTACATTTATATAAATATTATATTCCAGTTAAAGTTATTTGACAAGCTATATTGAACTCAGGTTGTGAAGGAAATTCCCCCTCATTCTTTAAAAACATCCACACTCTATGAAATGAAAAAATAAGCTTCCAACATAGAGCATAATGTGTGGTATATAGGAAGATGTAATTCCTGAACCTCAGCAGTCATAGAGGATGGCACATTGATACAGATATCGCTTAAGGAGAAGAGTTCTCCGCCGTCCTGGTTGGTGAGGGACAGCACGGACATTTTCTTCGCCTTGGCAATATGCACGGCATGAATGACATTGCGGGAGTTACCGGAGGTTGAGATCGCCAAAAGGACGTCGCCGGATGTCCCGTAACCGTAAACTTGCTGGGCAAATACCATTTCAGAGTCCATATCGTTGGAAAATGCGGTGCTCAACGCAGTGTGCTGGGTAAGGGAAATAGAAGTTAACGCGCCCTGCAGCCTGTCGGCATAGCTCCCGAAAAGCGATCTTTCCTTTTCGGGAAGTGGTCTTAAGAGACGGAACCCCTTCATAAGTTCTCCTACAATGTGATCGGCATCGCTGGCGCTTCCGCCGTTTCCGCATACAAGAAGTTTTCCTCCGTTTTGATAGGACTGCTTCAATATCTGAAAAGCAGAAAAAATAGTTTGTTTTAATGGAAGAAGAGTAGGGCGGCGTTCCATCAGATCGTTCAAATAATAAATCTCATCGCGCGCAGTTTCTGGAATACATATATTCATCGTTTTATTTCCTCCTTATTTTCATCAGTTCCATTCAACCAGTTAAGCTTTCCTTCAAAAACAAGATCTGCCGCTCTGGCGATCGCGCCATAAAGCGGAGCGTTTCCATCGAATGTAGAATGACGGACGATCAGACTGTGTTCCTGTGCGAAATCCATTTTATCATGGAGAAGGTGGAACAGAGTTTTTTCAAGAAGCTGTTTATCTGACGCACTGTCGTAGCCGATTACGATCGTGCTGATATTCAAAAAACGGATTACGTTCAAAACTGCAACAGAGAGATAGTTGCAGAATTCGTCGAGCGCGGTCAGGGCATACGGGTCATGGCGTTCGGCGGCACAAAGAATCTCGTCGAACGAGTAATCTCCGGTTTTATGGGGAAGAGTGCCTAAAACGCCGTATTTAGACTGCATTTGCCTTATTTTGGAATTCATATTTCGGTTGTTGGCATATAGCTCCAGACATCCGATATTGCCGCAGTCGCACTGCGGGCCGGAAAAGTTTATGGAGCTGTGCCCGATTTCGCCGCTTTGTCCGTTTTCTCCGCGGTAAAGCTTGTGGTCAAGGATATATCCGGAGCCGATACCGTTCATGATATTCAAATATATAAAATTGGAAGCGGATTTGTCAAAGCCATACATTTTCTCAGCTAGTGCGCCGGCGTTTGCGTCGTTGATCAAAAAACAGGGGCGCCCGATCTGGTCTTCAAGCAAACGGCAGATTTCCATATTATGAATACCATAGAAATTAAAAGGGCTGAGAATTTTGCCGTTTTCATCATCTATGGGACCAAGTGAAGCAATGGATACGGCTTCAACCTGCCGGGAGGTTTTTGAGATAAGTGTATGGTACAGGGAAAGCAAATGTTCCAGCAGATCTTCTTCGCTGTTTAAGGATTCGTAGGAAATAACTTCCTTCTCTACTACATGGCAGCTTAGATCTGCAATGATCCCTGCGATCCGGTGCCGGTTGATCAGGATTCCGCAGACGCAGGGGGAATGTTCGCTTATTTTCAAAAGGATAGGTTTTCTGCCGGGAGTATTACAGCCCGAAATCGTATCGGGGCTTATCTCGCTGATCAAATGATTGGACAGAAGCTCTGCAACAATTTTACTTAAAGCTGCTTTTGTGAGTCCAAGGGCAGAGGCAAGTGTGACTCGGGAGATCGGACCGTACAAAGCGATTTCTTTCAGTACCAGAAGTCGGTTTTTCGTGCTTACATAGGCTAGATTATATCCTTTGTCGTTTGTCTTATCGTTCCATTCCTCAGAAGAATTTTTTGTTTTTTTATTTATATCGCGGCTGGCGTTACGCATAGCAAGCTCCTCCTTTTTATCGTCTCATGGCTTTATTTTACATAGAATTTCTAGGAATAGTCAATAGCTATTCCGCTGCCAGAGAGAGCGGCGAAGTCTCGTCAATAGCTATTCCGCTACCAAAGAGAGAGCGGCAAAGTCTCCGAGAGAGTCCTTAAGCGCACAAGGGCATACCCGGCATGCAGAGACGGAACAAGGAAGCGCCATATGACGCAGCATTTTTTCCGTATTAGGGAAGAGCAGATGTTCGCTGCGTTGATAAATACTTCCAAGTATGATCAGTTCCGGATTTAAAATGTCAACAAGAATAGCAAGTCCTTTGCCGAGCGCGTTTCCTGATTCCTGATAGATGGAGATGGCAAGGGGATCTCCGGCTTCGGCGGCGTCAGCTACGTCTTTTGCAGAGATATTTGGCAGCATTTCTCTTTTCGGGCACCAGCCTGGCAGACGATTTGTCTGTAATGCTTCGGTCAATCGGATCCTCGCAAGCTGCGCGATACCGTTTCCGCTGCAAAAGCCTTCAAAGGACCCTGCTTTGCCGTAGCCGACAGGCCCGTAGTCACATAAGGAAATATGCCCGATCTCGCCCGCCATATCATTGGCGCCGCAGTAGAGTTTCCCGTTTAGGATCAGCCCGGCTCCCATACCGGTTCCAAATGTCAGAAAGACAATGTTATGATAGCCTTTCCCGGCGCCAAATTTCCATTCTGCCACTGCGCACGCATTTGCATCATTCTGCATGACAACATTACAGTGATAACGTTCCTTAAGCAGACGGACGATCGGAACCCGTACCCATCCGGGAAGATTAGGCGGATTAAGGA
>OFGE01003122.1_pt1 | contig 11337 bp, 9 predicted proteins | sample 1521681 | NCBI WGS metagenome assembly OFGE01 (sample SAMEA3504093, study PRJEB24116) | mouse gut metagenome | biome: mouse gut; feature: mouse-associated habitat; material: faeces | place: Denmark | collected 2011 | reverse complement strand
TCCGGAAACTGGGGCCATTGCGCGCGCGGGTCTGTTCCTCACGGCTTCTGATGGAGAGCTCTACTATTATGACGGCAATGGGAAACAGGTGACCGGCTGGCTCACAGTCCGTTCGGGAGAACATGCCGGAAAATATTATTTCCATACACTGACCGGGGCGGCCTATCGGGGCGGCTGGTACTACATTGACAATGTGCGGTATCTCTTTGATCTGGAAGGAAGGGTACGGGAAGTACCGGTAATTACTACGGTTGCGGCCAATAACTTCCGGAGCGCTGTAGTGACCTGGAAGGAAGCTGCGGGAGCAAAAAGATATGTGCTGGAATATGCAAAGGATGCGGCTTTTACAGAACCACAGATCCTGTATGCATACGGCAGTGAACCGGTATACAATGGGCTGATATCTAAGGAGATTCAGGGACTTCAGGAGGGCGTGCGCTATTATTTCCGGTTGAAATATGAGCTGGAGAGCAAGCAGACCGGGCAGGCAGAGGAAACGATATATCAAACATGTTCTGGCATATAGAGGAAAAGAGAAAGGGAATTATTGTGATGGAAAAAAGTGATAAGATTTATGTAGCAGGACACAGGGGCCTTGGGAAGTGCAATTGTAAGGAATCTTCAGGAAAAGGGATATACAAACATTATCGGCAGGGCTCACAAGGAACTTGATCTGACCAATCAGGCTACGGTGCGGGAATTTTTTGAGGCGGAGAGGCCGGACATTGTGGTTCTGGCGGCGGCAAGAGTGGGCGGTATCAATGCCAACAATACAGCCCCAGCAGATTTTGCCTATGAAAATATGCAGATCCAATGTAACGTGGTCGAATGCAGCCACAGATACCAGGTGAAAAAGCTGCTTTTTCTTGGCAGTACCTGTATTTACCCTAAGATGGCACCCCAGCCCATTCCCGAGGACGCCCTGCTGACAGGGCCTTTGGAGGAGACCAACGAGGCCTATGCCATTGCCAAGATTGCCGGGATGCAGATGTGTAAGTTTTATAAGAGACAGTATGGGGATAATTTTATCAGTTGTATGCCTACGAATCTTTACGGCCCTTACGACAATTACGACCTGGAAGGTTCCCACGTAATGCCTGCGATGATACGTAAATTCCATGAGGCAAAGGTGAATGGGGCTTTAAGCGTGGAGCTTTGGGGGACAGGTACGCCCCTGCGGGAATTCCTTTATGTGGACGATATGGCAGATGCCTGTGTGTTCCTTCTGGAAAATTATGACGGTGAACAGCATGTGAATATCGGGACCGGGAAGGAAGTCACCATCAGGGAGCTGGCGGAGACGGTCAGGAAAACCGTAGGCTATGAGGGGGAAATTGTATGGAACAGGGATATGCCCGATGGCACTCCCCGGAAACTTACCAATGTGGACAAGCTGCATGGCCTGGGCTGGATGCATAAGGTAGAACTGGAGGAGGGGACCAGGCTGGCCTACCAGTGGTTTAAGGAAAATGTAGAAAGTGCCAGATTATAGAAATTTTATTTGTGGCGTGTGGTAAAATGATATATAATAAGAGTAGATTCAGGGTAAAGGAGGTGTAACTATGAGTACTATGGCAGTAAGCAATGGGATGTATAAAACATACTCCCATATTTCCAGCGGAAAGAGGATTAATTCCGCAGCAGACGATGCGGCAGGGCTGGCCATTGGCAAAAAGTTAGAGCGGGAGGAGACTGGTCTCCGGGTAGGCGCTGATAATGCCAAAGATGGAATTGGCGCGTTAAATGTGGCGGACGGTGCCCTGGATGGCATTACGGACTATCTGCAGAGGATCCGTGAGCTGGGCGTGAAGTCTATGAATGGCCTGTATTCTGATTCAGACAGGGCTACATTCCAGAGCGAAATTGACCAGTTAAAAGAAGGCATCCAGTCACTGGCAAAGAATACTACATTGAATGAACAGAAGCTGCTCGACGGAAGCATGGCGGATATGCATCTGGCAACCAACCCGGACGGTACCGGTATGTCCATCCAGATGGGGAATGCCACATTGGAGGCCCTGGGCATTGCGGACTTTGATGTGACCAGTGGCAATTTTGACTTAAAAGCCATTGACGGCGCACTGGAGAAAGTGATGTCCCAAAGAAGCAATATGGGCGCATCCACCAACCGCCTGGAGCATACCTATAATTACAATACGTCTGCTTATCTGGAGCAGCTAAGCTCCAGAAGCCGTATTGAGGATCTGGATATGCCCAAGGCGATTTCCGAGAAAAAGAAGGAAGACCTGCTGGGCCAGTACCGGAACCTGATGCTGAAAAAGCAGATGGACCAGGACTCAATGGTCACAAGGCTGTTCCAGTAATCTCCAAATAGCTGGCCAAAAGTAGTAAGGGGCTGCCGCATTTGCGGCAGCCCCTTACTTTGCCTTACGCCCCATTCCCTGCCGCCTGGCAATTGGGGGAAAAGTTAAGAAAAAATTGATATTAGTTCATTTCTTTTTTATGGAATAATTAATTAGGTTGTGCTACAATAAAACCTGATGTTTGAAAATGGGGATAGATTATATTCGGTGAGGATGGGCTAAAACATATGAGAGTGGGATTTGACAATGAAAAGTACTTAAAGATGCAGTCGAAAAACATTGAGGAGAGAATCAACAAATTCGGGGATAAATTATATCTTGAATTTGGGGGCAAGCTTTTTGACGATTTCCATGCCTCCAGGGTTTTGCCGGGCTTTGAGCCGGACAGTAAGCTGCGTATGCTGATGACCCTTTCTGACCGGGCGGAGATTGTTATTGTTATCAACGCCGCCGATATTGAAAAAAATAAAGTGCGGGGTGATCTGGGCATTACCTATGATGAGGATGTACAGCGCCTGATGCGGGAATTTGAGAGCCGGGGGCTTTATGTGGGAAGCGTGGTGCTGACCCATTACGCAGGGCAGTCCAGGGCATGTGACTTTAAAGAGCGGCTGGAAAAAAAGAATGTGAAGGTCTACCTGCATTATACCATTGACGGCTACCCCTCCAATGTACCCCTGATCGTAAGCGACGAGGGGTATGGCAGGAATGAATATATTGAAACCACCAGGCCCCTGGTGGTGGTCACTGCACCGGGGCCGGGAAGCGGCAAGATGGCAACCTGCTTATCCCAGCTTTACCATGACAATAAAAAGGGGATCAAGGCGGGGTACGCAAAGTATGAAACCTTTCCCATCTGGAATATCCCGCTGAAGCATCCGGTGAACCTGGCCTATGAGGCAGCTACGGCGGACTTAAACGATATCAACATGATCGACCCCTTTCATCTGGAGGCTTATGGGGAAACTACGGTTAACTACAACCGGGATATAGAAATTTTTCCTGTGCTGAATGCAATTTTTGAAGAGATTTACGGGGAGAACCCATATAAATCGCCCACCGATATGGGGGTGAATATGGCGGGCAACTGTATTGTGGATGACCAGGTATGCAGGGAAGCCTCTTATATGGAGATTATCCGCCGGTACTATAAGGCGGCCAATGATGTGATCAAGGGAAAAGCCAAGGAAAATGAAGTATATAAGATAGAGCTTTTAATGAAGCAGGCAAAGATTACCACTGACAGCAGGAAAGTAACGGTAGCGGCAAAAAGGCGGGAAGAGGAACTGGGAGTCCCCACTGCCGCCATTGAACTGGGGGATGGCACTATTATTACATCCAAAACCTCTGACCTTCTGGGAGCTTCTGCGGCACTGCTGTTAAATGCCCTGAAAGCCCTTGGGGGAGTCCCCCATGGCACCCATCTGATCTCGCCCCTGGCCATTGAGCCGATACAGGAGCTGAAAACAAAGTATTTAGGCGGGAAGAATCCCCGGCTCCACACAGACGAAGTGCTGATCGCCCTTTCCATATCGGCATTAAATGATCTGAATGCAAAAAAGGCGCTGGAACAGCTTCCCGGATTAAAGGGCTGTCAGGTACATACATCTGTCATGCTCTCAGAGGTTGATATTAAGACCTTTAAGAAGCTGGGAGTAGGCCTGACCAGTGAACCAACAATAAAAGGAAGAGTAGCTAAATGAGTGAAAATAATTTAAACAAATATGACGGCGGCGCAGGAGGGAACAACGGTTCTGACCGTGGGGGCAATAACGGCTCCGGCGGCCCGGGGGGCAACGGCAGGGATCCCAGGAAACAGAATATCATTATGTTTGTGATAGCGGCGCTCTTATCCCTTCTTCTGGTAAGCACCTTTGTAAAGCTGATTACAGGAGATTCGGAGCAGGAAATTTCCTATAATGAATTTATCCAGATGCTGGAAGGGGATAAGGTCCAGTCCGTCATTATCGGCACGGACAGGGTTTACATCCAGCCCAAGGCGGAACGCAGCACCCAGTCCCCGATTTTGTATTTATATGGGGTAAACCCTGCAGTAAGCTATTACACAGGAAAAATCGAAGACGACGATACCCTGACAAGCAGGCTGTTGGAACATAATGTGGAGGTAAAGGGGCAGGTGGCGGACGGCACCAGTGCCGTAATCGGCTTTTTGCTTTCCTATGTGTTCCCCTTTATCCTTATGTGGGTGCTTCTTAGCTTTTTGTTCCGCAAAATGTCCAGGGGCGGCGGCCCCATGGGGGTGGGCAAGAGCAACGCCAAGGTTTATGTGCAGCGGGAAACCGGGATTACCTTCCGGGATGTGGCAGGGGAGGATGAAGCCAAGGAGTCCTTACAGGAAGTGGTGGATTTCCTCCATAATCCCGGCAAGTATGTGAAAATCGGCGCCAAGCTTCCCAAAGGCGCGTTGCTGGTGGGGCCTCCTGGAACAGGAAAGACCCTGCTTGCCAAGGCAGTGGCAGGGGAGGCAAAGGTTCCCTTTTTCTCCCTGTCCGGATCGGATTTTATTGAGCTGTATGTAGGCGTGGGCGCATCCAGGGTCAGGGACCTGTTCAAGGAGGCTACCAAGAACGCCCCCTGCATTATTTTCATTGATGAGATTGATGCCATCGGGCGCAGCCGTGACAATAAGTATGGGGGAGGCAACGAGGAGCGGGAACAGACCCTGAACCAGCTTTTGTCAGAGATGGACGGTTTTGATACCTCTAAGGGAATTCTGGTGCTGGGAGCCACCAACCGTCCTGAGATTTTGGATAAAGCCCTTCTAAGGCCTGGGCGTTTTGACAGGCGGATCATTGTGGATAAGCCGGATTTAAAGGGCAGGGTGGAAATCCTTAAGGTGCACGCCAAGGACGTCCATCTGGACGAAAGCGTGGACCTGGATGCCATTGCCCTTGCCACCAGCGGGGCGGTGGGGGCAGACCTGGCGAATATGATAAATGAAGCGGCCATCAATGCAGTGCAGCACGGCAGGGAATATGTGTCCCAGAAGGACTTGTTTGACGCGGTGGAGCAGGTCCTGGTGGGCAAAGAGAAAAAAGACCGCATCATGAGCAAGGAAGAGCGGAAAATCGTATCCTATCATGAGGTGGGGCATGCCCTTATCAGCGCCCTCCAGAAAAATTCCGAGCCGGTGCAGAAGATTACCATTGTGCCCAGGACCATGGGGGCTTTGGGGTATGTGATGCATGTGCCGGAAGAAGAGAAATATCTCCAGACCAAGGAAGAACTTCACGACAGGCTGGTAAGCCTGCTAGGGGGCCGGGCGGCGGAGGAAATCGTATTTGGCAATGTAACCACCGGTGCTGCCAATGACATTGAGCAGGCTACCAATATAGCCACCAACATGGTCACCCGTTTCGGCATGAGCAAGCGCTTTGGGCTGATGGGGCTTGCCACAGTGGAGAGTGAGTACTTAGGCGGCGGCGCACGGCTTACCTGCAGCGACAGGACAGCTTCCGATGTGGATACGGAAGTTATGGAAACATTAAAGGAATGCTACGAGGAAGCGAAGAAAATGCTGGCGGGCAACCGGGAAGTGATGGATAAGCTGGCAGCCCACCTGATTGAGAAGGAAACCATCAGCGGTAAGGAATTTATGAAGATCTACCGGAAGGAAAAAGGGCTGCCGGAACCTGAACAGGAGGAAAACACCCAAAAGCCTGCTGAAAATCCGTCCCATGAACCTGGAAGCGGGGAGGCGGCAGGGGAGGATACAGAGACTGCCGGGGAAAAGGAAGCGGGGGAGAAGTTGGAAAAACGCCAGGAGCCGGCAAATGAAGCGCCGAAGGGCGACACTGCCACAGGACGCTTTTCCAATGCCCCTTCGGATTTTTAATAAAATACAACAGGTAACAATTTATACAGTCAGCTAAAAGGACATCATTACGAGGGCAGCAAGATCATAATGATGTCCTTCTCTATGCAGAGGTAACAAGCCGGGGGGACATTATGTTTGATTTTCAGGAAGAGCTGAAGAAGCTCCCTAATTGTCCGGGAGTTTATATTATGAGGGATGAAAAGGACAATATTATCTATGTGGGCAAGGCGGTAAACCTTCACAGCCGGGTGAGGTCCTATTTTCGGAAAAATATAGGCAGGGGGCCCCAGATTGACAAGATGGTAACGCTGATCAGCCGGTTTGAGTATATCATCACGGATTCCGAGCTGGAGGCGCTGGTGCTGGAAAATAATCTGATCAAGGAACACAGCCCCAAATACAATACCCTGTTAAAAGACGATAAAACTTACCCATACATCAAGGTTACCATGGGGGAGAGCTACCCCAGAGTATTGTTTTCCAGGCAGATGAAAAAGGACCGTTCCAAGTATTTCGGCCCTTATACAGGGGCGGCGGCAGTGAAGGATACCATTGACCTGATCAACAAGCTTTACCAGCTCCGAACCTGCAGTAAAAATCTTCCCAAGGAGTGCGGGAATGACCGGGCCTGCCTGAATTACCACATTAAACAATGCCTGGCGCCCTGCCAGGGGAACATTACCCAGGAAGAATACCATGAAAGGGTCAAAAAAGCCCTGGATTTTTTAAACGGCAGCTACCAGGATACCTTAAAGGAGCTGGAACAGAAAATGCAGCAGGCTTCAGAAAGCCTTGAATTTGAGGAAGCCATACGGTACAGGGATTTATACAACAGCGTCAGGCAGATTGCCTCCAAACAGAAGATTACGGACAGTGACGGGGAAGATAAGGATGTGATCGCCCTTGCGGTGGAGGACAGGGAGGCGGTGGTGCAGGTTTTCTTTGTACGGGACGGGAAACTCATTGGCAGGGAGCACTTTTATATGAAGCATGTATCGGAAACGCCCCGGAAGCAAATCCTTCTGGACTTTGTAAAACAGTTTTACGCAGGGACGCCTTTTATTCCCAGGGAACTGATGCTCCAGGAGGAGATTGAAGATGTGGAGGTCATAGAACAGTATCTGGCCAAAAGGCGGGGAGGCAGGGTTTACATTAAAGTACCTAAAATCGGTTCCAAGGAAAAGCTGGTGGAGCTGGCGGCAAAGAATGCGGCCCTGGTGCTTGCCCAGGACAAAGAGCGTATACGCCGGGAGGAGGGGAGGACTATCGGGGCGGTAAAGGAGATCGCTTCCCTTTTGGGGCTGCCGGGTGTGGGCCGCATGGAGGCTTTTGATATTTCCAACATCAGCGGCTTTGCCAATGTGGGGTCTATGGTGGTTTTTGAGAAAGGGAAGCCCAAACGCAGCGATTACAGAAAGTTCCGAATCAAAACGGTTTCCGGCCCCGATGATTATGCCTGTATGAAGGAAGTCCTTACCAGGCGTTTTGTGCATGGTTTTGAGGAACAGAAGGAACTGGAAGAAAAGGAAATGGAAAAAGAATATGGAAGCTTCACCAAATTCCCGGACCTGCTCCTTATGGACGGCGGGAAGGGGCAGGTGAACATAGCCCTCCAGGTCCTGGAGGAGCTTCACCTGTCGATCCCGGTGTGCGGCATGGTAAAAGATGATAACCATAATACCCGGGGGCTGTACTATGACAACCAGGAGATTGGCATTGACAGGGCCAGCGAGGGGTTTAAGCTGATCACCCGGGTGCAGGACGAGGCCCACCGGTTTGCCATTGAATACCACAGGTCCCTGCGCTCCAAAGCCCAGGTAAAATCTGTGCTGGACGAAATCCCCGGGGTAGGGCCGTCCAGGAGAAAAGCCCTGATGCGGCGGTTTAAATCCATAGAGGAAGTGAAAAACGCCGGAATAGAGACCCTGGCAGGGGTAGATGAAATACCGGAGTCTGTAGCCAGGAAGATTTACCGGTTTTTCCATGGGCAGGATAGCGATAACCAGTAATTTATGTATGGCCGGGGGTACTCTCTTCCCCGCAACACAACCTTTGGCAACTATTGAGATTATCCCCTGTATATGTTACAATGGCCTTAAGAATACTCCCACAATTTCCTGGGAATCAGGTATTCGGAAAAGGAGCGTACTATGGCGAGCGTAAGACTGGAGCAGATTATAGAAAAAATGAAACTGGAAAATCTGACCCCTGACCTGGATATTTCCAAAATTAAGATCACCCAGCCGGATATTAACAGGCCGGCCCTTCAGATGGCGGGCTATTTTGAGCACTTTGAAGCAGTGAGGCTGCAGGTGATCGGCTTTGTGGAATATACCTATATGCAGGGGCTGCCAAGGGAACGGCAGGAGGAAATTTATGCCAGGTTCCTTTCATGCGAAATCCCTGCGATTGTTTTTTGCCGGGAACTGAAGCCGGATGAACTGTTTATGAAAATTGCCATGGAAAACCATGTGCCGCTTTTAATGAGCAAGAAAGCAACCTCAGCTTTTATGGCGGAGATTATCCGCTGGCTGAATGTGAAGCTGGCCCCCTGTATTTCTGTCCATGGGGTTCTTGTGGACGTTTACGGGGAGGGAGTCCTGATCACAGGGGAGAGCGGCATTGGCAAATCCGAGGCAGCGCTGGAACTGATCAAAAGAGGGCACCGGCTGGTGACGGACGACGCGGTGGAGATCAGGAAGGTAAGCGACGATACCCTGGTGGGGTCTGCGCCGGATATTACCAAGCACTTTATTGAACTGCGGGGTATTGGCATTGTGGACGTGAAGACCTTGTTTGGTGTTTCCAGTGTCAAGGATACCCAGAACATTGACCTGGTTATCCGCCTGGAAGAGTGGAATAAGGAAAAAGAGTATGACAGGCTGGGCCTGGAGGAAGAATACACGGAATATCTGGGAAATAAAGTGGTCTACCACAGTATCCCCATGCGTCCCGGGCGCAACCTTGCCATTATCTGCGAATCCGCAGCTATTAACCACCGGCAGAAAAAGATGGGCTATAACGCCGCCCAGGAGCTTTACAGAAGGGTGCAGGAATCCCTTACCAGAAGGCGGGATGAGGATGAAGACTAAGGGGCAGCCCATAAATAATCTAAGGCGGCGGCCGCCGCAAGTTATTTGCTGGCAGTTCCTAGGAGGAATAAATACAGAAAACCGTAATAAAGATAAAGGGAGGGCCTTAAGATGAAGCAATATGTTTTTGGAGTGGACGTAGGCGGGACTACGGTAAAACTCGGTTTCTTTAATGTGGGGGGAGAACTTCTTGAAAAATGGGAGATACCCACCAGGACAGAGGATAAGGGTGAAAAAATTCTGCCGGATGTGGCGGAAAGCATCCAAAAGAAGATGGAAGAGCGGAAAATCGCAAAGGAGGATGTGGCGGGAGTGGGCCTTGGCGCACCCGGCCCTATTGACAGCAAGGGTGTGGTTTACGTGGCGGTTAACCTTGGCTGGGGGACATTCAGTATCAAGGAAACCCTGTCAGGGCTGCTGGGGCTGGAAACGACGCCAATGTGGCTGCCCTTGGGGAGATGTGGATGGGCAGCGGCAAAGGAAGTAAAGACCTGATTATGGTGACCCTGGGAACCGGCGTAGGCGGAGGGATTATCACCGGAGGAAAGGCCCTAACAGGGGTTGTGGGTGCCGGCGGGGAAATCGGGCATATCCATGTAAGTGACCAGGAAACGCAACCCTGCAACTGCGGCAATACCGGGTGCCTGGAACAGTTTGCATCCGCCACAGGCATTACAAGGCTGGCAAAGCAAAAACTTGCTGCCAGCAGCAAAGACAGCCTGCTCCGCCAGGGGGAGGTTTCCGCCAAAACCGTCTTTGATGCGGTAAAACAAAAGGATGGGCTTGCCATGGAGGTAGCGGAAGAATTCGGAAAGTACTTAGGAGACGGGCTGGCGGTTATCGCCGGTGTGGTAAATCCCGATACCATTGTTATCGGCGGCGGCGTGTCCAAGGCGGGAGAGATTTTAATAGATTATATCAAACCCCACTTTGACCAAACTGTGTTTAGCGGAAGCGGGAATGTAAAGTTTGTCCTTGCAACTTTGGGAAATGACGCAGGCATTTATGGGGCTGCCAGGCTGGTATTGGATGTTGAATAAAAAATACGGGCAAGTGCGGCATTGCAGATGGAAACTGCAGCGGGCATGGAAAGGAAAACGTGGAGATTAATTCCTATATTTATAAGTTTATTCGTACTTATGTGCCGGAAGAAGATATTCTGTTAAATGAGCCCATGCACAAGCACACCACCTTCCGGGTAGGAGGGGAGGCCATGTGCTTTCTGAGAATCGGCGGGGGAGGGGAACTGGAAAAATTAATTCCCTATTTTAAAAAAGTTGAGATCCCCTACTTTATTTTGGGAAACGGGAGCAATCTTTTAGTTGGGGACAAAGGCTACAGAGGGGTTGTGCTGCAGATCGGGAACAAAATGGGCGCCCTCCGGGCGGAAGGAGAACGGATCAGGGCTGGGGCAGGGGCAACCCTGGCGGCGGCGGCCAAATACGCCTGGGAAAAGGGACTTTCCGGGCTGGAATTTGCCTCTGGCATTCCCGGCACCATAGGCGGCGGCGTGGTAATGAATGCCGGTGCCTATGGCGGGGAAATGAAGCAGGTGGCGTCACTGGTGACTGTCATGGATGGGCAGGGAGAAATCCTGGAGCTGGACAGGGCGTGTATGGAGTTCGGTTACCGCACCAGCGTTATCAAAGACAGGCCATTTGTAGTGCTGGAAGTGGCGCTGGACTTAAAGCCGGGGGAACAGGAGGAAATCCGGGGAAAGATGGATGAGCTGGCGGGAAAGAGAAGGGAAAAGCAACCCCTGGAATTTCCCAGCGCAGGCAGCACCTTCAAAAGGCCGGAAGGATACTTTGCAGGGAAGCTGATTATGGAGGCCGGAATGGGCGGCTACCGTGTAGGGGGTGCCCAGGTGTCTGAAAAGCACTGCGGTTTTGTGGTTAATACAGGGGACGCCACTGCCGCCGACATTGCCTGTGTGATTAAAGATGTCAAGGAAAGAGTGAAGGAGAAATTCAAAGTTACCCTGGAAACAGAAGTGATTTTTCTGGGAGATTTTTGAGGAGGTACAATATGCGGTTTGTGGTAGTAACGGGCATGAGCGGCGGCGGGAAAAGCACGGCCCTCC
>OFGE01003114.1_pt1 | contig 11358 bp, 13 predicted proteins | sample 1521681 | NCBI WGS metagenome assembly OFGE01 (sample SAMEA3504093, study PRJEB24116) | mouse gut metagenome | biome: mouse gut; feature: mouse-associated habitat; material: faeces | place: Denmark | collected 2011 | reverse complement strand
ATGTTAAAACGCACAAGCGGAGAAGTGAAAATTTTAGGATTTGACAATATTGCCAGCGAACAGGAAGCAAAAAGAAATTTAGGCGTTGTTTTTGATTCCAATTATTTTAGTGATGAATGGAAAATCTCACAGGTTGAAAAGTCTGTATCAGCTTTTTATGAAAACTGGAATACGCAAAAATTTTCGGAAACATTGAAAAGATTTCATATCCAGCCCTCTAAAAAGGTAAAAGAGCTTTCCAAAGGTATGCAGATGAAACTTATGCTTGCCTGCGCTTTTTCGTATGACGCAAAATTATTGATATTAGATGAACCTACCAGCGGGCTTGACCCTGTTTCAAGAGATGAACTTCTTCACATTTTGTCAGAATACATTGAAGATGGTGAGCATAGTGTTTTGTTCTCTACTCATATTACCGGGGATTTAGAACGAGCTGCGGACTACATTACCTATATCAGTTATGGGGAATTATTTTTCAGTGGCGGTAAAGATGAATTTATAGATAGTTTTAGGATAGTCAAAGGCGGGTGTGAAGAACTATCTGCGGATTTGAACAAAAAAATGCTTGGTATCAGAAATTTTTCAACTGGATTTGAAGCACTTGTCAAAACCGAGGATTTGAAACAGTTTGCACACTTAAATGTGGAACCGGCAACCATTGACGATATTGTGGTATTTACCAGCAAGAGAGGTGAACAGTATGAGTAATATTTGGAAATCAGCAAAACTGGATTTTTCTTTAGTAAAGCCCTATGTGAAAACAATATGTTTCACAATGGTATTGCCTGTTGTATTTGCCGCTATCAACCGTTCTTTACTGACAGGGATTTCATTTGCCATGTGCTTTATTGCCATGACAACGGGATATACCTTTTCGATTACAGAAAAAAACTCTATGGAACGGCTTTACGGTATTTTACCGATCCGAAAAAGTGACATGGTTATTGGGCGATATATTTTTATCATTATCATGGGCTTAACTGCACTGATATTTTCTTTAGTTTCTCACCCTATCATATTAACCATTTTGGGAGAAACCATTAGCATATTCGATTATATAAGTGCTGCTGTCATAGGGATATTCCTTTTTGCTCTTTATACAGTTTTTCAACTGCCCGGATATTATAAATTTGGCTCTATCAAAGGCAGGGTGTTTATGTATATCCCAGTTGCAGGATTTTTGATAACCTTGTTGCTCATTACAAAAATTCCTGTTGGTGAAAATAAGCTGCTTTTTACAGTTATCAATTCCCCTGTTCTGCTAATGTTATTAGCTATCATTTTTGTTATTGCAATGTATGTTGTTTCCATATCGGCATCTATTAAGATATTGAAAAATAAAGAAATGTGAGGTGAGGGCATGGATTTTACTGTTTTGGCCGTAGGGCTTTTAATAGGCGTTGGAATACCGCTTAGAAACAAGGCTATCAAAGAATATAGGAAAAAAGGGGACAAAGACAACAATCTTCAAGAGCCGGCAAAGGAGTATGATTTTATATGGGTGAAATAGACTGGATTTTATGCCCTTTCTGCGGAAGTAAAACAAGGACTAAAGTCCGCAAAGATACCGTCCTTATAAATTTTCCCCTATTTTGTCCTAAATGTAAACAGGAAAGTTTAATTGAAGCAAAAGAATATCAGATATTTGTTATCAAAGAGCCAGACGCACAGACGCAGAGCCGATAACGCATGAGTAATTTATTCATAGTTATTAGCTCTGCTTTTTTGTATATTTTATTAAATAAAGGAACGCTTATACATGGAAGAATATATCTTAAAAGTAAATAACCTATGCAAAAAATATGGGAACACCATAGTTTTACAGGAAGTGTCTTTATCAGTGCCAACAGGAAGTATTTACGGGCTTATTGGTGAAAATGGTGCGGGAAAGACGACATTGTTTCGCATTTTGGCTGGACTATCGCGGCAAACTTCCGGCCAGGTAGTATTAGCGAATGCCAATACAGAAGCAGAGATGATAAAGGAACGTAGAAATATCGGGTTTATGATTGAAGCGCCTGCCCTATATTCTAATTTGTCTGTTTTGGAAAACCTATATATCAGCCAACTGCAATATTGCGGAAAAAAAGATACTGACTGTGCAAATCAGACTTTAGAATTAGTGGGATTATATGGTCAAAAGCAAAAAAGGGCAAAACATTTATCTTTAGGTATGAAGCAGCGGTTATCACTTGCCAGCGCATTACTTCACAATCCTAAACTCCTAATACTGGACGAACCTGCTAACGGGCTTGATCCAATGGGAATTATTGCATTTAGGAAACTGCTTCTGAAACTTAACGCAGATAATAATATTTCAATCATTATATCAAGTCATATCTTGGATGAGTTAGAACATATTGCAACGGACTACAGTTTTTTACATAATGGTAAACTGCTTAAAGAAATATCTTCGTCAGACATTTTCAAATCCGCAGATAGTTTGGAGCTTATGAAGAACAGAAAGAAATAGCAGATTATCTTAAACAAAAATGTTTGGCAATAGATAACCTTATTGCTAAGAAAGAGCAATACCTCTCCGAAATAGAAAATTACAAAAAACGGGAAGAAGACCAAATGGGAAATGAATTGATTTTGCCGGAAAATTATAAACAAACATATGACAAGATTGTGAAAATGATTGAAACTGCAAAATATAAAGTATTTGTCACTAAGGCGCTGCACGGGGAAGTGTTTCCTATTGGTTGATTTTATATACTAAAGTATCGTGATGGTCGATTGAATGGCATAGGCGCTTCTTGCTATAATAATGACAAAAAGAATACTTTGAGGGATGCAGGAGAATAAAGACCATGAATAAATTGAATTTATCGGACAATATCGTAAGGCTCCGCCATGAAAAGAAGCTGACCCAGGAAGAGCTGGCTGATTTCCTGGGTGTCACCAAAGCATCTGTATCCAAATGGGAAAAAGGGATCAATACGCCAGACCTTTTGCTTTTGCCCCAGCTTGCCGCATATTTTGATGTATCAGTAGACCAACTGATCGGATATGAAGCCCAGCTTTCCAGCCAGCAGATCCGGCGTCAATATGCAGACCTGTCGAGAGATTTTGCGTCCCTTCCCTTTGCGGATGCCCTGGAGAGGGCTAGGAAGATCGCCCATAAATATTATGCCTGCTATCCCCTTCTGCTCCAGCTTGGGATTCTGTACTGGAATCATTCCATGCTGGCAGGGACAGAGGAGGAACGCAGGTCCATCCTTCAGGAAGCGGTGGGATGGTGTGACCGGATCGTAGAAAACTGCAGTGATGTGGGCGTTTGCAGCGACGCTGTGGTTCTGAGGGCAGGGTTATCCCTCCAGCTTGGAAATGCGGCAGAGGCCATTGAAGCGTTGGAACCTGCTGCAGATCCCAGCCGCCTTGCCGGGCAGAAGGGAACCTTGCTGGTACAGGCGTACCAATTATCCGGAGATAGGGAAAGGGCAAAGGACTATGTCCAGGTAAAGCAATATTTGGATTTGCTGGATTTCACAGGCGATGCCATACTGGCCCTGTCCATGAATGAAGACGATATAGATCAGTGCGAGGAGACTATCCGGCGTATCACAGGGATCATGGAACTGTATCACCTGGAAGAACTTCAACCCAACGCAGCCGCGCAGTTTCATTTCCAGTCAGCCATGGTTTATGCGGTAAATGGGAGGGAGGGGGAAGCGTTAGCCAGGCTCCGCCTTTTTGGGACATGTGTGGGAAAACTGCTGAAGGCAGAGCAGGCTGTGCTTCATGGAGACGATTACTTTGACCGGCTGGACCGGTGGATCGAAGGATTGCCCCTGGGAAGCATGGCGCCCCGGGATAAAAGTTTTATCTGTCAGAGCCTGTGCAAAGCTTTGCAGCACTCTGCTTTTGACAGCCTGAGGGAAAAAGAGGAATTCCAAAGGCTTGTCCGCAGATTAGCGGAGGGAGAAGGAGAGTGCTGTTAAAAATAGATTTTTAACAGGTAAATTTGTGTTTGCGCCCAAATTCGCGGGCTGGGCAAGAATGGAGGATCATTATGTTAAAGATGGAACATCTGACGAAACATTATAAAGGAAGCAGCAAGGGGGTCACAGACCTGAGCCTGCACATTGCGCCGGGGGATATTTACGCTTTTATTGGCCACAATGGTGCAGGGAAAACGACCACACTCAAATGTGTCACCGGCATTCAGGACTTTGATGCCGGGACCATACAGATTGGCGGAAAGGATATACGGAAAGACCCCCTTGCCTGCAAGCGCCAAATTGCCTACATCCCGGATAACCCGGATCTGTATGAGTACCTTACAGGCATTCAATATCTGAATTTCATTGCCGATGTCTTTGCCGTTGGGGCAAAGGACAGGGAGGAGAGGATCCAAAAGTACGCAGAAGCATTTGAGATCACGGCGTCCCTGGGGGATCTCATCTCCACCTATTCCCATGGAATGAAGCAAAAGCTGGCGTTGCTTTCCGCCCTGGTCCATCAGCCGAAGCTTTTGGTCCTGGATGAACCCTTTGTGGGGCTTGACCCCAAAGCCGCAGTGATACTCAAAGATATCATGCACAGTATCTGCGCAGAAGGGGGTGCCATTTTCTTTTCTACCCATGTGCTGGATGTGGCGGAGAAGCTGTGCAATAAAGTGGCCATTATCAGGGAAGGGACGCTGGTTGCCTCCGGTGATATGGAAGCCATTGTGAAACAGGGGCAGTCCCTGGAATCTATCTTTATGGAGGTGGCAGTGCATGTTTAAAGAGATCAAGATACTGGCAAAGCTGGAGCTTTGTAATCTTTACGGGCTTAATGTGATACGGTTTTCCAAGGACAAAAGGGTGAAAAGAAGATCTCTTGGCTTACTGGCTGTGTGGCTCTTATTGCTTGCCATGGTGGTCTTTTATGTGGGAAACCTGGCCTATGGGATGATCTTCTTAGGATTGGGGGAGGCAGTCCCTGCTTATCTTATCACCATCTCCAGCTTACTGATATTTGCTTTCGGTATGTTCAAAGCAGCAGGGACGATCTTCCGGAGGGAAGGATACGACATCCTGTGCGCACTGCCGCTGCCAAAGGGGGCAGTAGCCGTCAGCCGGTTACTTCGGATGTATGTGGAAGACCTGTTGCTGGCGCTGGCGGTGTTCCTGCCTGGTATGGCGGTATATGCGTGGAACGTCCATCCGGGTATTGGCTTTTATTTCACAGGGCTTCTTGGGATCGGGAGTGTCCCCCTTATCCCCATGGCTGCCTCAATTTTCATTGGCACGGTGATCACCGCTATATCCTCCCGGATGCGCCACAAAAGCCTGGCCTCCGCAGGCTTGTCGATCGTTGCGGTATTAGGGATCATGTACGGTTCATCCCGGTTATCGGCAATGGAGAATATGGATCCCCAAATGCTGAAAAACCTGTCTGACTCTGTTATGGCGCTGTTAGGAAAGGTATACCCACCGGCGGTGTGGCTTGGCACATCGATAACTGGCGGGGATATTTTGGGCTGCGCAGCGTACACCCTGCTGGCGTTGGCGGTATTTGCAGTGGCAGCGGCAGGGGTTGCCCTTTGCTTCCGGAAGATCTGCCAGGCTCTTTATGGGAGTGTGGCAAAGCACGATTACCAGATGGGGACGCTGAAGGCCAGCTCTGTTTTGTTTTCACTGTGCAGGCGGGAGTTTGCCCGGTACTTTTCTTCCAGCATTTATGTGACCAATACCATCATTGGGCCGATCATGGGCTGTGTTCTTTCCGGGGCGCTGCTCGTAACCGGCACAGAGACCTTTCAAGGCTTTTTGCCGGTTCCCATTGATATAAGCCAGGCTGCCCCGTTTGTGATAGCCGGTGTGTCCAGCATGATGGCCACCACAGCAACATCCATCTCCCTGGAGGGCAAAAACTGGTGGATCCTCAAAAGCCTGCCCCTGTCCACAAAGAATATCCTGGATGCAAAGATTCTCATGGGCCTGCTGCTGATCCTGCCCTTTTATTTGCTGTCAGAGCTGCTTCTCATTATCGCATGCAGGCCAGAAGCCGGGGAGATCTTGTGGATGCTGCTGATTCCCGCCGTGACCATCCTGTTTTCCAGTGTGTATGGCATCACCATCAACTTACACTTACCTGTGCTGGAATGGGAGAGCGAAGTACGTATCGTGAAACAAAGCGCCTCCTCCCTGCTTGGGGGAATGGGGGGACCGGTACTGGCGATTTTATGGGCAGTGGCTGTAGGGGCCGTTCCCAAAGCATACGGGGGTTATCTGAAGGCTGTGATCTGCTTTATGATCCTGGCGGCGGCCGCAGCCTTATACCGCCAAAATAATCGCTTTGATCTCTGTGGGAAGATTTAAGGGGGCTTATGAGAAAAAGAGTGAAAGATTTTACAGATCTTTCACTCAAATTTATGCAGTGGCCTGTATGCCGGTTACAATTCCAGCCGCATAGAAACAACCTCTTGGAATCCTGTGATACGGGAACGGAAGCCTTTGGGATTTCTGCCATATTCAACAAACCCTGCTTTTTCATACATGGATAAAGCCCTTACATTCTCAGCGACCACATTCAGTTCAAGCTGGTGATAGCCAGCAGCCTTTGCACATTCAATACAGGAAGCCATCAATGCCCGCCCGATTCCAAGCCCCCAGAACTCTTTCAGGACACTCATGCCAAATTCCCCACGGTGCCGCACCTTATATTTCATGCCAACTGCCTGGATCCCGGCGGTCCCTATGACTGCGCCATTGACCATAGCCACCATCTCAATCTCATTTTCACTATCAGCCTTTTTTTTCAGAAACTGGCTTTCCTGGGCTGCATCAAACTTGTTTTCATCGGGGTATGTAAGTAAATAATCGGTTTCGGCATGGGTGAGATTAAAGTTCTCTAATACAAGGGGCCCATCACTTTCGGCTGCGTTTCTCAAATAACATTCCATACCATTTTTTAATATGATTTTTTTCTGATATTTCATAATAACTCCTTTACTGATTTTTTGATAGAAATTGCCATTGGTTTTATTATTATATCTGGTTTTTCAAGAAAAGGAAATAAACTTCCCATACTTTCTGTTGCCAAATGGGATAAAATTTCCTTTGACAACACAGAAAGGCCGTGTTATCATTAACAAAAATGATCCTACTCCCAGGGAGAAGGAAATGAAAAGCAATGACGGAAAAGAGTACCGTGCAGGAACCATCCAGAGAGAGGGGCGTTTGGTGGAAGCCGCTTATGGGGAATGAATGGGAAAACCATTCCGGAGCTGTAATGCCTAAAGTGTAAGCTGTTAAGCGTTACCGTATGCCTGCGTTAAAGGATAGGATTTTCAGGAGCAGTAGTGAGCCTGCCCAGAATCTGAAGTGAAAAGTTAAGGTGGAACCGTGCGATGGCACCCTTAGATATATGCGTAGAGCGTATATTTAAGGGTGTTTTTTTATTTCGTAGGAAAGGAGAAGTGGAAGATGAAAGTGTTAAGAAGGGATGGAAGTATTTATGAGGGGAGTTTTGAGGAAAAGGAAGTCCGTGAGGCATTCTGGCATACCAGCGCCCATGTGCTGGCCCAGGCGGTGAAGCGGCTGTATCCGGATACCAAGTGCGCCATTGGCCCGGCAATATCAAACGGTTTTTACTATGACTTTGATTTCGGCGTCCCCTTTTCAGAAGAACAGCTAAAAGACGTGGAAAAGGAGATGGGGAAAATTATCGGAGAAGCCCTGCCGCTGGAGGTCTGCGAAAGGGAAAGGCAGGAAGCGGCTGCTTTTATGGCAGAGAGGAAGGAACCTTATAAAGTGGAACTGATCTTGGCCCTCCCGGAAGGGGAAACTGTGAGCTTTTACAGGCAGGGGGACTATGAGGAGTCCTGTGCAGGCCCCCACATTGACAATACCTGCCGGATCGGGGCATTCCGGCTTTTGTCCCTGGCAGGGGCCTACTGGCGGGGGGATGAAAAAAATAAGATGCTTACCCGGATCTACGGCGTTTCCTTCCCGGAGGCTTCTGGGCTGGCACAGTATTTGCATATGCTGGAGGAAGCAAAGAAACGGGATCACAGGAAGCTGGGAAAAGAGCTGGGACTGTTTACGATCATGGAGGAGGGGCCGGGCTTTCCCTTTTTCCTGCCCAAGGGGCTGGCCCTGAAAAACCTGCTGATCGGTTATTGGAGGAAGCTCCATGAAAGGGAGGGGTATCAGGAGATCGCAACACCTATGATGCTGGACCGCCGTCTGTGGGAAATTTCCGGGCATTGGGAGCATTACCGGGATAAGATGTATACTACGGCCATTGACAACAGGGAATTTGCCATTAAGCCCATGAATTGCCCGGGCGGCATGCTGGTCTATAAGATGGAGCCCCGCTCTTATAAGGAACTGCCCCTGCGGCTGGGGGAGCTGGGGGTAGTGCACAGGCATGAACAGCTTCACGGCCTTATGCGGGTAAGGTGCCTTACACAGGATGACGCCCATATTTTTATGACGGAAGGGCAGGTGGTAGAGGAGATCCAAAAAGTGGTAAGGCTGATTGGCCAGGTCTACTCCCGGTTTGGCTTTTCTTACCATGTGGAGCTTTCCACAAGGCCAGAGGACAGCATTGGGACCCAGGAAGAGTGGGAGCTGGCTACGGGAGCCCTGGAGCGGGCCATCCGGGAGATGGGTATCCCTTATATGGTGAATGAAGGGGACGGGGCTTTTTATGGCCCTAAGCTGGATTTTCATTTGAAGGATTCTATCGGGCGTACCTGGCAGTGTGGGACCATTCAGCTGGACTTCCAGCTTCCCCGGCGCTTTGAGGCTTCCTATGTGGGGGCAGACGGGGAGAAGCACCGACCTATTATGATACACCGCACAGTGTTTGGCTCCATTGAACGGTTTATGGGTATTCTCATTGAACACTACGCAGGGAGATTCCCGGTATGGCTTTCCCCTGTGCAGGTGATGGTGCTTCCTGTTTCGGAGAAGTCCCTGGCCTATGCCGGGGAAGTAACGGAGAAGCTGAAAAGCCAAAATATCAGGGCAGAGCTGGACCAAAGGGAGGAAAAGCTGGGGTACAAGATCAGGGAAGCGCAGCTACTGAAAGTGCCTTATATGCTGGTCCTGGGAGAAAAGGAGCAGGAAAAACAGACCCTGTCTGTCAGGGCGAGGGATGCAGAGGAAGGAAAACAGGATCTGGGGGAAATGGCACTTCCGGATTTTGTGCAGATGGTGGAAAGGAAGGAAACAGGCTTTTTTGGCTACAAAGCCCTGTGAGGGAACTGGTGGCAGGACCGGGCAGGGGGCATCCCCTGCCCGGCTTGCATAAACTACGAAGCCCGCCCGGGTGTTTTCTGGGTGGAAGAACGGAAGACCACCTTGGGCCTTAGGTAAACAGTCTGGTAATCGGTATCCGGATGCTTTAGCCTGTGGAGAATCTGGCTGGCCAGGAGGATGCCTGTATTTTTGTTCTGTACATGGACGGTAGTAATGTGCCTGGTATGGGCGAATTCGAAGTTATCATCAAAACCGCTGAGCATGATATCCTCCGGAATCCGGTAGCCTAACAGCATAAGCTGCTGGAAGGTGAGCTGGGCGATATAATCGCTGGCACATACAATCATATCGGGCATTTCCTCAAAGGAGTCCAGGAAACTGTTGATTTCCACCTGATAGGAATCATAGGCAATAGGGCCGGTAAGGCAGTAACGGGGAAGCTGGGGCAAACCTGCCTGTGCCAGGCCGGAGAGGTATCCCGCATAGCGTTCATAGTTTGTCCGGGCGTAATGGATGTCACCGATAAAGGCAATTTTCCGGCAGCCCTGCCCTGCCACATGGCGCACAATGCTTTCCGTGGTGTCGCGTCCTTCAAATAGCAGCAAATCCCCGTTCAGTCCGTTAAAGGGAATGCCGGGTATACAGTCCAGGAACACTTTCGGCATGGGCAGTTCATTTAAGGCATGGAACTGGTTATGGGAATAAACGTTCATAATGATCAGGCCATGAAGAGAGCCGTCGGTGAAGACATCCGGCAGCACATAATCCGTATCTGTCTCAAAGGGGAGGCAGACCACGGAAAGGCTGGTATCTGTCTGGGACAATTCCTCAGAAAGGCTGGTTATGATTTTTCCCCAGAATATGCTTGTTTCCGGGCGGGAGACCACCAGGGCAATGTGAAAGGGCAGGCGGGAGGAGTGTCCCTTAAGGGAGAGGGATGACGCATTCTGGTCAATGACTTCCGGGTTTAAGGGATATCCAAGTTCAAGGGCTGTGTGGATGATTTTGGTGCGGAGAGCGTCTGATACGCTCTCCGGTTTGTTAAAGGCTTTCCATATGGTGACGCGGGATACGCCGGAAGCGATGGCAATATCCTGCAGTGTAATTTTTTTCATGTAGAGTCCAATCCTTTCGTAGGGTTATTCCCCCGGAAGGTAAACGGTTTTTCCATCCGCGAGTATGTACAATGTTCCGCCCTCCGTGCTCTGGCATGATATTTCAAAGAAGTGTTTGGTGGTTTCAATGCAGACCGGGAAAGATGGCGGCAGGGACGTCAGCTCCTCCAGCTTGTCGGTAAAGCATCCGTTTTCATCCCAAAAACGATGCTCTTCATAATATAAGGTACGCAGCGCCCATTTTTGCTTTTCCAGTTCAGGAATGGCAAATTCCTTTTGGGGAGAATCGGTAAAGAATACAAAACCCCACAATTCGGGATAATGAATATTGACCACGCCGGTAGGGGCCCAGACCCAGTTATCCTCCGGCAGGGGCGAAGTCCCGTCGCTTCCCAGCCTCTTTTCATAATGCCCATCCTTTACATCTACCAGCCACTGTACCCGGGAGAAGTTCATACGCCAGAAGTCGCCGGTTTCAGGGCGTTTTTTGCCCCCAAGGCATTCCATAAAGGAGGTGAAAGGAAAGACAACCTCCACAGACCAACTGCTGTTTCGCCCCTGGGGATTGTTTAGGCCGCCGTTAATGTGTACCGCGCTCTGGAGGCCCTTGATGTCAAAGGAGTTCACCGGGGAGCCATTGTCCCGGTAAGCCTTGGTGAGCATCAGGTCCCATACGGTGTTTAAGGCGTTCATCTCAAATTCATAGTACTGCTGGGTATCGGAATCGGGATCTACAAAAATCTCAAAATCGTTATCGTGGAAAATCACCGCATCCCGTTCCGTAATGGAAGCCCAGATCTCGTCCCCCTCTAAGAGGGCGGCAATATACAGGTTATCCTGGTCCCAGCACATTTTCGCCCGGGTGCGGAACCGGGGTACCGGGAAGCCGGGGCCGGAAATGTCCGCAAAGTCGCAGGTGTAGGGAATGTCCTCCCAGAAATCCTTTTCAATATTTCCGTCCAGGTGGAAGGGTTTCGCCGCCGGGAGGACGTGGTAAACGGGCGGGTTAAAATCAATGGCAGGTTTGGGAATATGGCAGGTTA
>OFGE01003104.1_pt1 | contig 11398 bp, 7 predicted proteins | sample 1521681 | NCBI WGS metagenome assembly OFGE01 (sample SAMEA3504093, study PRJEB24116) | mouse gut metagenome | biome: mouse gut; feature: mouse-associated habitat; material: faeces | place: Denmark | collected 2011 | reverse complement strand
GCAGATGCGGGCGGTGGAATAGTGTTCCCCCGGAACATTTCATGACATCCAAGGAGCATTTCGTTACAAGAGCCTTGAAGCCATACGCTCCACCCGATAAAATTGTCAGCGTAAGAGTCCTATTCTGTATAAGAACTTCAAGGAGGAATGAGTTATGATGCCGATTTCCAGTGTGAATACCGGTGCGGTCCAGCCTTTGACAACCGCTGAGAAGGTGCTGGGAGCGTCCAAGGGCCAGAAGCCCGAGGAGGAGGTCCAGGACCGTCCGCGGAAGCCCGTAATGGATGAATACATTCCAGAGGAGCCCCAGGAGCCGTCCGGCCGCTATTGGATGGGCAAGGACGAAGCCGGCCAGCCCAAGGTCTATTTCGACGATCGGTCGCGGGCAGCGGATGCGCCGAAACAGCCGGAGGGAAAAAGGACAAAGACGAGGTCTGGGAGGGCAATAGCGACAAGGTAGACCGTGAGATCGAAAAGCTGAAAAAGAAGAAAGAAGAGCTGGAGCAGCGGCTCAATACCGAGACCGACGAGGCCAAGATCAAGTCTCTGGAGCGGCAGCTGGCCCAGGTGGAGCGGGAGCTGAAACAAAAGGATAGCGATGCATACCGGCGTCAACACACCACAGTCAGACAGCTCTCTTAATTTCTGAAAAGCGGCGGTTTGGCCTCAAATAAAGCAAACAAAATGCTCTGCGGGAATTCCCGCAGAGCGTTTTGTTTCGTCCAAGAACTGGACCGCTTGTTTACTTCTGGGTGCGGAAGAGGAAGGTCATGATCTGTCCGCGGGTACAGAGGTCGTTGGGGCTGAAGGTATCCGGGCCTGTACCGAAGGTGATCTCGTTCTCCGCCGCCCATTTGACCGGGGTGGCGTAATAGGCGTCATCGGGCACATCCTGGAAGGAACTTCCGCCCGAGGCGGCGGGACTGCCGGCATAGGAGTGCAGGAAGGTCACGGCCTGTCCGCGGGTCACCGAGTCGTCAGGGCTGAATGTCGTGGCGCTGGTCCCGCTGGTGATGCCCTGTTCCACCGCCCAGCACACGGCGTCGTGGTAGTAAGCGCCGGGTTCCAGATCGGTGAAATGCGTCTCCTCGCTCTTGGGAGCGGGGGAACCAGCCGCGTGCCACAGGAAGGTCACCATCTGTCCCCGGGTACAGGAAGCGTTGGGACTGAACGTCGTGGCGCTGGTCCCGCTGGTAATGCCGTTCTTCACCGCCCAGAGGACCGCTTCGAAGAAGAAATCGTCCGCCGTCACATCGGTGAAGGGATTGTTCTCATACCCCACCACATACAGCGACAGATGGTTGGTGGTAAAAATCACCGTCTTAGTCCGCACGTCGTACATGGTCTTGCAGCGGTAAATATTACCCTCGTCGTCCAGGTAGTAGACCACCACGCCGGAGGGGTTCTGTCCCTCCTTCAGGGTGTAGGGCAGGGAGATGGTGACGTTGCCCTTGCCAAAGCTGGTGATCGCCTTGCCGCCGCTCTTCAGGGTCAGGTCATAGACAGGAGCGCCGTCCACGGCTTCTTTCTGACGGGCGTTGAGGTCGGAGTCCTTAGCAGGGGCGATGGACAGGGTAATCTGCTTTCCGGAAGCCTGCTCCTGGACCGCGTCCAGGGCCGCCGCGTCGAAGGACGCCGCGCCGGTGGACAGCTTGATGGTCAGGCCCTCGGTGTCGTTGCTGCTGTCGTTGGCCGCCTCGGCGATCTCCTTCACCGCATCGGCGGGAAGATTCACGGTGTTGATGGTCTTGTTCAGGCCGGTGAAGTCAATCTTCACCATGCCGGTGTCCACATCGCTGCCAGCCACCTTGTCCAGGTAAGCGGAGTCGATCTTCTCCACCGTGGCGGTACTGCCGGACACCTTGGCGTCCACTTCTACGCTGTTCTTATCGCCGCTCATCGGGACGGTGACGCTGGCGGAGCCGCCGGAGGAAGAGCCGCCGGAGGAAGAGCCGCCGGAGGAAGAACCGCCGGAGGAAGAACCGCCGGAGGAGGAACTGCCGTCGCTGAGCTGGGCGGTGAGGGTCTCACCGTGCAGGCCGCTGACGGAGATGGTCAGCTCCACGCCCGTCTCGGTCTTTGTGCCGGTAACACCCTTGTCCAGGGTGTCCAGGGACAGGCCCTCGCCAGTCAGAGTGACCTTAATGGAGCTGCCCCTCTGAGAGGGATCGGAGACGCCCACGTAGATCTTGCCGTCCTTCTGATACAGGGTCACGGAGGCCGGGGCGCTACTGGAGACGGCGGTGATTTTACCGCCTTCGGGCATCTCGGCCTTGCCGGCCTGCCAGAAGGTGAAGCCGGCGGCGCTGGCGTTCTTGTCGGCCACAGCCTGGAGCGCATCCGTATTCGAGAGAATGGTCAGTCCACTGTTGGCCGCGTAAGCCTGGGTCTCAGACTGAGTCAGCCTGGGCAGGAGAACGTAACTGTAGGAATCCCCCTCCACGCCGTCGTGAGGGATGGCAATACTCAGATAGCTGCGGGTCACCGGATCAGTGCTCACTCCAGCAGCACCGTTGATGGCAGACCAGCTGGAGGTCCGGGCCTCCCGAAGCAGATCCAAGTCCGCCCTTTCCGGGAAGTAGTAGCCGATGGAGTCGGCGGAGGTGTTGCCCGCCAGCCAGGCCCACTGCGCGCCCTCGGAGGAGGCGTTATCGCCCACGTTACTCACAGCAGCTTCGCCGTCCACCACAAAGGCGTTGCCGCCGTTGATTTTCTTGTTGTCCACAATGGTCTCGGCGGCGCCGTTCACACCGGTGATGCCCGCGCCCAGAGCCACCACCTCGCCGTCAAAGACGAACCAGGACTTCTTGGCGGTCAGGTTGGGATTGGCGGCATCGGTGTAGTTTTTAAAGTCCTGGGCAAGGCTCAGGTAAGGACCGGCCACGGAGCCGCCGTTGAAGGTCCCATTTCCTGCATAGCTGCCCCAGTTCTTAATGTCCCAGATACTTCCATCTGTAGTAATACCAGCCAGACGGTGTGGGTCAACCGTGTTCCAGTAGTTGTCCGCGTACTGCTGGGGGTCGCCGTAGTAGAGATAGACCGCGCCGTCGCTCTGGCGCCAGCCCAGCTTGTTCTCCTCGTTGCCGAACTCAAACCGTCCGGTACGAGAGGAGGCGTAGCTGACACCCATACTGAACTTTTCGCTGTGGGCCACAGCTTTGTCCATGGAGCCGAACACCTTGGCATAGCCGGTGTTGGGGTCGGCAGTGACAGAGCTGTTAGCAAGAAGGGCCTGAGAGGCAATCACAGCGGCCACATTGGAGTGGTTGAAATACTCCTCCCTGCCCATGGCCTTGACACCAGCCTCCAGCTGTCCCTTGGCAAAGCTCTTCAGCTTCCCCTGATATTCGGCGGGGGCATTGTCGGACAGAAGGACGATGGACCACAGAATGACCCGGCCGGTCTTTACGTCGGCGCTGCTGGGCCGGGCCACGCCGCGGCCATTGGTCATATCAAAAACCGCACCGTCGGCATAGAGGGGCCGCACGCCGTTCCAGACGAAATTATAAAGGACCTCAACGTCCGCGGGAGCCACCGCCCACGGGGTACCGGTGCTCAAGTAGAGCATCTTTTCCGCACAGCCGAGCAGGGTGGAACCGTAGCCGCCGGTGTGCGCCAGATTGGTATGCTGAATAAAGGAACCGTCGGCGTAGATGCCTTCGCCGCTGGTGACGACCTGCACAATCTGGTCGAAATACTTGGTGCCGTTGGCCACGGCCTCCTGGTCGCTGCAAGCCGCGCCCCGCAGCAGAGAGGCCAGACTGGTATCTGCCAGATTCGCGCCGGTCATATCCATTTTGCCCGCCGCGCCTTTGACCTTGTAGACATAGCTGGGGTCCTCGTTAAAGCGGGCCAGAACGGCGGCTTCCTTTTCCAGAAGCTCCGGGCCGATCTCGTCGTACATCAGAATCACGGTGCCGCACAGGCCCTGGGGCAGGCTGATCCACCAGTGATACCAGTTGCCGAACATGGCCTGGTTGTCCAGCTGGGCGTTATAGACGTGCTCCTCCATCCATTCCAGGGCATAGAGGATGTCGTTCTTGAGGGCTTCGTCTTGGTAATATGTACTTCCCTCAGCGGCCCACACCCTGGCCATCGCCTGAATGCGGTCCATCGCGTCAACATAGGGCTGGCTGTCGGTGGAGGTCGTGCTGGCGCCCTTGTTTGTCAGGTCGGCCTGGATGTCCAGCGTCAGGTCGGTGAACAGTTGAGTATCGCTGTTCGTCACCAGCTTGGTCCGGATGTCCGCCACATCCGTCTCCCATCCGGCCAGGGCCTCGGCGCGGGCGGCGGTGCCGGCGTAGGGGTTGCCGGTCAGCCGGTCTACCCACTTCTCGCGCATGGAGGCGAAGGTCTTTTCTACCGCCAAATCAGAAATCTGAACGGTACAGACCACGCTGTGCGTTTCGTCGGTGGACGCCTTAATCTCCGCCATACCGCTGCCCACAGCGGTAACAAGGCCGTTTTGGTCCACGGTGGCTGCACCCTTGTCAGAAGTATTCCAGGTTACCGCCTCTCCCTGGGGCACACCGGTCACCTCCAACTGGAGCGTTTCCCCAGCGGCCATTTTGACAGATGTTTTGTCCAACTCAAGATGGTAATCGGGAACAAACTCGATTGCGTCAATCCACACATCACCAGTCATATATTCGGCGAACATCTCCAGCTTGAAATTGCCGGACTCGTCTTTCGCTTTAGCGGCAATGTCTTCCATCCGAATTTCATACACAGTCCAATCGGTAGTTCCCGTTATTTTTTCGCTCGTAGGAAAAGGATTTACATTATATCCTGAGCCTACCTGGACCCGGAAATAAAAGCCGGTTCCGGTAACATTGGCAGACTTGGCACGCAACCGCAGAATGTAATCCTGGGAGTAGTCCAGTGCGCTTGCCGCCATCGGGAATACAGCGATACGTCCGCTGCTGTCTTCACTGTGGATGTGGACGCTGTAATTTCCATGGGCCTTTTCGCCGCTTACTACCTCAAAGTACATCTTTTCAGAAGAGGAAGGAGCGGCGGCCACCCACATATTGTTCCAGCCTTTGGGGATTTTCTGATTCTTCCAGTACTTAGAGAGATTTCCAGCAGGAGCCGCCTCAGTCTCCTCAAAGCTGTCCCACCACGCATTGGCGGCCGGATAACCCGGCAGCTCCACAGGATCGCCGATGGGCGGCTCAGGCTCAGGTTCCGGTTCGGGGTCAGTTCCTGGACCTTCGGGCTCGCCCGTGCAGATCAGCTCAAGGTCGTCAACCCAGATTTCGCCTTTGGATGCGTTGCAATCAAGGAGAATTCGAATGTTTCCCGTCTCTTTTCCCCCGTTGCACGCAATTAATTGCTCGGAAGGCATATCCAACGTAATTTTATACCATTCACTTGTTCCCTCAATAGCAGGGGTAACAACTGACTTAGGATTCGCCGCGCTTTCGTAGAATTGGATTTCAAAACGCGGGCCTTTCCAGCTTGCACTGGCAGATTTGCTGTCAGCTGTCTTTACCCATGCAGTGAAAACATAATTTTGGGTGCAATCCAAACTTTTAAAATCATGCTGAAAGCCAGTCCGTCCCGATCCAACTCCAGTTACATGGACAGCATAAGGGATACTATGGGATTCTGTAGCATCTAACTCAATTTTTGCATCCTTTTTAGTACCTGCATAAGCTAAAATGAAGCCTTCCGGAGCCTGACCACCGTCCCATGTCAAGTCCTCTACAGCCGTATCAAAGCCACTGCTCCAAATTACCTCTCCGGTTTCCGCAATGGTTCCGAGGTCCTGGTCAATGACAATATTGTCATTGACCCCAGTATCCGAGGATACTGGGGAATCCGGCTCAGGGGCGGCGTAGACCGGAGCGCACAGACCTGCCAGCATGGACAAAACCAAAAGCAGGCTGCACCAGCGTGTTTTCCAACTTTTACTCATACATGTTTCCCCTTTCGTGTTGTTTGTTCGGGCGGTAGAAAAACCTGCCGCACGACAGGTAAAACGGAGCTTTTGGTGTTTACGAGCACAAATCAGCATAAAGTGGCGGGTTTTATGTAAGAAACTGTGCACTATAGCTCGTTTTGACCTTTTCAAACAAGATTATATGAAAGCTTTCTCCTCTACAAAAGTCTAGCCGTTTTTTGCTTTTTTATTCAGAAATCATGCTTTTTTATTTTAGCAGGATTGTACAAAATACCGGACACCTGATACTTGCGCGGATACATGCCAAGAATCATCCCTTGACCGTTCCGTAAACTTATGCCATACTGAGCATAGATCAGGAATTAGACGATTTGTTATATCAGGAAAATTCCGGAAAATACTTGGTTTTTGTGAGATATATAACATCTTGGCGAATGGGGAAAATATGACGAAGAAAAGGGTTAGAAATAAGGGGGAACAGCTATGACCTTGGAAGAGGAAAACCAGTGCTTGCGTGAGATTGTCTCCCATGTCAGCGAAGGCATCATCCTTACAGACCGGGCCTGTCAGATCACGATATTTAACCCGGCCAAAGAGCGTATGGAGCGTATGAGCGCTCAGGAGGTACTGGGAAAGATATCCTGTGATGCCTATTCCCACTCCAGCAAAGAGCTGTCAGAGCACCGGCAGGTGTTTGACTCCGGCGCACCCATCCTCAACGCTTACCGCCCCCACGCTTATGTAGGCGAGACCCCCATCTATATCCACTACAGTACTTATCCCGTGACTCGGAACGGCGAGGTAATCGGCGTTTATACAGTGAGCCGGAACAAGACCATACTGCGTGAACTGCTCTACGAGACCATTGAACACAAACGTCTGCTCAGTCAGGAGGGCGACCCCCGGGCAGAGCTGCTTGGAATGGCAAAAGGAACCCACTTTACCTTCTCTGATATGGTGGGCTCTTCTCCGGCTATGAAGACTCTGGTTCGGGAGGCCCAGACGGTGGCGCCCCTGAACACACCCATCCTGATTACCGGAGAGACGGGCACCGGTAAAGAGGTCCTGGCCCAGAGTATCCACAACTTTGGGCGAGAGCAAAAAAAATTTGTGGCCATCAACTGCGCCGCTATCCCGGAGAACCTGGTGGAAGGTGTTCTATTTGGGACGACAAAAGGCGCGTATACCGGCGCGGTGGACAGCGTCGGCCTGTTTCGGGAGGCGGAGGATGGCACCCTGTTTTTGGACGAAATCAACTCCATCAGCACCGCTATGCAGGCCAAGCTGCTTCGGGCTCTTCAGGAAATGAGCGTGCGCCCGGTAGGCAGCCTGAAGGAATATCCCATTCGGTGCCGTTTGATCTGCGCCAGCAATGAGGACCCGGAGGTGCTTCTCCGGGAAAAACGGATGCGCAGCGACCTTTTCTACCGCGTCGCCGGTTTTTGTCTGTTCATTCCGCCTCTGCGGCAGCGCGGCGAGGACGCGGCAGACTTGGCCCGAATGTTCGTCAAACGCTTTAACCGGGAGTTCGGCCGGCACGTCAAATCCTTGTCCCCAAGGCTGGAGGGGTGGATTAAATCCGCCCGCTGGCCCGGTAATACCCGTGAACTGCAAAATGTCATTCAGAACATGATGCTCCGGGTGGAGGAGACCGAATGGGAGCTGGATGTGCGCCATATTCCCGCTTATGCCCGGCATCTTCAGACGCGGACCGCAGTTCCCCCGGGGCCGGAGGAAAATGTCCCCGGGCGTTGGGACTTGAACGGACTGCTCCGGGACTATCAGCGGCAGCTCCTCCAGACGGCGCTGAATCAGAGCAAAGGAAATATTACCCAGGCCGCCGCCAGCCTGGGGATAGGGCGGCAGAACCTTTTAGCCCGCATGAAACGGCTGGGCATCGCGAAGTGAATTAAAATAATGCGCATCAAAAAAGCTTTATCGAACTTTTTTGATGCGCTTTTCTCTTTTTCTAATGGCCTTCTTTGGGCCCCGCTGCGCCAGAAGAGAGCTTACCGGCGTCCAAATGAGGTTGGCATGTAAATTGCTTTTGCAATATACAGCAGCAATTCAAATCTTGATTTAGAGGTGTTTTTCATGAAAGAGATCGACAACATCAAAAATGTGACCATTGTGGGTATCGGAACTCAGGGCTCCATGATTGCCTTCCGCAACGCCCTGTATGGAAAAATGTAGTGGGCTACAGCCGGACCCAGCCGTCCATCGACACCTGTAAGGCAAAAATTGACAAGTGGCTTGCTTACTTTGTCTCGGAGGGCCGCCTGACCCAGGACGAGGCAGACGCCCTTCGGAAACGCATTTCCTACGCCCGGACACTGGAGGAGGCCTGTCAAAACGCCGACTTGGTGGTGGAAAATGTACCGGAAAAAATTGAAGTCAAGCAGGCTGTTTTCGAGCAGCTGGATCAGGTCTGCCCGCCCCACTGCCTGCTGAACTCCAACACCTCCTCTCTGCTGATGAGCGATATCTACGCCCGCATTTCTGACCGGCGCAAAGCGATGACCTTCTCGGTGGACCATGACGACCCTATCCGCAACAACTATCTGGAAATGATGTGGAATCCCAGCACCTCCGAGGAGACCAAGCAGGCCGCGTTGGCCCACTACCACACCCTGGGCTTTGAGCCGGTGGTGACTGAGCGGGAGATCAAGGGCTATTCCATCAATCGGGTTTGGCGGGCGGTCAAGAGGGAGTGCCTGTATCTGTGGGCCAACGGTTTTGTGGAGCCGGCAGAATTTGACCGGGGCTGGATGATCGAGTGGAATACCAACATCGGCCCTTTCAAGCTGATGGACCTGATCGGTTTGGAGACGATATACAACATCGAGAATTCTTACTACGCCGCCAGCGGGGACGAGCGGGACAAGCCCCCCGCCAAGCTGAAGGAGCTGATCGACGCGGGTTGTCTGGGAATGAAGTCGGGCAGCGGTTTTTACACCGGTTATGACCCGGAGGCGGGTAACCTCTCCGTGGATCACAAATAAAATTTCAGGAGGCTGATGGTATGGAACTGACTGCCGAACAGCGCGCCATGCTGAACGGGGACTTGGGCCGGGGCAAGGCCATGGCCATGGGGGTACAAGTGGGCGTCGGGAAGTGCTTCGACGCTCCACGGATGGTCCCCGTCCAAAAGGTACATGTGTTCCTGAGCGCGCAGGAGGCCGACGTGTGGTTTTCGGGCAGGCTGCTGGAGGCGGGCGCCTTCTGCGCCGTGGCTCCCACGGTGAATCCGGGCTACTCCCTGGACTATTTCCGCAAGCATCTGACTCCCGAGGCCATCGCCAACATGGAGGAAACTCACCGTATCTACCAGAGCCTGGGCGCCCGGCTGACCTACAGCTGCACCCCCTACCTGGGGGACAACGTGCCCGAATACGGTGAGGCGGCAGCCTTTTCTGAAACCAACGCCACCATCTTCGTCAACGCCGTCCTGGGGGCCCGCACCAACCGTGAGAGCGCGGCCAGCGCCCTGTGCGCCGCCGTGACCGGTTTTGTCCCCGAGTATGGGATGCTTTTGGAGGAAAACCGCCTGGGAACCGTGGCGGTGGAGGTGGGCGCCCAGCTGAACGTCTCAGGCAGCTATGATCTGTTCCACATCCCCGGGGTGACGGCAGAGTGCCGCCGGGGGGTTGACCCCTTTGGGGGCCGGGAGCCGCTCCGCCGTCTGCGGCTGACCAGTTCCGACCTGGAGGAGACGCTGGCCGCTTTCTCACCTGACCTGTCAGGAGAAATTCACTTCTGCATCTTGGGCTGTCCCCACTATACCTATGACCAGGTCTGCCGCTCGGCTCAGATTTTGAATGAATCTCCTGCGGCGGTACCGGTCTGGATCCTCACCTCCGCCGCTGTGGTCGATTTGGCTTGGTCAACTGGAGTGGCCCGTCAGCTGGAGCAAAACGGGGCGGCGCTGGTCCCGGACACCTGTGTGGACGAGGCCCCCTGCTGGGGACACCTGGCCGGACAGCATGGCTTTACCGACTCCCCAAAATGCGCCTACTACATGCGGGCTTTCGGCGTAGAGCTGGAGGTAGCCAATCGCGAGACCTGTCTGAACCTAGCCGCAAAAGGAGGGAAAACAGTATGACATTGGAATTTTCCTGCCACACCATCTCCCCCGGACAGGCGGAAGGACCCGCCCTCTGCTCCAAGGATCCCGTCCTGTTTTATCAGACCGACTTCACTACGGGAGTATTTCGGGAAGCGGGACACGACCTGGAGGGCAAATGCATCGCCGGAAAGATTCTTATCTTCCCAGGCGGAAAGGGCAGCTCTGTCGTCCAAGCGGACGGAATGTATAAGCTGGATGTGGCTGGATTGGCTCCCAAAGGCTTTATCGTCTCCTCACTGGATACTGTTCTGGTGTCAAGCGCCATCATCATGGAGGTTCCTATGGTGGACGACGTGGACCCGCAGTTCTATCATGAGGTGAAGGATGGGGACGTCATACGCCTGGATGCCACCGCCGAAAAAATTTATCTGCTCAGATAGCTGCAAACAAATTATGATATCCTGATTTCCTTGTGGTTTCTGTCCCTCTGTGGGGACGGGAACCACAAAGGTATTTAAGGAGACCCTTCACAAACACAACGAAGCACTGTGTAATACGCTCAATTTTCACCCCTGTATTTCTCCGTTTATCCCTATCGACTTTCGTTTCCTGTTTCAGTATTGTGTCACTTGCGAAACCTACGCAAAATGATCCGGCTCATCAACCAGACCCGAAAGGCCACGGGCTATCGTCAACTGGATTAACTTCTGCTGATACTTTTGGGACAACATAGAGAAATTGCGCTCGTTGCTTTTCTCATATACCCTGTCCTCAGAGAGCGTTTGTCAAGGGCAAGATTTATAGCAGTATTCAAAATTACTGACATTGGCCCACGCAGATGCAAGGGCAGAGCCCCGCTATACGATTAGCCAGACTGATATAACTCCTCAATGGAAAACGCCTCATTCATCTGTGTATAAATCAGAAATTGAGACAGGAACAGGATATACCAAACTCCCAGAACAGGCAGCAAGAGCAAGGTCCAAGGAGCAAACAACACGAATACGGTCCAGTACCCCAGTTGCAAGAGGCCAACACCCAGTACGCGCCAAAAATATTTGATGCAGAACAGCAGGCAGTTTTGCAGACGGATGGACGTTTTCTGCTGAAACAGCACCAGCTGGGGCCAGTAGAGGGTGTTGACGATAGCTACTACCAGCAGTGCGAACAGGTACAATGCCAGCGTCCCGGGGGAGGGAGCGCGTTCCACCCACCAGAACAGCATAGTCATGAACGTGTACACCCCCAGCACAAGCCCCAACAGTGCGCCGGAAACCAGACTGCTTTTCCAGTTCTGTTTCCAGGCGCGTTTGTAGCCCTCCCACCAGGGCAGGGGATCATCCCTCAGGCCGCGCAGGATGGCATCGTACATCCCGGCCAGGAAGGGACCGGCGATCATACCGCCCAGAAGGGAAGCCGGCAGCAGC